>QWCZ01004918.1_pt1 | contig 14982 bp, 18 predicted proteins | sample 1972651 | NCBI WGS metagenome assembly QWCZ01 (sample SAMN09866695, study PRJNA288562) | Human oral metagenome isolate pre1_saliva, whole genome shotgun sequencing... | isolation source: mouth | host: Homo sapiens | place: USA: California
CCATACTCCATCACATAAGGATTGGTATTACTCAAGATGTAGATATTATACTTATCACGAAGCGTATCGATGTAATCAAACTTATAGTCGCACACCTCAAGCAAGAAGCCCATATAAGCATGGCTAAGCTCTTCATGCGTCAGCTGCTTACCAGCCAACTCGCTTAAAGCATCTCTAAACTCGTCTTTCGTCATGCGACCATCTTCAACCATCAAAAAGTAACCACTCTGCAAATAAGGGTCAAGCATCTCCTCTACACGAGGTACACCAAGAGCCTTAAAACGTCTTAAGGCTTCATCTTTATCAAGGTGAATAAGGACACCACCTAAGTCAAATACTATATTCTTTATCATTGTTATTTATTTTAATTACTGATGATTAGCTTACGCTCAACCTCATGATAGAAAGCTTTATACTTCCTTAACGGACTTCGTCCACTACCTGAGAGTACAGCCCCACTACCGCTTAAGACATCATACTTAGTTTGACACTTAGGGCAACGTACATTCAGAGGGTCATGCCCAACAATCCGAATGATAGGGCTATTTTCGACAGGACAAGATAAGTCGTATGCATAAAACTGATTAGGCAAAAGACCATGTACAATCAGCACCCCTGCATAACCAATAGCCGAAGTCTCTGTAGGAGGCTCAACAATAGTTACCGCTCCCGTAGGCTCCAACAATGCACGATAGGGCTGAGCCTGAAGAGGCAAATTAAGCCATACAGACCTTAGTGGGGTATTCAGTTCATGACCTTCCTTATCGCAGGCAAAGATACCGACTAAAGCTGCAAGCGACAGAGCAAGACCTCGAAAATAGCACATCTAGGATACTACTTTACTGGCAAAATCTCTATCCAGTAGCCGTCAGGGTCTGTGATGAAGTACAGTCCCATATCGTGATTTTCGTAGGCGATACAGCCCATCTCTCTGTGATACTCACGTGTAGCCGCATAATCACCTGGCACACGCACACAAAGATGATACTCGCACTCTCCTAGATTATAAGCTTCTGTACGGTCTCTTAACCATGTTAGCTCTAGAGTAAAATGCCCCTCTGTATCACCTAAGTAAACCAATATAAACGATTCGTCACTAGCCACTTTACGACGTACTTCTTTAAGACCTAGAGCCTTCTCATAGAAGGCTAGGCTCTTCTCTAAGTCAAGAACATTAAAGTTAAAGTGGTCAAATCTTGCTTTTATTTCCATGTTAATTTTATTTGATAAAAAGGTTATAGCGAAAAAGAGGAGGTGCTTCTATTCAATCCGAATAAACACCTCCTCTAGTGAGATTTTAGGATGCAAATCTGCATCAAATTGCGTTTAGCTCTATTATTTTCCTGCAGGTGCAGTCGCTGGGGCAGTAGGAGCAGCAGGCGTCGTTGCTGGAGCTGTTGGAGCTTGTGTACCTCCTAGTGCTGGCATCTTCGCAGAAGAAGCAGCCTTTTGCTCAATAGCCTTATTTAGTTCAGAACTTTCGCTGTGACCTGCACCAAGGAAGCCTGTATAAGCGATGCTAAGTACCATGATTGTACCCATCAAATACCAAGTAGCTTTCTCGATACCATCAGTAGCCTTACGCACACCCATGATATTATTGGCTGAGCTAAAGCCCGAAGCAAGACCTCCACCTTTAGACTTCTGTACAATCACGACAAGCACAAGAGCTATTGACGCAAGTACAAGGAGAATGGAAATTAACGTTGTCATTATACTATTTCTTTTCTATATTACTATTTACTAATCGCTCTAAGTAGCGTATTTGCTCTGCAAAGTAACGATTTTTTTGAGGATATTGCAAATAAAGTGAGTTAATTATGCTCAACGCACGCTCATATTTGCCCTGCTGAATATATATTTTAGCGAGCGTTTCCGTGAATAATTCGGAGTCTTTGGCGACAGCATCTTCACCCACGATTTGCGTTTCCTCAGACGATGAATTCAGTTCTGATGTTAGCTCTACCAAACTATCAGTCTTATCCTCTTCGGCAAAATAGTCTTTCCCTTCAGGTCTATCAAAATGTAACTCCGTAGGCAAATCTTCGCCTGCCGAACGGGCATCCATCAAGAAAGAGTCAATCAAATCAAAATCATCTTGCCCCTTAGCCTCTTGAGCGAGGTTTTCATCTTGACTACTGCTCTTAGAGAGAAGCTGAAATAGCTGTTCGCGGTGAGGCAAATAAGCGACATAACGCTTGAGCTCTGCACTATAACGGACATCCTCTGTCTTGGCTAAGCCATATAGATATAAGAATACGAAGCTAGCACAGTACGGATAAGAAGTTATCAAGCTCTCTAATGCAGGAAGATGAGTAGCCTCTATGAGTTGAGGCTCTCGAAGTAGTTGATATAAATCTTGTTTATTCATCTATCAAGAGTACAAAGCCTATTCGGTCAAGATCTTTACCAGTTCTCTACCGTTGCATTAAATATCTGCTTAGTTAGGTCTTCAGTAATCTCTGCGAGCAACTGGTCCTGAACGGCATTAAACTGCTGGTCCCTGCGGAAATCTCTATAAGCCGTAAAACTACGATCAAAGCTCTCTTTCGGATTAACTCTATTGGTGTACTTAACTTGCATCGTTACGGTAAACTTAGTACGGTCGGCAAAGTTATCCTGCCCGACAGAAGCCGTTGATAAATCATAGCCCGTAATCGTACACTCAAGTTCCAAATCCGCCTCTCCTCTTCTCTGTGCTAGACGAGTACGGCTTGTGTACATATCCTTAAGAGCTTCTGTAAAACTTGCCGCAAAACGAGGATAAACAATAGCGGCTCTATTGGTTACATCCGAGATGGCAATACTCTTAATCTGTGTATAATCTATCGTCCCGCCATTGAAGCGATAGCTGATGCTACACCCGGTAAGGGTTAGCAAAGCTACGACAACGAGCAAGAGAGATTTATTATATATCCAAGTCATATTCTTTTATCTTACGGTAGAGCGTTCTTTCGCTTATCTTAAGTTCTTCTGCCGCAGGCTTACGCTTACCGCCATAACGCTGTAGAGCCTGCACAATCATTTGTCGCTCCACCTCTTCAAGGCTACGAGCAGCGCATCTCCATAAGCATATTGACAAAAAACTCTTGGCTCCCCTGAGAGTTTGCACCCGAAGAAGAGAAAGAGTCATTTGTATCTTGCATTTGAGTCCTTAGCGCAGGACGATAGTCTGCATTAAGTGCTTGAGGCAAGTACTCTCTCAGGGTATCAGCCGTAACCATACGCTGCTCCTCTAGCACGCTAATGCGGTCTGCTAGATTGCGAAGCTCACGTATATTACCGGGCCAATAATAGTGTTCGAGTCTATATCCTCCGAACGTCTGCGTAAGGGTGGCAATTCGATAGGCACGGTATTAAGGCGGAAAAGCAAGTCCTCTCTGAAACGACCTCTGTCCACAGCCTCCTGCATATTGACATTCGTTGCGGCTACAATGCGCACATCAGTCTTTACCGGTGTGCTTGCTCCCACTGGGATAAACTCTCCAGTCTCAAGGACACGCAGTAGGCGTGCTTGTGTAGCTAAAGGCAACTCCCCCACTTCATCGAGGAAAATCGTGCCGCCATTAGCTTCTTGGAAATAACCCTTGCGGTCATTCAATGCACCTGTAAACGAGCCTTTGACATGACCAAATAGCTCGGAGTCTATTGTACCCTCAGGGATAGCACCACAGTTTACAGCGATATAAGGGCCATGCTTACGTATGCTATTTTGGTGTATTATCTTAGGAAAGCTCTCCTTACCGACACCACTCTCACCGACTATCAGTACAGACATATCTGTCGGAGCCACTTGTAGGGCGACTTTTATAGCGTGCGTCAGTAATGGGCTATTGCCTATTATGCCAAATCTTTGCTTTACGGCTTGTATATCAACACTCATACTGCTCTATAAACAAGTCTATTTGTCGTCTTGTTTCATCAAGCCCCTTGTACACACCCTCTGTAACAGGGGTCAAAGGTAAACGCAAAACGTTGTGCTTTATTATATTCTGCAAATAGAGTAAGGCCTTGATACCACTAGGATTACCATTCTCAAAAAGCAAGCGATAAGCGTCTCTTAGTTGGTCATGAATAACGCCTGCATCATTATGACGCCCCTGCATACTTAGGTGTATTAGCTTCGTGAAGAGCTTAGGATAAGCATTACCTATAACCGAGATAACTCCACAAGCACCATTGCGGATGAAGTCTATCGAGAGATTATCATCGCCAGAAAGGATGCTAAAGTCAGGTCTATCTACGAGCTTATGAATAGCTTCCACTTGAGCGACATAGCCTGATGCTTCTTTGATGCCAATGATATTGGGTATTTCAGCCAATTTAGCCACCACTGTGGGAGTTACATTAACAACGACACGACCAGGCACATTATAAATAACTATTGGTAATTTACTGCACTTAGCCAAATGCTTGAAATGCTCATAAATACCTTCTTGGCTAGGCTTATTGTAATAAGGAGCGACAGAAAGCACGCCCGAAAGCCCCGTTGTATCCAACTCGGCTAAACGCTCACCCACTTCCATAGTATTGTTGCCTCCTAACCCTATCATAATAGGTATACGTCCGCCTATTGTCTGAACGACAAAAGATGTTACAGCATTACGTTCATCACGAGAGAGACAAGGGGACTCCCCCGTAGTCCCATGTACTACGACGAAATCAGCACCACCTGAAATAATATGCTCTAGTAAAGTATGTAAACTCACATAGTCTACAGACCCATCTGCTTGAAATGGCGTAATCAAAGCAACGCCCATACCCTCAAAAAGGCGAATTGGTTGTGTCATATTAACATTCGTATAAGCTGAGACAAAAGCATCTTCTCATTCAATAGTTACAAAGATACAGAATATGCTACATTCTGAAACTATTTTTGTCTAACTTTTGGAGGCATATCAGTTTGCAACGACCCACAACACAGGAATCTTCTACCTTAGAAAAATAATCGTGTACATCCATAAGCCAAAGATGGCGCTATTTTGATACGCTCGCTCTGGTAAATATCTTTATTTCCTTCAGAATATCGCAGAAAATTTATATCTTTACGGTTGAGCATATTATATGCTCATACATTTTGGTAAAAAAAGAGGCGTTATGCCCTATTCTTGTATGTACGAAGCCTGAGAAACTTCCTAACGATGTGACAAGAAAGGTCGTAATAGTCTCCACGCATAGCGTGGAGCTGTTATTCCCACATCTGTCACAAAAGGTTTTCTCAGGGCCTGTACATTAAGACGTGGAGCATACAGTTCCACGCTTCTTGCATAAATACATTAACACCCAATAGGAACTGTAAGGGAATAACAGTTGCGCCCGACACAAATCAGGGAAATAATTATGTCTGCTTATCTATGGAAAGTGACAACTAAAAAACAAGTTGGTAAATTACCTGCTGGAGCTAGTGTTGAAATTGTCAAAAACAACACTAATGCCAAGCCTACGCAAAAAGAAATCAATGAAGCTTACAACGAAAAGTATGGTGTAGACGGAGGTTCTTTATCTACAAGTTACTATGACATACAGTTGTGCAAGTAATTGATTGTATTACTCCATACATGAACTTTTGATTGTTTACTGTATGGAGTATTTTTTTTAAAGTTAGAACAATGGATTATAATTCTCGTATGGAAACTCTAACTAACATATCCACAATGCTCTCGGGCAAGAGTATTGCTGTACCAAATTATCAACGTGCTTATTCATGGGAAACAGACTTGAAAGGGAACACTCTGAAGGAAGTAAATACATTTTTATCAGATTTACAGGACTATATCAATAGTCATACCTCTACTCCTTATTATTTTGGTCATTTCCTTTTTGAAGAAAGGAGTGCATCTCAATACGCCATTATAGACGGACAACAACGCCTAACAACAACTGTAATTTTCATTTCTGCACTGTATAAGTGCTTGAAAGAAATCGGAAACATAAAAAGTATCAGAGACCTTGATGATGATTTGTATGTCGCTTACTGTAGCACGATTAAGCAAGGAACTTCATATAGATTTTCCACTGTGGAGTATGATAATCAAATGTTCCGAGATTATGTGATAGACCAAACTATCAATAATGGTAATGATATAGACACCGTTTCAAAGAAAAGAATCGCAAATGCCTTTGATTTTTTCTGCGACAAACTCAAAAATAAAACAGAGAAAGAACTACTGCTACTCTTAAATGCCATTATACATGCTTCATGTACAACCCATGTGGTAAAAGATGAGAGCGAAGCTGTGCAGATGTTTATTTTCCAGAACAATCGTGGTAAGAAGCCAACAAATTTGGAAATTATCAAAGCACAGTTTATGTATAACCTACATCTGTATGCTCCTGTGGAGGATAAGCAACACCTATTGTCTGAAATTACGGAACGCTTTGAACACATATATAAATCAATTGCCAAAATCGAGGAAAACATCAATGAGGATAATGTTTTGAATTATACAATAAAGGTGTATCGCGATTCTTTGGATACTGTCAGTTCAAAGGATTTTGTAAATGAGCAATTAGATAAATCAAATAGTAGTGTTGCTTTCATCCAAGAGTTCACGCGTCTGTTGTCATCTTGTTTCAGTCAAATAAGTAACTTCTTGGATGAGGAAAAGAGGAATATCACTTATCACTCATTGTTAGTATCTACGGCAGACCGAAGCATAGTGCTTCCTTTTATAATTAAAGCTTTATTAAAAGGGATGCCCCACGAGGAAATAGAAGAATTAGCAAGGGCACTAGAACGCATATTCCTCCGTCATCGAATAATAGGTACAAGAGCTAATCTTGTATGGCGTTTAAATGAATGGGCTTATCAGAAAATGGATAAGAGCGTAAAGCCTGCTGTCAACCAGATTAAGTGGATGATGAAAGCTGGTGATGGATGGTGGAGATATTGGAATGATGATGAATTGTTGCGTGCTCTAAATATGGAAATGAATCACCAAACAGCTAAGGTGCTCTTGTGGAAATATGAAAATCATCTCATACAGTGTGGAAAATCTGGATACAAACTATTGAGATATGATGACGTTAAGCAGCCTCAACTCGAACATATCGCTCCGCAGACAGAAAACCAAGAACCGGATAACGGCTATTGTCCTTATGACGATGATTTCCGTAACAAGTATTTGGAGTGCTTGGGCAACTACTTGCTCCTGTCGGGGAGTCATAATATGTCGTTGAGCAATGGCAAATTCCAGATAAAACGCGATAGTTATAAATATTTGTTGCAACAGTTGGAAGTCCAGAAAATGACGGAACAAGGTCAACCTTGGGGTAAAGAAAAGATTCGCCAACGTCACACAAAGATAGTTGATTACTTAATGCAAATGCTTTAAACACAGGATAACCGCATCAAAATTCAGGCGCATTATGAGTGCCGCAGGCACGACAGTTCTACAACAACAGCCTAATCAAAAAATGAATACGTCGTACTCGTTTCAGTAAGTGCGTGTACTTACTGAAGTGTTTACGTGTACTTATTTCAGTGAGTACGCGTACTTAAATTTGTAAGTACGTAGTACTTTCTGGAGACTTCAGCTGTAGTCTGTATAAACTACACGTGTAGTCTACACAAACTTCAGCTGAAGTTTGTACAGACTTCGCCGAGGTTTTAAGTTTAGGAAACGCAGGCTTTGTTTTTTAGCACCCTGAGTTTTATTTTTGCCACTCATTATTGGCGGAATATACACAACAAAAGAAGAGGCTATATCCAAATTAATGGACATAGCCTCTTGGTATATTGATAAGCAAAGCTTATTCGGACTCCTTACTAGAGAGTTTGCTCCGAGCATCGCGACCAAAACTGCGATAATCATCAAACTCAATCTCTACCTCAGGTTCTACAAGTTTACCCGTAGGATGTTCAGAACGGAAACGAAGGTACTTAATAGTCTTGCCCCTCTGTATCCACTGCTGTTCGTAGTAGGTTTTAATATCAAGTATATCACTTACCACCTCTCCAGCATAGAGGTCATCTGTAGACTCCTCAATAGGAAACTCATTGAGTTCAGCCATCAGTTTGGTATAAGTATATAGGAAAGGACTATCCGTCTTAAGGTGTATAAGCCCTTCGCCCTCCTTGAGCAAGCGCAAATAACGCTCAATAAAACGTGTACCTGTTAGACGCTTAGTAACCTTCTTCATCTGAGGGTCAGCAAATGTAATCCAAATCTCATCAACCTCACGCTCAGCAAAAAAATGCTCTAGCAATTCTATTTCTGTGCGTAGGAAAGCGACATTACTCAAACCCTCTTCATGGCTAATCTTAGCACCCGTCCACATACGAGCCCCCTTAATATCAATACCAATAAAGTTCTTATCTGGGAAACGACGAGCAAGCCCAACAGCATACTCCCCCTTACCACAGCCAAGCTCTAGGACAATAGGGTTATCATTATGGAAGAAATCACTGCGCCACTTACCCTTTAGAGGAAAGGCTTCTTGACTTATACGCGCCCATGGATACTGGAATACATGGGCGTACTCCTCCATCTGAGCAAACTTAGCTAACTTATTTTTACCCATTTATTCAATGAGACCAATAGATTCACTATAAGCCATCTCACCCTGTACGATGAAGCGAATTTGGTCTTTATCAAACTGCCCAATCTCGTCCTTACGTGCATTCTTCACGACATAATCGAGCAATTCTTCGTCATCAAACTCAGCCTCTTCTTCTGCGCATTCATCTTCTGCGTCATCGAAGAAGCCACGGCTCTCGTAGAAGTCATAGATAAGGTCTACAAAATAGATAATATCATCATCTGTAACCAGTTCTTTAAGTTCTTGAGGAATGTAGTTGCGTATATATTTTACCGCTTCTTGGTCATCATAACCGAGTAATTCTTCTGCCATTTTATTTGTGCTTATTATTCCGCTGTCAAAGATACGCAAATAATAAGACTATTACATAATACGGCACTCGCTGCGTTATTATCGACATTCAGGCCCCGTCATTTACAAGAGTAAACTCCCTGTGCCTTCAGTCTCAAAGCCTTGCGATTACCACATTCTGTGAAGCCTCCAAAAGTCTATTACATACAGCAAAGGGGGCTACCGCTAAAAGCAGTAGCCCCCTTGAGCATTTATTTATCAATAGTTACTTATGCTTGCTCGTTCTGCCAAGCATTCAGCATAGCATTCACTTCGTCTGTAATCATTTTAGCAAACTCAGCGACCTTCACTGTTCCGACATCGCCAGCGCCTTGCTTACGAACAGATACTTCTCCATTCTCAGCTTCCTTCTCACCGACAATAAGCATATAAGGAATACGCTTAAGCTCGTTATCTCGATAAGAACAGCCACAAAACGTTCCATAGAACCGAAAGGAGCTCGGTGTATCATCACTGGGCGATGCTTCTTGTTGTCTTCACCTGTATACTCAAGGTCAAAACGCTCTGGAAGGTTGTAGTCTACTTGGATAGTACCTAACTGCCAACGACGACCAAGCGCATCCTTAACCATAAAGTCTAGCTTAGGACCATAGAATGCAGCTTCTCCGTACTCAACGATAGCTGGTAGACCCTTCTCCTTACAAGCATCAATAATAGCCTGCTCTGCACGTTCCCAGTTCTCTTCGCTACCGATATACTTTTCACGATTAACCTTATCACGGAGAGAAATCTGAGCTTCGAAGTTCTCAAAGTTAAGAGCCTTGAAGATGATGAAGATAATATCCATTACCTTGCAGAACTCTTCCTTGATTTGGTCTGGACGGCAGAAAAGGTGCGCATCATCTTGGGTAAAGCCACGCACACGAGTTAGACCATGTAGCTCACCACTCTGTTCATAACGATATACAGTACCAAACTCTGCTAGACGCAATGGAAGGTCACGGTATGAGTGAGGAGCTAAGCTCTTATAAACTTCACAGTGATGAGGGCAGTTCATAGGCTTGAGCATGAACTCTTCACCTTCTTGAGGAGTCGTAATTGGGCGGAATGAGTCTGCACCATACTTAGCCCAGTGTCCTGATGTTATATAGAGTTGCTTGCTACCAATGTGAGGTGTCATAACCTGCTGATAGCCGAAACGCTTCTGAATTTGCTTCAAGAACTCTTCTAGACGAAGGCGAAGCTGAGTACCACGAGGCAACCATAGAGGAAGACCGCTACCCACATTCTGAGAGAAAGAGAAGAGTTGCAACTCCTTACCGATTTTACGGTGGTCACGCTTCTTAGCTTCTTCAAGCATTTGCAGATACTCATCGAGCATCTTTTTCTTAGGGAATGTAATCCCGTATATACGTGTAAGCTGCTTACGCTTTTCATCCCCACGCCAGTAAGCTCCAGCTACGCTAAGAAGCTTAATAGCCTTGATGTATCCCATATTAGGCAAGTGAGGACCACGACAAAGGTCCGTAAAGTTGCCCTGTGTATAGGTTGTTATCGTTCCATCGGCAAGCTCACTAATAAGTTCGAGCTTGTACTCATCATGCTTCTCTTCAAAGAAACGCATGACATCTGCCTTGGAGATACTCTTACGAATAATTGGATTTTTCTGGGCTGCAAGCTCTATCATCTTGGCTTCGATAGCTGGCAAATCACTATCCTTAATGCTGACGCCATCACCTGGGTCTACATCGTAATAGAAACCATTCTCGATAGCTGGTCCGATACCAAACTTAGTACCTGGATACAAAGCTTCAAGAGCTTCTGCCATAAGGTGAGCACTTGAATGCCAAAAAGCATACTTACCCTCGGCATCATCCCACTTGAATAATTTAAGGCTAGCATCCTCCTCAATAGGACGAGTAAGGTCCCAAATCTGATCGTTAACGCCTGCGGCTACAACGTCTTGCTGGAGGCGGCTACTAATGCTGCCTGCAATGTCGAAAGCTGTTACGCCCTTTTCGTACTGGCGTACGCTTCCATCTGGAAAAGTTATATTAATCATTATACTAAAAATTAACGCCACTGCGTACAAGTGCAGTGGCGTTTGCAAAGATACTATGTTATTATCAAATTATCTCAATTAGAGAATAATTGAATAATTAGATTTGACGAAGTAATTCAGCGAAGATGCGCTCCATCTTTTCGCTTGCAGCATTAGCAGCATCAATGACATCTTGTGCATCATTCACGAAGTCATCAGCGAAATGATAACCTTCATTAGTGATTACACTCATACCGAAGACACGCATACCAGCATGACGAGCAACGATAACTTCAGGCACTGTACTCATACCGATAGCATCACCTCCTACTTTGCTCCAGAACATATATTCGGCTGGAGTCTCATAAGATGGACCAGTCAAACCGACATATACACCTTCACGCACAGGGATACCAAGCTCTTGAGCAATTGCCTTAGCCTTAGTCATGAACTCACGGTCATAAGCACGAGTCATATCAGGGAAACGAGGACCGAACATCTCTGCATTAGGACCAATAAGAGGGTTAGGCATATTATTGATATGGTCCTTAATAATCATAAGGTCGCCAATCTTAAAGCTAGTATTGATACCACCTGCAGCGTTGCTCACAAGTAAATTCTCAATACCAAGAAGCTTCATCACTCGGATAGGGAATGTTACCTGCTCCATAGCATGACCTTCGTAGTAGTGGAAACGTCCCTGCATAGCAAGCACAGGCACACCACCAAGCGTACCTACGATAAGATTACCCTTGTGGCCGATAGCCGTAGAATGTGCAAAATGAGGAATTTGAGCGTAAGGAATAACCGTTGGGTTCTGAATAGCATTAGCCAACTCTCCAAGACCACTACCCAAGATGATAGCTGTCTTAGTATCCTTAGGCAAGCGTGAAGCTAAGAAAGAAGCTGCTTCATGATAATGTTGTTCCTGCATCATAAATCTATATGTATTAATGTTTTGCTTTTAATGTATTATTTACCTAGTATTTCTTCTTGCAATGCGCCTACCAAGCTACTAGCTCCAATGCGGAAAAGTTCGGGTGTGAGCCATTCATCGCCAAGAATAGCCTCTACTATTGTGTAGTACTTGATAGCGTCCTCGGCTGTACGGATACCTCCGCTCAACTTAATACCACATTTCTTGCCGTGCTTCGCATTATACTGCTTGAGTACTTGACACATCGTATAAGCTGCCTCCAAGCTAGCTCCGGGATACTCTTTACCTGTCGAAGTCTTAATAAAATCAGCTCCCGAATAAAGAGCCAAGATAGCAGCCTTCTGTATTTCTTCTGGCGTCTTCAAGGCTCCCGTCTCAAGTATTACCTTAAGATGAGCCGAGCGACAAGCATCTTTTTGCTCTGCAATCTCTTCGCTAGCCTCTTCATATTCACCCTCAAGGAATTTACCCAGATTAAGAACAATATCAACTTCATCAGCACCAGCAGCCACAGCCAAAGCTGTCTCAGCAATCTTTACCTCAATGAAGCTCTGCGAAGCAGGGAAAGCACCACTAACACAAGCCACTCTTACCTGAGGGTCTGTCAAGGTTTCACGGACAGTGGATACAAAGTTGGGATATACGCAAATCGCTGCTACATTAGGAAGCGTTTCGTCTATACCATCATAACCATTAACAGCATCAGCAAGGGCTGCAACTTTAGTTTCTGTATCTGCACCCATCAATGTAGTTAGGTCAATACAGCCATGAATACGCTTTTTTACTTCGAGTGTATTATTCTTTTCAAAGCCTGCATCTAGAATTTTCTTGATTGCTAGTTCAAGCTCTTGACCGCTAAGGGCTGGAGCGAAGCTCTCAAAAGCTTCTGTATACTTATTAGTCATACTTTATATTATTTACTTACAAAGATAGGTATTATTGCAATAGGTTATATTTATAAATACGAAAAAGGGAACCTAACGTTAGTGTTAAGTTCCCTTATCCAATAGTCTAGTGTCTAGGATTATTGCAACTTAGGATTTTGCTTGTGTCGGAGCGCATCACGCTGTGTCTTCTTCTGCATATTTTGACGAAATGCTTCAGTCAAATCTACACCCGTTTGATTAGCAAGACACACCAGCACCCACAAGACATCAGTCATCTCATCGGCTAGATTTAATTCCTCCCCAGCCTTAGTACTTTGGTCTCCATACTTGCGGCTCATCACACGAGCTAACTCCCCTACTTCCTCCATCAGAATAGCTGTATTCGTCAGTTCGGAGAAGTAGCGAACACCTATAGATTTAATCCACTTATCAACTTCTTGCTGAAGCTCTCTCAGCGTAATATCCTCTTGTGGCATAGCCTAATTACTTAATCCCTTTCTTCTTGGCGTACTGAAGACCAGCCTTGACGCTCTTAATAACAGCCTCAGAAGAGAATGTTGCCCCAGTGACAGCATCAGGACTTTTCTTCAGAGCTTCCTTAATAGTCTTACCTTCCCACCAAGGTAGCAATTGCTTATTGACCTTGGCAAAGAAGCGTGGTGTCTCCTTATGGTCATAAGCCTCTACACGCTCTATCTTGCCATTATCAATATAGATACGAAGAGGCACATTACGCTTAGCATAACCATAATACTCTTCGCTCTGAGTGAGCTTATCTGTCTGAATAATGTAAGCTCCTTTCTTAGACCCAGCCTTAATAATATCATCATTCTGAGCAAAGAGAGCTGTTGACGCTGAAGCACCTAGTCCTAGACCAAGTATCAGGAGGTTCAATAAGTTCTTTTTCATATAATTTGTTTGAGAGTTATCATTTAAGATTATTCTTCCTCTTGAGGCTTAAAGCTCGGAATACCCATATTCCATATTACGGCCACGACACGCAAGGCTACGACCGAGAAAGCCGACAAAAACTGTATCACGCCGAGCTTCAGCGGTGTACACCACAGAAGAAGCATATAAATAAATCCCCCCAATATACACGCAGAAGCATAGAAGTCTTTGCGGAAAATCAAGGGAACTTCATTGATTAAAATATCACGTATCAATCCTCCAAAGCTACCCGTTATCGTCGCCATAATAATCGCGCACCACCACGCATATTGGGCATCTAAGGTTTTCGCCATACCTACGACAACGAAGAGACCAAGTCCCACTGCATCAAAGAATGACAGCGAATAATTGGCCTTCACGACCTGCTTGCGGAAGATGATTGTAAAAAGAAGAGCTAACCCCGTTACAACGAGATAAGAGGGCTGTTTAAGCCAAAAAGGTGGCATATTAAGGAGTATATCCCTTAATGTACCACCTCCTACAGCCGTTACCATACCCACTACATAGGCACCGAACCAGTCGAAACCTTTTGATGCAGCATGACGAGTACCACTAATAGCAAATGCAAAAGTGCCGATATAGTCACACCATGTAACAAAGTCATTAAGACCCAAACTTAGGACGGAAACTCTCGTCCATGCCTAGCATATCTTGAAGGACAAGCACCTGACCATCAACATCCGCTCCTGCGCCTATACCAATCACTGGCACTGCAATCATCTCACTAACCTTCTGAGCTAAGCTAGAAGGCACTTTCTCTAACACCAAAGCACAAACGCCAAGTTCGGCTAGTAACTGAGCATCTGACAGAAGCTGTTCAGCCTCAGCATCCTCTTTAGCGCGCAAACCGAAGCCTCCAAACTGATGTACACTCTGAGGGGTCAAACCCAAGTGCCCAACAACGGGAATACCCGCATTTATAATCAGCTTAATAGCTTCCGAGATGCGCACACCACCCTCTAGTTTAAGCCCATCAGCACCAGTTTCTTTCATGATGCGCACAGCATTCTGCAAGGCTACATAAGGATCTCCTTGGTATGAGCCAAAAGGCATATCCACGATAACCATAGCTCGCTCTACACCTCGCACGACGCTTGAGCCATGATAAATCATTTGGTCAAGTGTAATAGGAAGGGTTGTATTATGACCAGCCATCACATTAGCGGCTGAGTCTCCAACCAGAATCATATCAATGCCTGAAGCATCTACGAGCTTAGCCATTGTATAATCATAAGCCGTCAGCATGGCGATAGGCTCATGCTGACGCTTCATAGTTAGGAGGGTTTGAGTTGTTACTTTCTTTCCTCCTGCTGTATGTTTAGACATTAGAAGTT
>QWCZ01000778.1_pt1 | contig 14980 bp, 14 predicted proteins | sample 1972651 | NCBI WGS metagenome assembly QWCZ01 (sample SAMN09866695, study PRJNA288562) | Human oral metagenome isolate pre1_saliva, whole genome shotgun sequencing... | isolation source: mouth | host: Homo sapiens | place: USA: California
ACGGTTGTTGATGGCTGCCATTATTGGGGCAGGCCTTGCGGTGTCGGGCGTTATCATGCAGGCCATCGTTAAGAATCCACTGGCAGATCCTTATATCTTGGGGATTTCCTCCGGTGCATCTCTCGGTGCTACGGTAGCTATTTTATTTGGTGTTGGCGTTATGTTCGGTGAGAACTTCGTTGGCGTTATGGCCTTTATTGGGGCCATGGCGATTTCCTTCGGCGTGTTGTTTATCTCGAACTTGGGTGGTCGACCAAATTCGGTGAAATTGATTTTAGGTGGCTTGGCACTAAGTGCTGTTTGTAGTTCTTTCTCTAGTTTTGTTGTGTATCTCGCAGATGACAAGGAAGGTATTCAAACCATTACGTATTGGTTGATGGGTAGCTTTGCTGGCGCTAAATGGGATATGTTACCGTTTATTGCGGTTGTTGTTTTTGTGAGCATTATTTTCTTCTGGTCGCAAAGCCGAATCTTGAACATGATGCTCCTCGGTGATGAGGTAGCTATTACCTTAGGTCGAGATTTGCATAGATATCGCCAAGTTTATCTGATTATTGGCTCTCTTATCATCGGCTTCGTGGTGTATGCAGCGGGCATGATTGGCTTTGTGGGCCTTTTGATTCCTCACCTCGTACGCATGACAATCGGCACAAATCACTGGACTTTGATTCCGTTCAGCGCCTTAGGCGGCAGTATTTTCCTCGTCATCGCTGATGGCTTATGCCGATGCATTATTCCTCATGCAGAATTGCCAATCGGCATTCTCATTTCTCTCATTGGTGCGCCGACCTTCGTGTATATGTTGGTACGTAAGAACTATGGATTTGGAGGGGAATAATGAATATTCAAGCACATAATATCCAAGTTGCATTTGGATCTAAAACAATTCTCCACGATGTGTCCCTAGATATACGAGATAAGGAATTCGTAGGTATTATAGGCCCTAATGGTAGTGGTAAAAGTACGTTTTTGAAATGTTTATACCGCGTACTTCAGCCTAATCATGGGAAGATTTTCTTTGATGGCACAGAATGGGTTACCCCTACGACCTTTCTGCTGAATGGTACCTGCAGACAACGCTTATTAAGCGAAGGAAAAATAAAAGAACGGATTATTCATGCTACTGATATTCCCTCCTTTACCCATATAGGACTTATCAATGCCATGATTGGTTTAGGAGAATTATGCTTACCCCTGAATCGGATTTTTATAGATGAATAAATAATCTCCCTCTACATTATGTACTGATTCCCATGGCTCCTGCAACAGAGGTGCCTTAATCCCTTCAGAGAACTGGGATTTTCCTACGAAAATACGAGCTTCATCCCATAGCCCCTCACTTATGAACTGCTGGAGGACTTGTGTCCCTCCCTCTACAATGAGACTCTGTATTTGTCTATCATACAAATAATTACATATCTGATTTGGCATAGAAAGATCAGAAGAAAGACTCTCATAAGATACATGTTCGGTATTAGGAGACTGTTTAGAAGAAAAAACCACTGTAGGTTCCCCCCGAAAAACATTGAAGGTATCAAGCAAGGAATGCTCTCCCTCTATAACCAATCTTAAAGGATTTTTCCCCACCCAATGTCGTACTGTAAGAGAAGGATTATCCCTCTCCACTGTAGTTCTCCCCACTAAAATAGCACCTTCTTCGGCACGCCACAAGTGAGTTAGTTGCTGAGAGAATTCATTAGAGATCCATACAGGAGCCTGTTGCTCTTGGCGTAAAGGCGCTATAAGACCATTACGTGTCTGTGCCCACTTAAGAATAATATAAGGGCGTCCTTTGGAGTGAAAAGTAAAAAAACGAGAGTTCAGTGCTCGACATTCATTTTCCAAGACCCCTACAACCACCTCACGACCAGCCTTCTGCAGACGCTCAATACCCTTGCCTGCCACCTTAGAAAAAATATCCATACAGCCGATAACAACCTTAGGGATTTCCTTTTCTATAATCAGATCTGCACAAGGGGGTGTTTTCCCAAAATGCGCACAAGGTTCCAAGTTGACATACAAAACACTTTCCTTAAGCAGACTTGAATCCTTGACCGAAGCAATAGCATTGACCTCAGCATGAGGTTCCCCCGCCTTGGTATGCCATCCCTCCCCTATAATCTTACCCTGGTGGACAATCACACTGCCCACCAAAGGATTAGGATAAGTATAACCCAAAGCCTTTCCCGCCAAGGATAAGCAACGCTGCATGTATCTCTGGTCTGTAGTCATATTATATGCGCTGAAATTTGGCAGATACCCAGTTATTTCTCTCTATATGGCTTATATAATGAAGTCCTGCCGCCTGACTACACTCCTGAATAGCTGGCAAATCCTCTAGATAGAAGCCACTGACTAAAAGCACCCCCTGAGGAAGCAATGACTGGGCATAAGCAGGAATATCCGAGAGCAGTATATTACGATTGATATTGGCCAATATAAGGTTGTATTTCTCTCCAGCAATAGCTGAGACTTCTCCTTGCTTTACAGTGATAAAATCACAATTGTTCTGCTGGACATTCTCTGTAGCATTCTCCACACACCAAGGGTCTATATCTATAGCTGTAATATCATGAGCCCCTCGTAGGGCTGCCATAATAGCCAAAATCCCCGTGCCACAGCCCATATCCAAGACCTTAACTTCCTGAAGAGGTAGAGGAATAAGCTGCTGAAGCATCATATAAGTAGTCTCATGATGCCCAGTGCCGAAACTCATTTTTGGAGTAATCACAATATCATAGAGAGTAGAAGGTATTGGGTGAAAATTAGCCCGTACTGTACAGAGATTCTCTACTACAATAGGAGAAAAATTCTTTTCCCACTCCTCATTCCAATTGATCTGCTCTATCTCAGTCACTTGGTAAGAGATGGTAAATTCTGGATTGCCCAACAGATAAATATCCTCCAGAATATCCTCCCTCCAGAGGTCTTTGGAAATATAAGCTTTGAGCCCCGTAGGAGTATCCACAAAACTATCAAAGCCTACTTCGGCAAGTTCTGCTGTAAGGATTTCAGCTCCCATCTCTGTAGGAGAAACTGTAAAATCGTATTCTATATAATTCATCTATAATAATTAATGATCAATGGTTAATGGTAGGTGCAAATATAGGAAGAATCACAATAACCACCAAATATTTTTCTTGTTTTTCTACTATAAAAATCGTACATTTGTGTATCTTTTACAGCGTCTCCCTACCCATGAAAAAATATACATCAGGCTACCTGTTTTGGACAAGAGGACAAAAGCGAGGCATTTTAGGCTTAGTTCTCTGTTGTACACTATTGCAAGTAGCTTATTTTGTAATAGATATACCTACACATACCACAGCTTTTTCTCAAGCACAGCTCTTGAGCTTTCAAGAGCGGATAGATAGCCTAAAATCCCAAGAACAAGCCCAGAAATATATTTTAAGCCCCTTTAACCCCAACTTTATCTCTGACTACAAAGCCTATCTCTTAGGGCTCTCCAAAGAAGAACATGCTCGGCTACAAGCCTTTAGAGAAGGAGGAAAGTATGTTAACTCCGCGAAAGAGTTCCAAAAGGTTACCAAAGTATCCGACTCCCTTTTGACTGTCATAGCCCCTCTATTCAAATTTCCCGACTGGGTAAATCGAAAAAAAATGAACGATTCATATCAAAGCAAATCCCCCGAAAAAATCATCAAGAAAGATCTCAATACTGCTACCGCCGAAGACCTATTGCCCATACGAGGAATTGGAGAAAAGCTCTCCGAACGTATCATAAAGTACCGAGAGCGCTTAGGAGGTTTCTCTCATAAGAAACAATTGAACGAGGTATATGGCCTTTCTGAGGAAGTCATCACAGAAGTATGGAAATACTTCGACCTACTCACTCTTGCACAGATTACCAAACTTGATCTGAACCAAGCCTCCAAAAGAGAATTGGCTAAGATACCCTACTTAGGTTATAAAGAGGCTGAAGCCCTCTTGATCTTCCGCTCAGAAAAGGGAAACATACAATCATTGGAGGAATTGCAAGCCTTAGGATACTCCCCTGAAAAGATAGAACAACTTAGCTGGTACCTAAAAGTGGAGAAATAAGGGCTTCTCTTTGGTTAATTGCATAATATATTGTACTTTTGCACTTTCTTTTTACAAAAGACTCACCTATGAATAAGAACCATTATGCCATCATCATGGCAGGGGGTGTTGGCTCTCGTTTTTGGCCTGTAAGTACTTGGGCTTTCCCTAAGCAATTTCACGACATGTTGGGTACAGGACAAACCCTTTTGCAGCGTACTTACCAGCGATTGACTAATTTTATCCCTAAGGAAAATATTCTTATTTCCACCAATGAGATTTATAAAAACTTGGTCAAGACACAACTCTCAGGTATCTCGGATGAGAACTTAGTCTTGGAGCCCTCCATGCGCAATACAGCACCCTGTATCCTCTATGCTACTATGAAAATCCAGAAACGCAATCCCAATGCGGTTTTCATTGTAGCTCCTTCTGACCATTGGATAGAACAAGAAGAAGAATTTCAAGAGAATGTAAAAGATTGTTTTGCCCTATGTGAAAAACAGGATATCCTGATGACCTTAGGCATCAGGCCTACTTTTCCTAATACCGGTTATGGCTATATACAGTACGACAAAACAGATCCACAACAGAGCAAAAAGGTACTCCAATTCACCGAAAAGCCTGACTATGAGCGAGCAAAACAATTTCTTTCGGAAGGGAATTACCTCTGGAACGCTGGTATCTTTATTTGGCACACCCAGAGTGTATTAAAAGCCTTTGAGAAATACCAACCTCAGATGTTTGCGCTCTTCCAAGCAGGAGAAGCCACTTACAACACCCCTGAAGAATGGGAGTTTATCAAGAATAATTATGGAAAAGCAGAAAACACATCGGTGGACTATGCTATCATGGAACCCTCGGACAATATCTATGTATATCCAGTAGGGTTCGACTGGAATGACTTGGGTACTTGGGGTTCTCTTCATGAGAAATTGACTAAAGATTCCAATAACAACGCTGTAGTTAATGCCCTGACCTTATTCAAAAACGCTTCTGACAATATCATTCGTACCGATACCAACAAAGTAGTGATTGTAGATGGAATAGAGCACTATATCATAGTGGATACAGCTTCGGTACTGATGATCTACCCTAAAGAAAAAGAACAAAGTATCAAGGAACTCTTAGGAGAAGTCAAAGAGAAATTCGGCAGCAATCTCTCCTGATGGATTAAGAAATCATTTTTTGATATACCTTCAACAGATTTTCACAGACCTTCTCGTCTGTGAATTTTTGTACATAGCTGTAGCCTACTTCCCTCATCTGTTGTATACGCTCAGGGGAAGCAAGGAGTTGTTCTATGGCTTGTCGGATCTCTTGTGCGGTATTCTCAGTAGGATTCACATATATACTCCCCTTACCGCCAGCCTCCTCAAAGCAACTTCCCTGAGAGGTAATCACTGGAGTTCGGGAGAAAAGCGCTTCTATGATAGGGATACCAAATCCTTCAAATACAGAAGGATAGCAGAAGATAGTTGCCTCTTGGTATATCATAGCCAGTTCCTGCATAGAAACTCCAGAAAGCACTCTTATCTGTGATTCCATATTATTCTCCTGGCAATAGGTTGCTATTTTTTCATAATAAGCAGTCTTCTTCCCTACCATAACCAACGGTAGGTCTGTCCCTTTGAGCGCTTTTACAATCTCCAAAGCATTCTTTCGCTCCTCTATAGCTCCTACATTGAGTACAAATCGGTCAGGAAGTGCATACTTTTCTCGTATTTTAGTTTTCTCCTCCTCTGTATAAGTTTGCTTAAAAGCGGCATGGCATCCCTGATATACCACCGATATTTTATTGGGATCTATATGGAAATAATCCACTATATCCCGCTTAGTCTGTTCACTAATGGCAATAATATGCTGCGATTTCTGGGCAGCATAGCGGAACTTAAGAGTATGTATTTTCCTATCAAAAGCAGTATACCATTGGGGGAAACGCAAGAAAATAAGGTCGTGTATGGTAACCACTGTAGGTACCTGCTTGTATATACCTATAGGAATCTCTCCCGAAAGTCCATGATAGATATCAAGGTGCTCCTTCCGAGCAAGAGTTGTGATATGAAAAAGACGCCAAAGACTCTTGAACCGTTTCCAGAAGAAACCCTTAGGAGTAATCTCAGTAGTCTTAGGAGTGAGTTTCACCCCTAAGAATTTCCTTTTCAAAGGATTAAAGAGCACCAATTCTGTATCAGTTCTCTCTTGTAAGATACGGATCAGGTCACGGCTATAGTTTCCCAAGCCACGAAAATTATGAAAAGCCCGCTTGGCATCGAATCCTATTCTCATTTCTTTGTTTTTAAAACCTCTTTCAAGAACTTAGCTGTATAGCTCTTTTTATTCTTGGCCACTTCCTCTGGTGTCCCGATAGCTACTACCTTTCCGCCACCCTTTCCGCCTTCGGGGCCTATATCGATAAGATAATCCATCATCTTGATTACATCCAAGTTGTGCTCTATGATAAGTACAGTATTACCCTTTTCAGTGAGTTTGTTAAGCACCTCCATCAGAATCTTTATATCCTCAAAGTGCAGTCCTGTCGTAGGCTCGTCCAAAATATAGAAGGTATTGCCTGTATCACGCTTAGAAAGTTCAGTAGCCAGCTTGATACGCTGCGCCTCTCCTCCCGAAAGAGTTGTAGAGGGCTGTCCTAAGGTAATGTATCCCAATCCCACCTCCTGTATGGTCTTGAGCTTTCGGTAGATTTTCGGGATGGGTTCAAAAAAATCTACAGCCTCATCTATAGTCATAGCCAATACATCGGCTATAGATTTTCCTTTGTAGCGAATCTCAAGAGTTTCTCGGTTAAATCGCTTACCATGACAAGTCTCACACTCCACCAACACATCGGGGAGAAAATTCATCTCGATGACCTTCATTCCTCCTCCTTCGCAGGTCTCACAACGCCCCCCCTTGACATTGAAGCTAAAGCGCCCTGGTTTGTAGCCTCGAATCATTGCCTCAGGGGTATGAGTAAAGAGATCTCGTATCTCGCCAAAAACTCCTGTATAAGTAGCAGGATTCGAGCGCGGAATACGCCCTATAGGAGACTGATCTATATCAATCACCTTATCAATATGTTCCAGCCCCAAAATCTGCTTATAGGGCATGGGCTTCTTGAGCGCATGGTAGAAATGTGCATTGAGAATCGGGTAGAGAGTTTCATTGATCAAGGTAGACTTCCCCGAACCTGATACCCCTGTAACTCCAATCATCATTCCTAAAGGAAACTTTACCGATACATCTTTGAGATTATTCCCTGTACACCCTATGAGTTCTATAAAGTGTCCATTGCCCTTGCGTCGTTGTTTGGGTACCTCTATTTCCCGTTCTCCATTGAGATAAGAAGCTGTCAAGGTATGTGCTTTAAGCATTTCTTTGGGAGTCCCTGCAAAAATTACTTCTCCCCCGCCCTTGCCTGCTTTGGGACCAATATCAATCACATAATCAGCATGGAGCATCATATCGGCATCATGCTCTACCACCACTACAGAATTTCCTATATCTCGAAGTGATTTCAAGGAATTAATCAATCGTTCATTATCACGCTGATGCAATCCTATACTGGGTTCATCCAAGGTGTAGAGTACATTGGTAAGCTTTGAACCGATCTGGGTAGCCAAGCGGATTCGTTGTGCTTCTCCCCCTGAGAGGGTCTTAGAACTTCTTCCTAAGGAAAGATAGTCCAGGCCTACATCCAAGAGAAAACGTAAACGCTCATTGATTTCCTTAAGAATCTCATGAGCGATCTTCTCCTGCCTGTCAGAGAGTTTTTCAGGCAAGGTATCGAACCATTGCATAAGCTCCCCTATATCCATAGCCGAAAGCTGAGCTATATTCTTATCAGCTATATGAAAATACAAGGCTTCCTTCCTTAGGCGAGAACCCTCACACTCAGGGCAAGGCTTTTCTTCCATAAAATCCTTTGCCCAGCGCTGTATGGAGGAACTGCTTTCGGAATCTTGGTATTGTTGTTCTATAAAATTGACAATTCCTTCAAAATCAATAGAGAAATCACGGGTTACCCCCATTGTTTCAGACTTTTCAGAGAATTTTTCTTTCCCTCCAAAGAGAATCATATCTATAGCCTCCTTAGGGAGTCTTTCTACAGGATCAGAGAGCTTATGACCGAACTTTCGCAGTATTGTCTCCAATTGTTGGAATATCCAAGTCTTCTTCTCTGCCCCAATAGCTATAATTGCCCCTTGCTTGATGGAGAGTGACATATCAGGAATCAGCTTGCTTAGAGTTACCTCCTGTACTGTCCCCAATCCATTGCAGTGAGGACACATTCCTTTAGGAGAGTTGAAAGAAAAAGTATTGGGCTCCGGCAGTGGATAGGAAATTCCAGTAGTGGGGCACATTAGGTTACGGCTAAAATAGCGAGGAGCATCCTTTTTTTCAGTAAGAACCATCAGAATGCCGTTGCCATGGCGCATGGCCGTCTGTATACTCTCGCTCAAGCGGCGATGAGTGGTGTCATTATCCTTTATCTCCAAGCGGTCAATGACCACCTCAATATCATGGGTTTTGTAGCGATCGAGCTTCATACCATACTCTATCTCACGGATCTGACCATCTACACGTACTTTGAGAAACCCCTGCTTGGCGATTTGCTCAAAGAGCTCGCGATAATGTCCCTTACGTGACTGTACTACAGGTGCTAAGATATGGATTGTTTTGTCCCGATAATCCTCCAATATCAGCTGTTGTATCTGACCATCAGTATAGCTGACCATCTTCTCGCCTGTGCGATAACTATATGCGTCGGATGCACGTGCATAGAGCAAGCGCAGAAAGTCATAGATTTCGGTAATAGTACCGACGGTAGAGCGGGGCGACTTAGAAGTAGTCTTTTGCTCAATAGCTATCACAGGAGAAAGTCCGTCAATCTTATCCACATCGGGACGCTCTAATCCACCTAAGAACTGACGTGCGTAAGCAGAAAAAGTCTCAATATAGCGGCGCTGTCCCTCAGCATAGATGGTATCAAAAACCAAAGAAGACTTTCCACTTCCTGATAAGCCTGTAACCACAACCAATTGATAGCGAGGTATTTGCACATCTATATCCTTTAAGTTGTGAACTCTGGCTCCTTGTACTATAATATTTTTATCCTTTTTCATTCTATTATAAATAGCGGATTATGTTATGCGAAAAGCTACTTATCTTTGCCCTACATGCCTTATGTACATGCTCCGCTGGGGACAAAGATAAGTAGTTTTGTTATATACACGAAGAAAAACTTCTAACTAAGAAACTTAGGTAGCTCCCAATGATATTTTAGAGAAAGCATACGTACAGCAATCACCACACAGATGGTAATAAAAACGACCCATGAGTGATACTCAGCCATAACCCCATTGAGCAAGAAATACACTGTACCTCCTGCTACACAAGCTGTTGCATAGATTTCTTTTTGGAAAATAGCAGGCATCCTATTGGCCAAGACATCGCGAATCACCCCTCCGAAACTTCCAGTCATAGTTCCCAGAACAATCGCAATGGTAGGTGAAAGGTCAAATCGAAGTGCCTTTTCTAAGCCAATGATGGTGAATACTCCCAACCCAATAGCATCAAAAAGTAATAGCCAGTAATTCCAGTGTGCGGCAAACTTGTTTTTAAAAAACAAGGTAAAGACGACACTCACACCAATCATAAAGATATACATGAGATTCTTCATCCAGAAGACAGGAATACTTCCGATCATAATATCGCGAAGGGTTCCCCCACCGACCCCTGTGACGAAAGCCAAAATGAACATCCCGAAAATGTCCATACGACGCTCTAATCCGAGCAACACCCCAGAAATCCCAAAAACAAAAGTCCCTATAAGATCCCATAGATAAATAGGGTCAGAGGCAATTAACCTCATTTCCTGGCTTAGGGAAGCAAGCCCATCGCTCAGACTTGAAATCACTTCATTCATTGTTATGATTCTATAAAAGATTTTATTGCATTTATCAGGTTAGCACTGGGTTGAAGCGCCTCTATACGCCATACCAGTTCCCCTTTGTGGAAAATCATATAAGTAGGAATCCCATTAATTTTTAGCTTTTGGGTAAGCTCTTTATTCTTATCAATATCGATCTTAATGACACGTACAGCATCGCCTAAAGAATCTGCCACCTGCTGAATAGAATCGGTCGCATCCTTAGCCAAATAATGCCATCCCGCATAAAAAACAATAAGCACAGGCTTATTAGTACTGATTATATCTCCAAATACAGACATGTTGATTATAGTTTTTACATTGAACCTAATATTTATAGGTTATTATTTACATACAAATATTTCAAAATCAGTTACTTATTAAAATTTTTCTGTACTATTATACCTATAAAATACAGCAAATATACAAATAGAATATTCCAAAATAAATGAGAATTATTCCATAACCTATTTATCCCTAAACAATTTTCCCCTACATAGTCATATTGATAGTAAGTAAAAGGGAAGCCTATATGTATATCATAGACTCTTGCTTGCTTTGGAAAAGGGAAAAAAGACAACAAAGAAATACTAGAAAATATCAAGATGGGGAAAACAATTTTGTAAGATAATCTCAATATTTGCTTGAGTTTTCCTTTTGTCCTTTTATATAGTGCATACATTCCACAGCTAATTAGCATCGGAAATATAAGATCACATAGTAAAAATAATAAATTATCACTATGAGTATAAATGAAATATTGACAACCATCTCCCATAAAATTATATTGGAAAAAGGGAAATGGAAATCCTATCTGAATATTCCAAAAAGGATTTTTATCTATAAAAAGAAAAAAAACTTATAAATGAAATAGTAAGGAGCAATAATATTGTTACAAATACTAATTCACTGGTTTTTGATATTTTTCTGACCATAATTTTATATCTTCTTTCCTTAATCATTTGTACTCCCCCTTTTCCTAATCTTCTTATATTTCCTTCATTTACTAAAAAGTCAATCATATTTTTTAGCCTAACAATATCATTTTTCATAAAAACAAAAATCCGTTGCAAATGTATAATTTTTTCTTCAAATAACAAAGAAAAATCTTCTATTTCCCTTTGGAAGAAAGAGCTTCTTTCGTTTTCTTTTTCAGTTCAATAACGGTGATTTCAGGGGGCATACCTACACGACCTGGAAAAGCCAAATAGCCAAAGCCACGATTGACATTGATATACCTATCCTTTTCCTTATAGACCCCTCCCCAATACTTATAGCGCCATCCGGCAGGGCTCCACTTGATCACTCCTGGAATCTCTATTCCAAACTGCATACCATGAGTATGCCCACTTAGGGTCAAGTGAATGAAATTAGGATCCTTGAGCACCTCATACTGCCAATGAGTGGGGTCATGAGAAAGCAATATTTTGAAATCCTTCTTATCTACTTGGCTTAAGGCTTGCTTTAAATTCCCTTTTTTGATAAATCCCTGTCCCCAGTTTTCCACTCCTACTACTGCTATACGCTGCTGCCCACGAGAGAGAAACACAGATTCATTATTGAGCAAACAAAAGCCTAACTGCTGATGAATCTGCTTGAGTGTCTCTAAGTTTTTAGCTTTTTCATCTGGGGAATCCCACTGTACATAATCACCATAGTCGTGATTTCCCAATACGGAATAGACTCCATCCTTGGCATGTAGCTGCTTGAAGTGAGCTATCCAAGGACGCATCTCTTCAGCTTTGTTATTGACCAAGTCACCTGTGAAAAAGATAACATCTCCCTGTTGAGCATTGATCATATCAATCCCATATTGTACTTTCTCAGCATTGTCAAAGCTTCCTGAATGAATATCTGAGATATGCACTACTCGATAACCATCAAAAGCCTCAGGAAGATCATCAAAATATAGGGTATGCTTTACCACCCTATAGTTATACCTTCCCAAAAGCATCCCATAGATCATCCCCGCAAAAGGAATTGCCGCTACCCCCATCCCTATGAGGCTGACAAAACGTCGGCGTGAGGGAATAACTTTCTCTTTTTTGGTACGGAAAGGTGCACAAAACAAGCGTACCAAGGTCTCTCCCATGAAAAATATACTGATAAGCGTAACAAATAGTAACCATGAGAGGAACAATCCAAAGGAAAACTGACGATGTTGATCCCATACACCAGCAAAGGATTCATTCCAAAAATAAAGGAAATAAAAAAAGAAAAAAGCCGATGCTGTATAATACAAATAAGTAAAAATCTTATACTTTACTGCCTTACGCACACAGAAAGCACCTAAAAGCACCATCAGTACGTAGAAAATACATAAATAATTAATGAAATGATGCATAATAATTAATGATTAATGACCAATACTTAATGATCAATAACAAATATTGCGATTACTTTCTTTTTTTTCTTTTAGAAGAGAAAGTATTAGAAGCTTCTTTACGCTTGCCACCTTTCTTCTTATCCTCTTTGTGAGAGAATTTTTTGTCCTTGCTCTCTTTTTTTTCCTTTCTATCCCGTCTGTCTTTTCTTCCTTTACCCTCTGAGGAACGTTGTTGAGAGATTTCTATATGAATAGCACGATTATCCATCTTGAAATCGGCAAAGGTATCCAATACCAGCTGGGTCATCTCCGCTTCGGTATTGAAGAAAGAAAAAGTATCTTTTACATCTACCTTGAAAATATCATTTTTACCCAAACCAATATTTTCTCTAAGGAAATCCTTAAGTAGTTGCCAATTATAACCATCACGTTCCCCTATATTGATAAAGTAGCGTGTTTCGCCTTCAGAGGAGAAGGACTTGCCTTCGGAGGGTTCCGCATTGAGGTCTTTGGACTTGCTATAATAGTTGTAAAAACGATTGAACTCTACCGCTACCATACGCTTGATCAGTTCCTCACGGTTTAGATTGCTCAGTACATCGTAAATGGCTGGCAGATACTCATTGACCGCTGGATTCACCTGTGTATCCTTAATCGTATTGGCCAAGTGATAGAGCTGTATCTCACAGATTTCCATTCCGCTGGGGATAGACTTATACTCAAAAGTCTTCTGGATGATCTTCTCAATGGTCTTGATACGCTTAGCCTCACTCTTGGTTAGTATGACCATGGATACCCCCGACTTGCCTGCACGCCCTGTACGGCCGCTGCGGTGGGTGTAGGTCTCTATCTCGTCAGGAAGTTGATAATGAATCACATGCGTGATATCATCTACATCTATTCCGCGAGCTGCCACATCGGTTGCCACGAGCATCTGAATTTGCTTGGCGCGAAAACCCTTCATTACCAAATCACGCTGGTTCTGGCTTAGATCACCATGTAGAGCAGCCGCATTGTAACCGTCCTCTATCAGCTTTTCGGCTACTGCTTGGGTATCACGCTTGGTACGGCAGAACACCACTGAAAAGATAGACGGATTGGCATCAGCCAAGCGCTTAAGTGCTTCATAGCGCTGACGCCCATTAACAATATAACATTCGTGAAGTACATTGTTGGAAGCCTGATTCTTATGTCCTATAGTAATCTCCTTAGGATGAAGCATGAACTCTTTGGCAATTTTGGCCACCTCGGCAGGCATGGTAGCCGAGAAGAGCCAAGTATTCTTATCATCAGGTGTTTCGGATAATATAGAGCGGATATCCTCATAGAAGCCCATATTGAGCATTTCATCGGCCTCATCGAGCACACAATAGCTAATCTGCGCAATAGAGGTAAACTCACGGCGCATCATATCCTGCATACGGCCAGGAGTTGCCACGATAATATGCGCCCCTTTCTTAAGGCTACGGGCTTGTTCCTCTATACTTGCCCCCCCATAGATAGCCACAATATGCACCTGTGGCATATACTTAGCATACTGCTTGAGCTCGGAGGCGATCTGCAAGCACAATTCACGAGTAGGAGCTAAGATGAGCCCCTGAGTAATACGCTGGGAGGGATCAATCAGTTGAAGAAGTGGAAAACCAAAAGCAGCGGTTTTTCCTGTTCCTGTTTGTGCCAAGGCCACCATATCGGTAGGCGCTTCAAGCAATACAGGGATAGCGGCTTGTTGTACCTCAGACGGACGCTCGAAGCCTAAGTCATCAATTGCTTCGAGTAGGGGTGCGCTTAGCCCCAATGTTTCAAATAAATTCATACTAATAGTAATAGGGTGCAAAGATAGAAATTAATTATCAATTACACCCTAATAATTTGGAAAATATATTTTTAAAGAAAATAATGATTCAAAAAGCCTATACAATTCAATAGACTAAGACTCAATAAATTCTGAAAATCGACTAATTATCTCATTTCCTTAAGATCGGATTCAGCTCCTCATCGTTATACATCTTCATTTGTTTGTATACCTTCATATATTTTCGCCCTGCGGCGATATCGTCCAAGAGTTGGTCAAGGGCAAGGGAGAGGTCTTCTCGCTGCTGGAGAAGTACTTGGAGCTTCTCACGGCACTTAGCAATATGTTCAGTAGTGGCATCGGTGCGCTCAGTTTCCTGCTGCATATGATAGATTTTTAGGGCTAAGATAGAGAGCCTATCCACTGCCCATGCGGGGCTCTCGGTGTTGATCGTCGCTCCTGATTGAGGAACTACATCCTTGTATTTATGAAGGAAATAGCTGTCTATATACTCTACTGTATCAGTACGGTCTTGGTTGGAAGCGTCTATTTTTCGCTTGAGTAGGAGCGCTTCTTTGGGATCTATCTCAGGATCACGAATGATATCTTCATAATGCCACTGTACGGTATCTATCCAATTTTTTCGATATAGAAGATGCTCAATAGTCTTACTATCGTACGGATTCTCAAAGGGTTGATTCACATCATCGGCTATATGATAGCGTAGGATACTCTCCCAAAAAATGTCATAAGCTAATTTACTAAACATATTCCTTGTTTTTTTTGCAAAATTGAAACTACTTTTATAATATATTCAAAATAAAGAAGATACAGGAATTACAATAAGAGTAGGTAACGATTTAGTAATGGTTCTTATTTCATTTGA
>QWCZ01002591.1_pt1 | contig 14975 bp, 16 predicted proteins | sample 1972651 | NCBI WGS metagenome assembly QWCZ01 (sample SAMN09866695, study PRJNA288562) | Human oral metagenome isolate pre1_saliva, whole genome shotgun sequencing... | isolation source: mouth | host: Homo sapiens | place: USA: California
GGACAGCGGCATTTTGCACGAAATGGCAAAACAAACCTTGCAGGCTGTCGATGAAGCCGATGCGGTTGTGTTTTTGGTGGACGGCCGTACCGGTTTGACACCGCAAGACAAGATTATTGCCGACCGTTTGCGCCAAAGCCCGCGCCCTGTTTATTTGGCCGTGAATAAAGGTGAGGGGGGCAATAGGGCTGTACTTGCAGCCGAGTTCTACGAACTTGCTTTGGGCGACCCTTATGTTATTTCAGGCGCGCACGGCGATGGCGTGTATTATCTGATTGAAGATATTTTGGAAACCTTCCCTGAACCTGAAAAGGAAGAGGAAGAAGCAAAATATCCTGTTTTTGCCGTTATCGGTCGTCCGAACGTCGGCAAGTCTACGCTGGTTAACGCCATCCTCGGCGAAGAGCGCGTGATTGCTTTCGATATGGCAGGCACGACGCGCGACAGTATCCATATTGATTTTGAACGTGAAGGCAAACCGTTTACCATCATCGATACCGCAGGTGTGCGCCGTCGCGGCAAAGTGGATGAAGCAGTGGAAAAATTCTCCGTTATCAAAGCCATGCAGGCGGTTGAAGCCGCAAATGTTGCTGTTTTGGTATTGGACGCGCAACAAGATGTCGCCGACCAAGATGCGACGATTGCAGGTTTTGCTTTGGAAGCAGGCCGTGCCTTAGTAGTTGCCGTCAACAAATGGGACGGCATCAGCGAAGAGCGGCGCGAGCAAGTGAAACGCGATATCAACCGCAAACTGTATTTCCTTGATTTTGCTAAGTTCCACTTTATTTCCGCATTGAAAGAGCGCGGTATAGACGGTTTGTTTGAAAGCATTCAAGCTGCCTATAATGCAGCGATGATTAAGATGCCGACGCCGAAAATCACGCGCGTCCTGCAAAGCGCGATCGAGCGTCAGCAACCGCCGCGCGCAGGCTTGGTGCGTCCGAAAATGCGTTATGCCCACCAAGGCGGCATGAATCCGCCGGTGATTGTGGTTCACGGCAATTCGCTGCACGCGATTTCCGACAGCTATACGCGCTATCTGACCCAGACCTTCCGCAAAGCCTTCAATCTGCAAGGCACGCCGTTGCGGATTCAATACAATGTTTCGGAAAACCCGTATGAAAATGCGGAAGACAAACCGAAGAAAAAACCGCTGCGCCGTGTCAGCCTGAGCAACCGTATTGAGAAACGCGAAGGCCGCAAGGAAGAGAAAAACCGTTTTAAAAAGAAAACCAAAGTCAGCGTGAAAAAACAATTCAGCAAATAATTCCCGACATTTCAAACAACAGGAAACATTATGTGGTTCAAGCAGATTAGTTTTTATCCGCTCAACAAAGAAAAGCTGCCTGAGGCGGACGTACTTGCCGACAAACTTGCTGAAGCTGAATTTACCCATTGCCAAGGCTTAGACTGGTTCAGCGAAGGCTTTACCGCACCGGTTTCATTCTCCCCGGAACTCGTTTTCCCTGCCGACTTTTGGAAGAGAAGGTAGCGGAAATCCAAAACAATGAAGCCCGCAATGTCGGTCGCAAAGAAAAACAAGAGCTTAAAGAGCAAATTACAGACGACCTGCTGCCCAGAGCGTTTACCCGCAGCAGCCGTACAGAAGCGGTGTTTAACACCCGCCACGGCTACCTGCTCGTCAATAACGCGGCTTCCGCCAAAGCAGAAAACATCCTGACCAAGCTGCGCGAAGCTTTGGGAGGTTTGGAAGCCTCGCTGCCGAATACCAAACAATCGCCCTCTTCCCTGATGACCGGCTGGCTGTTGCAAGGACATTGCGAAGGCGGTTTTGAATTAGACAGCGATTGCGAACTCAAAGGTACGGGCGATATTGTTCCCGTCGTCAAAGTATCCAAACAAGATTTAACCGCCGACGAAGTGGTTCAACACGTCAAAAACGGTAAAACCGTAACCCAGCTCGGTTTGGTTTGGCGCGAACAAATCGCCTTTATCCTCACTCAAGACTTCACACTCAAACGCATCCAATACCTCGACGTATTGCAGGAAGAAGCCGAAAGCAACGGCGACGATACCGCCGGCCTTGCCTTCGCCTCGCAAATCCTGATGGCGGAATCCGTCAGCACCATGTTGGAAGAGCTGGTTTCCTATTTGGGCGGCTGGCAAGATTAATTTTTCAGACGGCTTTTACACGACAAAATACCGTCAACCAAAATCCAATGGAATAACCCTTATGCTTAAACATCTCGCATTCCTACTGCCCGCCATTATATTCGCCCTCCCCACTTCGGCCGCCGTTCTGACTTCCTATCAAGAACCAGGCTGCACCTACGACGGCGATGTCGGCAAAGACGGTAAACCCGCCGGCAAAGGCACATGGCGCTGTCAAGACGGGCGCAACTATACCGGTTCGTTTAAAAACGGCAAGTTCGACGGACAAGGCGTTTATACCGTTGCCGCCAACCGCGAAATATTTATCGAACCGTTCAATTCCGACAGTACCAAATTCCGCAACATGGTACTCTCGGGCACATTCAAAAAAGGCTTGGCACACGGCAGATTTACCGTCTCGCAAAACGGCGAAACCCTCTTCATTATGAAATGCGAAAACGGCATGATTAAAGAAGTGAAACTGCCCAAAAACAAATAAGCCCCGTTTTCAGACGGCATCCCCGAATGCTTTGTCCGAACATCGAAAGAAACAAGGAAAACATTATGAGCATCAAGTCCGACAAATGGATACGCCGCATGAGCGAAGAATTCGGCATGATCGATCCCTTCGAGCCGAATCAAATCAAAGAAGCCAACGGACAGCGCATCATCTCCTACGGTACGTCCAGCTACGGCTACGATATCCGCTGCGCCAATGAATTTAAAATTTTTACCAATATCAACAGCACCATCGTCGATCCCAAAAACTTCGATCCCAAAAACTTCGTTACCGTCGAAGACGACTGCTGCATCATCCCGCCCAATTCCTTCGCACTGGCGCGCACGGTCGAATATTTCCGCATCCCGCGCAACGTCCTGACCGTCTGCTTGGGCAAATCCACCTACGCCCGCTGCGGCATCATCGTCAACGTTACCCCGTTCGAGCCGGAATGGGAAGGCTACGTTACCCTCGAATTTTCTAACACCACCCCCCTGCCCGCCAAAATCTACGCCGGCGAAGGTGTGGCGCAAGTCCTCTTCTTCGAGAGCGACGAAATCTGTGAAACCTCATACAAAGACCGCAACGGCAAATATATGGGGCAAACCGGCGTTACCCTACCTAAAGCCTAAAATATAAATGCCGTCTGAACCGTATCATCCGGTTTCAGACGGCATCTGCCTGTTTATCCGTGGTTAGAACTGAACCGTTCCATTGACACTGATACTGATTTCCTCCACACCAGGTGCAACGGAATCCGTACCCTCCACGCCGTAGCTTGCCGCCATCGGCATGGCACGAAGCATTTTTGCCTGAGCAGCTCCCCCACCCGCGATATGGCTGCCGATATGTCCCAAATTTAATTTGACGATTTTATAACCGGACGTACCCAATATGCCCGACAACTTGTCGGCACGCGCCTTGAAACGCAAAATAGCATCTTTACTGACCTGATCGACAATTTCGTTTCGGCGTTCGCGCGACACATGGAAATCCGTATATTCCAATGCGGCATCTGCTTGAACATCGGCAATAAAACGGTTTAACTCATCAAAATCCCTACCTTCGACCTTAAATTCCGCACGCTCTTCCCAGCCTGTTTGAATGCGTCTGCCATTGGTATATTGATAGCGCGGCATCGCACTGCGCGATACCAATTCGGTTTTAAAGCTACCATTTTTCGATTTTCTGGTGAAATTGTTGAATTTTTTAACAAACTCAGCATTGACGGCATTTTTGTCCCGTCCTTCCGCCGTCACTTGGAAACGTGCGGACATTGTATCCTGAGCCACTTCCACACCGGCCGATTCAGAAAATTCGACAATATTGTAATTCAATGCTTCAGCCGCTGCCGGAAAAGATACCGCCAATAGGGAAGCCGCCAAAATAGAACGCAACATATCCGTATCCTTACTTATAAAACCGCCAATCTAGCATATCGCTATGCTAAATTGCGTTAGCGTAAGACAACAATTTAAATATTCGATCGGCCTGCCTTATAATAACCGTCTTTCCGATACGGAATCATATTATGTCCGAACCGTTGCACGTCCTCGTCATCCCCTCATGGTATCCGCAATCCGAACAGGATGTGGACGGAATATTTTTCCAAAATCAAGCACAGGCCCTTCAACGCAAAGGCATCAAAACCGCCATCCTCGCCCCCATGTTCCGTTATCTGCGGAAAGAAACAGCAAGCATCCTGACCGGCCCTTACGGTTTTGCCCAATACCGGCAAAAAAGTTTGGACATCTATGCATGGCGCAGCATGTATTTCTTCCCCCGTTTTCCGCTAATCGACATCGACCGCATCCGCTGGGTGCGGGCAGGATTAAAGGCCTTTGAGCGCTATATCGGAGAAAACGGCATTCCCGACATCATCCATGCCCACTGTATGAACTATGCCGGCATACTTGCCTTCAAGATTTCCCAAAAATACGGCATCCCCTATGTCGTCACGGAACACAGCAGCACCATTACGCGCGGTTTGGTGCGCCCGCACCAATGGCAGCCTATGAAAAATGCGGCGGCACACGCTTCCGCACTGCTTGCTGTCAGCCGCCGTTTCGCCCAAGTCCTGCAACATCAATACGGCACTACATGGCAATATCTGCCTAACATTCTGGGTAACATCTTTACCCGAGCCTTCCATCCCCCGCAAATCAACCGTCCGGACAAATATTTTACCTTCTGCACTGTCTCACATCTGCGCCGGCTAAAAGGACATGATGTCCTCCTGTCCGCCTTTGCCCGTGCTTTGGCAAAACACCCCAACCTCCGTTTGAATATCGGCGGCAGCGGACAAGAAGAAACAAACCTGAAACGGCAGGCACGTCAGTTGGGAATTGCCCATGCCGTTACATTTTTAGGCGCATTACAGCCCGAAGCAGTATTGGATTTGATGAGGAACAGCAATGCATTCGTCCTTGCCAGCCGCACAGAAACCTTCGGCGTGGTCTATATCGAAGCACTGTCCCAAGGATTGCCCGTCATTGCAACACGCTGCGGCGGTGCGGAATCTATTGTTTCAGACGGCAACGGATATTTGGTTCCTGTTGACGACGACGATGCCCTTGCCGACGCACTCATCAAAATGTATGAACACCACTCTGATTTTGAACCTGCCCGACTTAGGGAAAACTGTCTGAACGAATTTGGCGAAAATGCCGTTATAGGCAGGTTGATCGGCATTTTCCGACAGGCAATCGCAGAATACGGTAAGAAAATACCGGTGAAATAGATTAAAATCACACAATATCCAACTATTCGGACCTTCATATGACACATACCGTCCACCTGCATTTAGAAGAAACCGACAACTTGGCGTTGCAGCGTCTGTGCGGTTCTTTTGACAACAACCTTGATTTACTTGCCAAAGCACTCGATATCCACATCAGCCGCCGTTTTGAACATTTCACTTTCAACGGCACATTTGCACACGCCGGCAAACGCGCACTGCTCAAACTCTTGGAAACGGCGCAGACGCGCGACCTAAACGACGGCGACATCAGGCTTGCCGCCGTCGAAGCCCAAACCGAAGATGCCGGTCATCAAGAAAAAAACCATGACCACGCCTATTATTTCCGTACGAAGCGCGGCAGCATCGGCGGCAGGACACCCAGACAAAACGGCTATATCCGCGCCCTGCTCAACCACGATATCGTATTCGGGCTGGGGCCCGCAGGCACGGGCAAAACCTATCTTGCCGTTGCCGCCGCCGTTGACGCAATGGAAAAACACCAAATCGAACGCATCGTTTTAGTCCGGCCTGCCGTCGAAGCCGGTGAGAAACTAGGTTTTCTGCCCGGTGACCTGACCCAGAAAGTCGATCCCTACCTTCGTCCGCTTTATGATGCCCTCTATGACCTGATGGGCTTCGACCGTGTAACCAAGCTGATTGAAAAAGGTCTGATTGAGATTGCCCCACTCGCCTATATGCGCGGCAGGACGCTCAACGGCGCATACATCATCCTCGACGAGGCACAAAATACCACGCCCGAACAAATGAAAATGTTCCTGACCCGCATCGGATTTGGTGCGAAAGCCGTCATTACCGGCGACATCAGCCAGATTGACCTGCCCAAAAACATCAAATCAGGATTGAAAGACGCACGTGAGAAACTGCACGATGTAGAAGGCCTGTATTTCCACACCTTTACCAGTGAAGACGTCGTCCGACATCCTTTAGTGCAAAAAATCGTTGAAGCCTACGAATCGGCAGAGCACGGCTGATACGGATGCCGTCTGAACCTTGATGCACAATCAACCGCACAAACAAAAACGGATACGGAAGCAGGATTCCGTATCCGTTTTATCTGACTGCCCTCATCTGCCCGATTGTCCTTCCTGCACCTGATTGCTCCGTCCATGCAAAATTTCGCCGAAATTTCACAATTGCGCACCAACCTCACTTTCTCCACAGACGACACGCTCGCCCTGTGCGCCATCATATTTAAAGGCGGCATCGGCTATTAAACCTGTACGACCCAAACCGCTGGACGGCAAAAGACGACGCAATCCAATGCGCCCGCAACGAAAAAATAGAAAATGCCGTCTGAAAAAATCAGACGGCATCCATTTTATTGGCTCAAGAGATTAAAAACCAATCAATCATACAATTCTAATCGGCTGCTCAAACGCCTACCAAAACAAAACAACGCTGTACACAGGGCAAATTTATTAAACAGCCTGATTCTAAAGAATTTATACCGTTTCCAAGATAGGGGCATATGCAGTCGGAAACCTTTCCGGCATTACTCACCGTCCGTTAACCATTATTGTTGATTCGCACCTACAGAACCCTGATCAGGTTTACGCCTTCTGCGGCGGCGTTTTTTAGCCTGCCCTTCATTCTTGCCGTATCGGACGGACGGCTGATTTTTGGTCATATCGGCCCTCTGCTCAGGTGATGCCGTCTGAAACGCCGTCCACCAATCGACAAGCGTACGGTCCGCATCACCGACTGCCGCACGCAGTATCAGAAAATCATAAGCGGCACGGAAACGCGCTTGTGCAAACAGTTTATGCGGCCTTGTCCCCCTCCTGTTTTCAAACTGCGGCTGAAACAACCAAATTTCACGCATAGTGGCAGAAAAACGCTGGGGAACGCCCCAACCACGCTCAACCGTATCGCGCAAGGTATTCATCGCCTCCGACAAGGCGTGTGAAGGTTTCAAACCCTGTTGCAGGTTTACTTTCCAATGGCGGTTTAATTCCGGCCACATTAACGCCGCCAACACGAAGCCGACCGAAACCGATTTGTCGGCGCGCAAGCGTTCGTCGGTATTTTTAAGGGCAAGGCCTATCATTTTCCCATCCATGCCGTCTGAAATATTCAGCGCATTAAACAGGGGATGGATATCATCAGGAACATCAAATTCTTTCAAACACTTCAAGCATTCGCGCGCGTGTCCTGAAAACAACAACTTCATAATCTCATCAAACAGCCTTGCCACCGGCTCGTGTTTCAGACGGCCTATTGATTCAGCAATAGGCCCGGCGGTCGCTTGCGACAATTCGAATCCCAATTTCCCCGACAGGCGGATTGCCCTTAAAATCCTGACAGGGTCTTCCTGATACCGTTCGGCGGCATTACCGATCATCACCAGTTTCCGTTCGGCAATATCGTCCATGCCGTTGTGGAAATCCAAAATTTCTTCTTGTTCCGGATCGTAATACAACGCGTTGCAGGTAAAGTCGCGTCTCATGGCATCTTCTTCGATACTGCCGTAGGTATTGTCTTTCATAATCCTGCCGCGTGCATTCTGATGTACTTTCGCACCGCCCCGAAAAGTCGTTACCTCAATCACTTCCGCACCGTTCATCACATGAACGATTTGGAAACGCCTGCCGATAATGCGGCTGCGGCGGAAAAGTTTGTGCACCTGTTCCGGAGTGGCATCGGTCGCCACATCGAAATCTTTAGGCTCGATACCGAGCAGCAAATCCCTGACCGCCCCCCCGACAACATAAGCCTGGAAGCCTGCCTCCTTCAGACGGCATATGACTTTCTCAGCGGCAAAACTCAACATTTCGGCACGGATGTTGTGCCTTTCCAAAGGTATGACCGTTTTACCTTCCGCTTTTTTGCCACCGCGCCCGGAAGGAAGTATTTTATTCAACCATTTTTTCAACATAAACACTCTGACCCGGAAGGCAGCGTCCCCTCGGGCAACCGTTTTCAGACGGCATCAAACAGCAGTAATGCAGGATACCGAAAAAATACACACAAAAGGCGTAGAAACTACGCCGTCCGATTTACCGCTTTATACATGTGGAAATGCGTCATTATAGCAGATTGCTTATCAAAAAAATCAGACCCTGCCGTTACCGGCAGAGTCTGCAATTCAATATGCCATTCCCCGCCAGAACGGTTGTTTCTATATAACGAAAGAAATAAAACTATAATTATTTCAACTTGTTGTAATAAAATATTGATACTTTCCTTAAAAATACGTAAAAATAACCCCGACAACAGAGTAATTATGTCATGTCATTATATTTTACAATATTAACGTAAAATTTTTACACATTGCTTTCAAGAGCCAACCATTTATGTTCTCTGTTTTACTTTTTGAGAATAAAAAACAGAGAGAGGACTTCTATACTTTGGTGTAAATAATTCTCTTGAATAAATTTCTGTTCTATAGCTATGCCCTATTTTTGAATTTCAAATGTAGTATGGAGCTATCAAAATTGACAACTCCATAAATAATATTCTTATTCTTTGTTTAATCTAACAAGAAAATGCTTAAAAACTTCATTATCATTTTGCGATAGAACCCAAAGTAGGAGTCGCCGAGGTAACTGTTGGGATAATGCCCCAATGGAGCGTTGGTTCCGTAGTTTCAAATATGAGTGGATGCAAGAAGGCGGTTATTTAACTTTAGGGCAAGTGATGGACGATGTGAGAGATTATGTGATGTATTACAATTTTGTTCGCCCACATCGTTACAATCAAGGTTTGCCGCCTGTTTTAACAAAAACAACCTATCGGTGTTTTGATATTAGATTGACACAGGAATTTAAGAAGGAATCATGAAATACATGATTCCTTCTCGTTTGCCTACATTAAACATATAGACCGCCAACTCAATCAATAGAGTGATTTACCAGTTTTTCAATCTTCCCAGTATATCTCCTACCGAATACGATTCTTCTAATTTCTCGGTTTCAAACACCATTAAGATGATGTTGCAAGACTTGCTCTCTGCCCTGCCAAATCAATTTAGGCATTTCGCACCCCCTTACTTGACAGAAAAGGATATAAGAGAACGCAACCGATATTTGTCGAAAACCCGTTATGTGGTCGAACAAAGCTTTGGTACGTTGCACCGTAAATTCCGCTATGCGCGGTCAACCTATTTCGGGCTGCTCAAAGTGAGTGCACAAAGCCATCTGAAGGCGATGTGTTTAAACCTGTTGAAAGCAGCTAACAGGCTAAGTGCGCCTGTTGCTGCCTAAAAGGCGGTTGGATGCCTGATTATGGGGTATCCGGGGAGGATTAAGGGGGTATTTGGGTAGAGTTAGGGAGTGATTGGTGGCGAAAACAGCCGAAAACCTGTGTTGGGGTTTCGACTGTCGGGAGGGAAAGGAATTTTGCAAAGGTCTCTTAGAATATCAAAATTTAATTGTAAAAATAAGGAGTTTAGATGAAGGTTTATTATGCTCATTCCGCCCAAGGCCAATTCTGCAACCTTTTGCCTTACGAACACTGGCAAACCCTTCAATCCCACGCCCAAAATGTCGGCAATTCGGCTGCAAATTTTGCCCAAGTTTTCGACGCGCAAGACATTGCTTATCACACCGGGCAACTACACGATTTAGGAAAATACTCGCTTGAATTTCAGGATAGATTAAATGGCGGGAGTAAGCCTGCCGACCATTCTACCGCCGGGGCAAAAATCGCTTTTGAGTGTTGGGGCAGCATTGCTATCGGCAAGCTCATGGCGTTTTGCATTGCGGGGCATCATGCCGGTTTGGCAAACGGTGCGGGCGAGGGTGATAACCGCAACACCTTGAAACAACGTTTGGCGTTGCAATTCGGTAAAGATATTCCGGAACTCGATAGCGTATGGCTGCAAGAAATCAAGCTACCCAAAACTTTGCCTGTGCCGCCGCTTCCCATTCCAAACCATCGCCGACAAATTCCGCATGATTGAAAGCCATATGCAGCCGCTGATTATTCCGTTTGATGTTGATGCCGAAAGCCTCATTAACAGCCTGCACCACGCCGACCACATTGGCGGACTACTGCGTAAACTGCAACACTACACCGTCCAAATCCCCGAAAAAGCCCTCGCTGCTTTATATAAAGCAGGGCGTATCGAACCGATTAACGAGAAAAACTTCGGCAAACAGTTTTATACGCTGATTGGGCTGGATTTGTATGATGAAGTGGCGGAATTATTCAATAACTCAATTATTCCTTATATAGGTAATTATATGACTATAAAAACACAACTAAAAAAATTAATTATTGAAAAATTTAGAGCTTTAAAGAACCTAGAGGTTGAATTTGGAGATGCTATTACTGTTATATGTGGGAAAAATGGTACATCGAAGTCTTCAATTTTAGGAATTGCTGCTCAGATTTTTAGCTTTGATAAGGATTATGTCAAAGATGAGCCAATTTCCTATAAACAAATCACAGGATTTCCATTTAAATCAAAGTATCGTGATCATTTTAGAATTTCGCAGGCATTTGATGTGCCGGGTTCAATGAAAGTTTCCATAGAACTCAAAGATGGTTATACAAATCAGGATGCAACCGCAAGATTAGAATTAATGACACGTGGGGACGTACCTAGAGCTGTTGTTAGAAATAACAGTACAGCACCTGGAGGAGCTAATACAAGTAGAAATTTTACTCATCCTGTTATCTTCTTAAGCTTAAAAAGACTTTATCCTATTACTGATCGAACTTATGAAATTAAGGATTTTGATTATCTAAATACCCATAAACAAGAGTTTATTAATCTGACAAATGAACTTTTAAATAGAAGTTCAGCTAATGCTATTGGTACAGGGGGCACGATTAGTTCTGCTGTTTCCTATGGTGATAATTATGATCAAGAATCTGTGTCGGCAGGAGAAGACAATGCTGGACAAATTGTATTAGCACTGATGTCATTTAGGAAACTTAAAGAAGAGTATACAGACTACAAAGGAGGATTGTTGTTAATAGATGAGGCGGATGCTGGGTTATTTCCAACTGCTCAAATCAATCTATTAAAGATACTGGAAAGAGAATGTAGAGACCTTAATTTACAGGTTATTATGACCTCACATTCTCCAGTTTTAATTGAATATGCTTTTGAAAAAAGTAAGCAATTTAGACAAAGATATAAAACCATCTATTTAAGCAATACGTACGGCGATATACAGGTACAACATGATTGGTCTTGGGCGCAAATTAATGCTGACTTACTGGCAACTATAACCCCTCTTAATTCAACAATAAATTTGCCAAAAATTAATGTTTATTTTGAAGATAGGGAGGCTTCTGATTTATTTGCTGCGATAATGAATAGACAACCGATTAAGAAATTTACATCTTCAATGAATGATATTACTCTTGGCTGTTCAAATTATTTTCAACTTATAAACAAAAAAGTTACAGAGTTTTCAGAGAAAAGCATCGTTTGTCTAGATGCAGATCAACAGACAAAGGTAAATAAACGTCACAAAACGATTGTTTTATTACCTGGTCATTTACCACCAGACCAGTTAATTTTTGAATATTTGTATAACTTAAGAGACGACCACCCTTATTGGCAGAATGAGCTAAATTTTTCAAGATCTGTTTTTACAAATCTTGCTAGAGAAGTGACTAGTGCATTTTCGATTACTGGTAATGAAGTGAATATAAAAGAAAGGGTAGAGAGTTATACTAGAAATAAGCGGCAAGAAGATAAATCGGCAAGAGATATTTTTAAAAATTTTTATAAGAATGAAACTATTCATAATTTATGTCATTCAAATCACAAAGCTTACAATCCATGGGTAGCTTGGATTAGTGAAAATCCTGAATTAGTAAACAAGTTTTTAAACGATTTCAAAAACACGATGTGTCATATTATGCAGAAAGGATACTCTGTTGATCCCGCAAAGCTATCAGCATTGAACGTAAAACTGAAAAGAGTAAATCATAGAGATGAAAACGAATAGATTATATAGCCCGTGGCATTATCTTGAACCGTATGCTGGAGGTGCTGGTGTCGCACTAAATTTATTATTTAATGGGCATGCGGAACATATCCATATTAATGATGCTGATCCAGCAGTTTACGCTTTTTGGAAATCAGTAACTCAATATTCTGATGAAATTTTACATTTGCTTGAATCCACTCCTATTACTATTGATGAATGGTTCAAGTGGCGTTCAATTTTACGTAATGAATGTGATGCAAATTTGGTTGAAAAAGGTTTTGCAACTTTATTCATGAATAGAACTAATCGTTCAGGTATTTTAAAGGCCGGTGTAATTGGAGGAAAGCAACAAACAGGCATATATAAACTTGATGCACGATTCAACAAAGATGATATTACATTACGCATTATTGAAATAGCCAAACGGAAAAACGATATTTCTGTTTATTGTGAAGACTCCTTATCTTTATTAAGTAATTGTTCTGAATTTCTTCCAGAAAAATCATTGATTTATTTGGATCCACCTTATTACGTAAAAGGAAAAGGATTATATCGAAATTATTACAAACATGATGACCATGTTGCTATTTCAAAGGTAATTCAACAAAGTAACTTTAAATATCCCTGGGTTGTATCCTATGACAATACAGAAGAAATTTGTTTTATGTATCAAATGAGCAAGTCTTTAAGCTATGGATTAAACTATTCAGCTCAAAGACGCTATATTGGAAATGAAATTATGTTTTTCAGCCAAGATTTACTCATTCCAGAAGAAGGAATTCCAAAAGTGAAAATGGCTAGTTAATTACAGTTCTATTTCAAATAATTATTCGTTTCTTATGGCTTAAATCAACCCGCTTCCTATTCATTTATTCAACGAGGAGCGGGTGTTTTATTATGTAACGATGCTGATGATATATGAAGTTTTGATGATTCTATCGAAGAGAAATAAAGTCGTCTGAAACCGCACTTTCCAACTCAAAGGAGAGCCAAATGAACCAAATCCGCCTACACATTTGGGGCGATTATGCCTGTTTTACCCGTCCGGAGATGAAGGTGGAGCGGGTGTCTTATGATGTCATCACGCCGTGATTGACCGAATTTATGTGTTGAAGCCGATTCGGTTTGAGTCGGTGCGGCGCAATGAGTTGGGCGGCAAGATTTCAGCGGGTAAGGTCAGCGGCGCGATGAAGCGTAAGAGCGTTGCCGATTTATATACGCTGATTGAAGACGATCGCCAGCAGCGCGCGGTGACGGTGCTTAAAGACGTGGCTTATGTGATTGAAGCCCATGCGGTGCTGACGGCAAAAGCGGGGGTGAATGAGACCGTTACCAAGCATATTGAGATGTTTAAACGCCGTGTGAAAAAAGGGCAATGTTTTCAGCAGCCTTGTTTGGGCGTGCGTGAGTTTCCTGCCTATTTTGCGTTGATTAACGAGGGTGAACCGCTGCCGCCGTCGGCATTATCGGAAAGCGAGGCAAACCGCGATTTGGGTTGGATGCTGCACGACATTGATTTTGACCACGGCAACACGCCGCATTTTTTCCGCGCGGAAATGAAAAGAGGGCGCGATTGATGTGCCGCCGTTTTACGCCGAGGAGGTAAAAGCATGATTCTTGCATCCCTTGCCCGCTATTACCCGCCGTTTGACAGCAAAAACTGATGACATGGGCAACCCGAAAGTGCCGCCTTATGGTTTTAGCGAGGAAAAAATCGGCTGGATTTTGGTGTTGGATAAAGAAGGCCGTCTGAAAACCGTTGTGCCGAATCTGACCACCGATAAAAAGCCGCAGTCGAAGCTGATGAGTGTGCCGCGCCCTGAAAAACGCACATCAGGCATCAAACCGAATTTTTTGTGGGATAAAACCGCATACACGCTCGGCGTGGAAGCCAATAAAAACAAAGCCGAAGCCAAAGAAAAACCGTTTACGTCGTCTGAAAAAACTTTTGAAGCCTTTAAGCAATACCATCTCGATTTACTGCAAAACAGCGACAATGAAGGCTTGCAAGCCTTGTGCCGTTTTCTGCAAAACTGGCTACCTGAAAATTTCGCTGCCGAAAATCTGCCTGACGAAATACTGGATGCCAACATTGCATTTTCTCTTGAAAAACCGACCGCACTTATCCATGAACGCGAAGCCGCACAAACCTTGTGGGTGGGCTGCCTGAAAAGCGACGAAGCACTCGAGGGTTTGTGCCTGATTAGCGGCGACACCGCTCCGATTGCACGGCTGCATCCGGCGATTAAAGGCGTGTTTGGCGGGCAAAGTTCCGGCGGTTCGATTATTTCGTTCAACAAAGAAGCCTTTGCCTCGTTCGGTAAAGAGCAAGGCGCAAATGCACCTGTTTCCGAACAATCCGCGTTTGCCTACACCACCGCGCTGAACTGAGACCTTTGCAAAACTCCCCAAAATCCCCTAAATTCCCACCAAGACATTTAGGGGATTTCTCATGACCACCTTCTTCCAGCAAACCGCACAAGCCATGATTGCCAAACATATCGACCGCTTCCCACTATTGAAGTTGGATCAGGTGATTGATTGGCAGCCGATCGAACAATACCTGAATCGTCAAAAAACCCGTTACCTTAGAGGCCACCGCGACCGTCCCGCCATCCCCTGTTGTCCATGTTCAAAGCCGTCCTGCTCGGACAATGGCACAGCCTCTCCGATCCCGAACTCGAACACAGCCTCATCACCCGCATCGACTTCA
>QWCZ01002008.1_pt1 | contig 14921 bp, 16 predicted proteins | sample 1972651 | NCBI WGS metagenome assembly QWCZ01 (sample SAMN09866695, study PRJNA288562) | Human oral metagenome isolate pre1_saliva, whole genome shotgun sequencing... | isolation source: mouth | host: Homo sapiens | place: USA: California
GGACAATGTTCAAAACATCATCTTGTCTGTCTTTCAAACAGTGTGAGGCTCAAGGCACTCACACTTATCGGTAATCTGTTTTGTTAAAGAGCGTTTGAATTACTTCGTTACCGCCGCTTCGTCAGCAGCGAAGAACCGAACTATACGCTTGAAGAGATTTGTGGTCAACCGTTTTCTTGAAAAATTTTTATAAAAATATTTATCATATTGTTTATAAATTAATTTATATTTATTAACCTGCTTTTGCCATATAAAATTCTTCCAGTGCATGAGAGATATTTTCAGCCTGCCATGCATTTTTCAAAGGTGCAGTAATTTCGATTTCTTGTTGTTGATAGGTAAATTGTATTTTCCATGCATACAGGAACATAGTTTCGGATTCTGTCCCTCCATATAAGCGGTCCCCCAAAATAGGACTGCCCAGACTTTTCATTGCCACTCTCAGCTGATGTGTCTTACCGGTATGAGGCTCAAGAATGAACAGCCGCATTTTTTCACTGATACGTATACTGAAAAAACGGGTAACGGCAATATTTTCCATATTGCGCGTCAGCTTCCACATCCCGCGTCTGGATTTTTCCATGCCGCCTTTTATCCATCCTTGTTTTTTGGACGGTTTACGGTCGGACAAAGCCAAATAGGTTTTCTTCATTTTCCTTTCTGCAAACTGTGCGGCAAGAACAGCGGCGCTTTGGGGATTAAGGGCAAACAGCAATATGCCTCCGGTCTGCTTGTCCAACCTGTGCAGCAACCATACCTTTTCTACGCCCAACTGTGCCGCAAGTGTTGCCGTCAGACTGACTTCGCCGTCGGAACGGTGGACGGATATGCCTTGAGGTTTATTGATGGCGACAAAATCTTGGTGTCTGAATAAGATTTCCCACATATTTGAACCTGAATATATTTGACAGAAGCTTTCTGTCAGGCATTGTTGTGATGTTCTGCAATCATTTTTTGGTACACGGCCGGCGGCACATATCTTTTAACGGTTTCCATCCAGCCTTCCGGCCCGACCAGTCCTTTGACCATAGTGGACGACACTTCGGCAATTTCGCGCGGCGGCATAAGGAATACGGTGGATATTTCGGGTGCGAGGTCGCTGTTGATATGGCGCATGGAACGTTCGTATTCATAATCGGAGGCGGAACGGATGCCGCGCACGATGAATCCTGCCTGCACTTCGCGGGCGTAATGCACCAAAAACCGGTTTTCAAATACATCGATTCTGACGTTGGGAAACATTTCGGTAATATCGTGCAGCATATCCCGCCTATCGGCTATCGTGTAGGTGCTGCGTTTATCCGGATTAATGCCGATGGAGACAATAAGTTCGTCAAACATGGATTGCGCCTGCCGTATCATCCACAGATGCCCCAATGTGGGCGGATCGAAACTGCCGGCATAAACGGCACGGCGCGGTGTATTCGGTAACATTTGATTCCTCCTGGCTTCATAGCCGGCTGTGTTTTTATGGGTGTGCATCCGTATTGTATGCCCAAAACAAAATGCCGTCTGAAATAACTTTTCAGACGGCATGGTTCGGATGGCGTGTTACCAATATCAATCATCACCGTTTAAAGACAATAGGATATGCAACAAGCTGCTGAATATGTTGTATAAGGAGATGAAGATGGTTAATGCCGCGCTGATGTGGCTGTCTTCTCCGCCGTCGATGACGGTTCGTACCTGCCACATAATCATTAAGGAACTGAACAAGACAAAACCTGCCGAAATGGTCAAGGAGAGTGCGGGAATACTCAAAAACAGGTTGGCCACCATAGCGACCATCAGAATCACTGCCCCCACAGTCAGAAAGCGTGCAAGTTCGTTCATATTAAGCCTCGAACGTTGCGCCAGTACAGACATGGTCAGGAAAACGGCGGCGGTCATGGCTGCGGCAATGCCGACGATTTTCGCACCGTCGGCAATATGAAGCGCGTATTGCAGCACAGGGCTGATCAATACGCCTATACCGAATGTGAATACCATCAACAGGGTAACGCCAGTATTGCTGTAACGGTTTTTCTCGATAAGATAAGTCATGCCGTAGAAAAATACCAAGAATGCGATGAGGCTGATCCAGCGCGAACCGAAGGAGGCATAAAAATTGAAGTTCATGCCGGCGGCAAATACCGCACCTGCCACCGCAGGGATAAAGGATAGCCCGAGCAGGCGGTAAGTTTTTTGCAAAACGGTGTTTTTAGAAACTGTATGCGCGGTGTAGTCGTAAACGTCGTGCTGCATGGCATATGCTCCTGAAAGTGTGGTTGGGAATACTTGGGGATTTTAACATTGTTCAACGTCAAAACTTGTTCGGTTGCGTCAAGATAAGGTTGTTCTGAGTATTTTAAAGGCTGTCCGAAACAGGTTCGGACAGCCTTTTATTTGAAGCAGGAAACCGTTTATTGCGGAACATACCCCTGAACGGCATCCGCGCCGTCGCCGAAGAAATACTGCTCCATCTGCTGAGCCAGGTATTCGCGCGCGCGCGGATCGGCAAGGCTTAAGCGGTTTTCGTTAATCAGCATGGTTTGGTGGCGCGTCCACGCCATCCATGCTTCTTGCGATACGTTTTCAAAAATGCGCTTGCCCAATTCGTTGGGAAGCGGTGGAAATTTCATGCCTTCGGCTTCTTTGTTGAGCTTAACGCAGAATACCATGCGTGCCATAGCGGATTCCTTTGCTGTGTGTTCAGAAATAACGGGGTGATTTTAACCGATTAGGGGTACAGACAAAAGCCTTCTTATTCCCGATGATAAGGATGGTTGTGCAGGATGGAAACGGCCCGGTAGAGCTGCTCGGTCAGAAGGACGCGCACCATGCCGTGCGGCAGGGTGAGGCTGGACAGGCGCATCATCATGCGGGCTTGTTGTTTGAGGCGGTCGGTCATGCCGTCCGCGCCGCCGATGACGAAGCAGACGTGTTCGCCGTTTTGCTGCCAGCTTTTGAGGTGTTCCGCCAGCTCGACGGAAGTCGGTGCTTTACCGCGTTCGTCAAGAACGACGAGGAACGCGCCTTGCGGAACGGCTTCAAGGATGCGTTTTTCTTCCGCCACCATACCTTGGGCGGCATTCACGCCCGCGCCGCGTTTTTCGGGTTTGATTTCTTTGAGTGCGTAGGCGACGTCGCGTCCGAAGCGTTTGGCGTATTCGGCGACGGCCTCATCAACCCAGCGCGGCATTTTAGTGCCGACTGCCAAAACGGTAATGTTCAATGCTTTCTCCCTTACAGGAAAATGCCGTCTGAACATTCAGACGGCATCGGGAATCAGTCTGCCGCGTGCCACGGCTTCTGCATTCCGGCGTGGAAACTCGGTTTCTCGCCGCCCCAGAGGGTGTCGATGTCGTAGAAGTCGCGCACGGCAGGGAGCATGACGTGGACGACGAGGTCTCCTGCATCAACCAACGTCCATTCGCCGCTGTCGCCTTCGGTACTGAGGATTTCAAAACCGGCTTCTTTCAAATCGATGGCAACGTTGTTGGCCAGTGCTTTGACTTGGCGGGTACTGTCGCCGCTGGCGATAATCATTCTGGCAAACAGCGAAGTTTTGTCTTGCGTTTCGAGAACGGAAATGTCTTTGGCTTTGATGTCTTCGAGGGCGTTGACGGCGACCTCGACCATTTTTTGCAGGTCTTGCAGTTCTTGTTCGTTCATTATGTTCCTAACGGGATGTTTTCAGACGGCATTATAGCCGTTTCTTACTGATTTGACTTTATTTTTCGTACAGCCGGTGTTCTCGGATATAACGGGCGGCGGCAGGCGGGATGCCGTCTGAAACACCGGCGGCACTCAGGTTGCGGCGGATTTCCGTTGATGACACATTATGCATCGGGGCGGATAAGATGCGGACGCTGCCGTCCTGAAGGGACTTGCCCAGCCATGCGTGCAGTTCGCCCGGCATTTGGTGCAGGCTACCGCCCTGCCTCATGGCGACGGCGATATTGGTTTCGCGCACGAGCATCTGCCATTTTTTCCATGTGTGCAGCTTCATCAGGCTGTCGCTGCCCATCAGCCACCAAAGTTGCGCGGCGGGGAACTGCTGGCGGAAAATTTGGACGGTGTCGAAAGTGTAAGTCTCGCCGTGACGGACGATGTCGCAGTCGCTAACGGCAAAACGCGCGTCTTCTGCCGTCGCCAGTTCGACCATGGCAAGGCGGTCGGCGGCGGAAGCGGAGGCGGCGTCTTTGTGATACGGGCCGCCTGCCGGCAGGAAAACAACCGTGTCCAACCCGATTTCATCGGCAAAGGCACGGGCGATATGAAGATGCCCGTTGTGTATCGGGTCGAAAGTGCCGCCGAACAGTCCGATTTTCTTCATGATGTTTCCATTCCTTCCGATAAGTCCATGCCGTCTGAAACACTGCCGTCCACAATCAGGGTCAGTTTGCCGGTAACGGGATGGATGACCAATCCGTGAACGGCAATATGGCGCGGCATCAGCGGATGGCGGCGGATGAGTTCGACCGTATGGCGCACGCTGTCTTCGACGTTGTCGAAACCGGTCAGCCAGCCGTCGAGGTCGACACCGGCATAACGCAGGGTTTCGATACGGTCGTCGGGAATATTGCTTTCATGCACCTTACTGAGAAAGCCGGCCGCATTCAATCCCTGCATACCGCAATCGTGATGGGAGATGACCATGATTTCTTTGACTTTCAGTTCAAACACGGCAACCAGCAGGCTCCTCATGACCGAACCCCACGGATGCGCAACCAGCGCACCTGCATTTTTAATCAGTTTGGCATCGCCGTTCCTCAACCCCAAAGCATTGGGCAGCAGCTCGATAATCCGCGCATCCATGCAGGACAAAATCGCCAACTCCCTGCCCGGGTATTTGTCGGTAAAATATTTCTCATATTCACCCGACTCGACAAACTTCTGATTATAGGAAAGGATTTCGCTCAACTCGCTCATTTTGCCGTCCTCTGAAAAAGGGTTCACATTATAACGTTTCCGTCTGTTTTCCGCCTTCGCCGTTGTCCAACAGCAGGAAAATGCACACCGCAAATGCCGACAACAGCAATGTCAACACCATTGCCCGCGCATAATTATCCTCACCCGCACGCCCCAAATAGGCATAAATCAAAGTCGTCAACGTCTGCCATTCCGGACGCGACAGGAACAATGTCGCCGCAAATTCGCCCACGCAGGTTGCCGCCGCCAAAGTCAGGCCGCGCCGCAACGCCGGTTTCAAGAGGGGGAGCGTGATACGGTATGCCGTCTGAAAACCATCCGCACCCAAACCTGCCGCCGCCCTGCCGTAATCCGGCGGCAGTGCATCCCAGGCCGATAAAACATCTTTTGCCACAAACGGATAAGCCAGCAGCGCATACATAGCCAGCAGCAACGGCAACGAAGCCGTCCACTGCGGATAAAGCAGCAGCACGCCTGCCGAAACACAAACCGGCGACACCATAAACGGCAAAAACATCAGCCCGCGCATCCACGCCGACCGCCGCGCCGCCGCCGCATACATGACACCCAATACCGCCGCCGAAAATACCGACGCCGCCGAGAAGCGCAAAGTATTCCACACCGCCTGCCAAGTTTCGCGTTCCGCCAACACCTGCCAAGATTCTCCCGCAGAACAGGCCTTTACCACGACCGCCGCCAGCGGGAACAGGCAGCACATACCCAACACCGCCGCCGCAAACGCCAGCAGCACATATTCCCCGACCGACTGCGGTTCAGACGGCATCACAGGGGAAACCGCCTTATCCGAACCCGCGCGTCTGCCGAACCACGCATACAGCAATCCCGCCGCCGCCGTTACGCCCAACACCAGCCACACCAGCACCGAGGCAACCGCCATATCGAGTTCGAACATGACCAACTGGTAAATTTCCACTTCGACCGTGGCATAACGGCTGCCGCCCAGCAGCAGCGCCAGCCCGAACCCGGAAAAACAATACAGGAAAACAAGGCACACGCCGCCGGCAAGCCACGGGCGCAAAACGGGTATTTCAATGTCCCAAAACCGCCGCCACGCCCCCGCGCCCAATGTCCGTGCCGTCTGAAGCCGTGCCGCAGGCACTTGCACAAACCCCTGATATGCCGCCCTGACCAACACAGGAAGGTTAAAAAACACATTGCCGTACAACAACAGATACGGCGTATCCTGCCAGCCGCGCCACAACAGGCCGTCCGCCCCGAACAGAGCCAGCACGCCCACGCCCGCCACCAACGTGGGCATCACGAAAGGCAGCATCAGCAGGCGTAGCACGAAAGTCCGCCCCGGAAACGCAAGCCGCGCCAGCACCCACGCGACAGGTACGCCCAAGGGAAGCACCAAGATACAGGTTGCCGCCGCCTGAAATACCGTCCATGCCAGACGTTCGAGCATATAAGCATCCGACAGCACCGCGCCCCATGCAAAACCGTCATACGCCGCCATCGCCCACAAAGGCGCAAGCACCATCGCGGTCAAAAAAAACAGGGGCGGCAGCGTAACCAATCCGACAACCACCCAACGCCGCATATCCATCCGTTTTCCCATTTCAAAACATAATGGCTGGATTGTACCCAAAACCAATCAAAAATGACTGCACAATTTTATCCGTCCGCAGTCAAACCGCCGCCAACCGCCGGAATTCAGAGTCAAACACCGGCGCGGGTGCATAACAAAGCAGCCGAAACCGGTACGCCGAACCAGAAAACATATTCAAACCCGAAACAAAATGCCGTCTGAAACCCTTTCAGACGGCATCGGATTCCTACCCGACAGATGGTATCAACCCAAACTCAACAGCAGGTTGCGGAACGCGTTCGGGTCTTTGATAAACGTCATCTCGCCCTCCTGCGGAAAATGAAAATCCAAAAGGCGCGACACCCAAAAACGGATGCAGCCAGCACGTTGAGCGGTCGGGAAATACGCCTTTTCTTCGGCACTCAAGAGGCGCACGCCCTCATAACCGCCGATAAACGCCTTTTTCAACGACTCATCCAACTTATTGTCCGCCGTCCTTGCCCAATCGTTAACCGCAATCGCCAAGTCATACATAAAATTGCCCCGGCAGGCGTAATAGAAATCGATGAAGCCCGATACCTGACCGCCGTCAAGCAACACATTGTCTTTAAACAGGTCGGCATGGATGATGCCCGAAGGCAGATGATTGCCGAGATTGTCCTTCAACGCATCGATTTCGGAACACAGCAGCGCGGCATCGTCTTGCGACAGGACGGGCAGCAGCCGGGCGCACGCCTCCGTCCACCACGCATCGTAACGCGGGTTTTCCATTTCCAAAGGGAAATCGGCGGCGGCAAGGTGCATTTTGGCCAGCATCGCACCGGTATGGAAACACTGCTCAGCCGTCGGCAGCGCGGTATCCGAACCTTTCAGGCAGGCAACCAGGCAGGCGGGCTTACCCGCCAAAACGGAATCAAGCCGGCCGTCTTTGCGCGCAACCGGCGCGGCAACCGCCACGCCCTTCATACTCAAATGCCGGTTAAGCTCCAGAAAAAACGGCAACTCTTCCTGTTTCAACACTTCAAACACGGTCAGCACATAACGTCCCGAAGTCGTCGTCAGAAAATAATTGCTGTTGGTAATCCCCTGCGCGATGCCCTGCAGGGAAACAAATTCCCCCAAATCGTAACCGCTCAGGAAGCCGCGCATTTCATCATCGGAAACACTGGTATAGACAGACATATCAACTCACTTGCTCAAAAACGGGCAAACCCGCCGTCAGAACGCCGGACGGCAGGCAAACATATAATTCACATCGGTCGAATCGCACAGGGCATAAGTTTGCGACAAAACATGGTAAGTCATACCCTTCGTATCCGCCACATCCAAGCCCGCCTGACGGCACATCCGCGCCAGCTCGGCAGGCGCGATGAATTTTTTCCAGTCGTGCGTGCCTTTGGGGACAAACTTCAACAGATATTCCGCCGCCACAATCAGATGCAGGTACGATTTCGGGTTTTTATTGATGGTGGAAAAAAACACCATGCCGTCCGGTTTGACCAGCTTGGCACAAGCACGCACGATAGCGGCGGGATCGGGGACGTGTTCCATCATTTCCATGCACGTTACCACATCGAACGAGTGCGGTTCCGCCTCGGCAAGGTCTTCCACGCGGATACATTCGTATTCGATATCGGCGACATTGTTCAAAGCCGCGTGCAGGCGGGCGGTTTCCAACGACTGCTCCGCCATGTCGATGCCCTTTACAAACGCCGCGCCGCGCCGCGCCATGCTTTCCGCCAGGATGCCGCCGCCGCAGCCCACATCCAAAACCCGTTTGTCGCACAAATCCGCGTGTCCGTCGATATAATCCAGCCGCAACGGATTGATGTCGTGCAAGGACTTGAATTCGCCCGACTTGTCCCACCATTTGTCGGCAATCCGGCTGAATTTGGCAATTTCCTCTGCGTCCACATTATATTTTCTGTCAGACATCCTGCCTCCCATCATTCAAAAACACGGCGGCGTCCGCCGTTGCCCAAAAGGAAAAAGATTATACTATGGAACGTCATGCCGTCTGAACAGACTTTCAGACGGCATGACTGCAAACACCTTACAGCCCCCCGCACTTTACGGCATAATGGCGGCCACGCTTTTCGTCAGAAAGATAAAATATGTCAACCAAAACCCCTTCCCTGTTCGGCGGCGCGATGATTATCGCCGGTACGGTTATCGGCGCAGGCATGCTTGCCAACCCGACCGCCACATCCGGCGTATGGTTTACCGGCTCGCTGGCCGTGTTGCTGAGCTTCGACACTATGGTCAAAGACCTGCTCGGACGGAGCTGGAACATCATCAACGGCATCGCCGTCGCTTTCGTTTTATACCTGCTCACTTACGCTTATATCTTCGTCGGCGGCGACCTGACCGCCAAAGGCTTAGGCAACGCGGCAGGCGGCGACGTTTCACTCACCGTCGGACAACTCGTCTTCTTCGGCATCCTCGCCTTTTGCGTATGGGCATCCGCACGCTTGGTCGACCGCTTCACCAGTGTCCTCATCGGCGGCATGGTATTAACCTTTATTTGGGCAACCGGCGGCCTGATTGCCGATGCCAAAATGCCTGTCTTGTTTGACACCCAAGCCCCTACCGGCACTAACTACTGGATTTATGTCGCCACCGCCCTGCCCGTCTGCCTCGCTTCCTTCGGCTTCCACGGCAACGTCTCCAGCCTGCTCAAATACTTTAAAGGCGACGCGCCCAAAGTGGCAAAATCTATCTGGACGGGCACACTGATTGCGCTGGTAATTTACGTCCTCTGGCAAATCGCCATCCAAGGCAACCTGCCGCGCAACGAGTTCGCCCCCGTCATCGCCGCCGAAGGGCAAGTCTCCGTCCTGATTGAAACCCTGTCCAAATTCGCCCAAACCGGCAATATGGATAAAATATTGTCCCTGTTTTCCTACATGGCAATCGCCACCTCGTTTTTAGGCGTAACCTTAGGTCTGTTCGACTACATCGCCGACATCTTCAAATGGAACGACAGCGTGTCCGGCCGCACCAAAACCGCCGCGCTGACCTTCCTGCCGCCTCTAATTTCCTGCCTGCTCTTCCCCACCGGCTTCGTTACCGCCATCGGCTACGTCGGCCTGGCGGCAACCGTCTGGACAGGCATCATCCCCGCCATGCTGCTCTACCGTTCGCGCAAGAAATTCGGCGCAGGCAAAACCTATAAAGTTTACGGCGGCTTGTGGCTGATGGTTTGGGTCTTCCTTTTCGGCATCGTCAACATCGCCGCACAGGTATTGAGCCAAATGGAACTCGTCCCCGTATTTAAAGGATAAAGGCAAAATGCCGTCTGAACGAGTTTTCAGACGGCATTTTCGCAACTGTTGCAGCCATGCGGCAAAAATCTAACGGGCAATTTTCAAAACGTCGTACAGATAGTTGCGGTAATTTCCGACCAACTCCCGGTTCGGGCAGTCTTCCAACCCTCCGCCGCACAAACCGCGCATCGCCATATTCGCACGCATGAAGCCGTCTTTGGCTTCCAGACCAGCCGCCTCCATCAACACGCCGCCTGCAAAGGCAAGGTCGAGGAAATCCTGCCGCTGTACGAATCCGCCGGCAATATTGCTCCTGACGGCAAACTGCGTTACATAATCCGGCTGCGCGTAATCCCATTTCTTCCTGACGGACACGCCCTCAAACGGTACCTGATGATCGCCGAAATAACCGAAAACAAAGGGTTTGCCGCGTTCGTGCAGATAACGGTCGAAACTTTCCACTGCTTTATCCAAATCGGCAATGCGCCCGATGTAGTCATTAAGTGCGGATACGGTTTTCGCATTCAAATCAGGTGCATCCAAATCAAACACATTGTCGGTATCCGTCCGATACGGCCCGTGCTCCTTCATGGTCAGCACATATACGAACATCGGTTGGCGCACGTTTTCCAAATCGGGATGGCGTTTTTCCAAAATCATCCGCGCATACTGCATCATTTCCTCACTGGAAATATGCCACAGGTTTTTGCCCATCGGCGCGGGATAGCCCAAATCTTGCGGCTGGAACATCAGATTAAAGCCGAAATGGTCATATGCTGCCTTGGCATTGTAGTTGCCCTTGGTAAACGGCGAGAGCGCCACGCAAAAATAACCGTGTTCGCGCAGGTTGCGGACAAAACCGGTCTGCAAATGCGGTACGACCGAGTAAAACACGCCGCTTGCCAACGCGCCGAAATCCGTGGACGGAACACCCGCCAAAAACGCAAATTCGGACTTCCACGTTGCGCCGCCGAAAGTATGCACGCGCAAAGGTGAGGAAAATACGGTATCTTCCTGCCGACCGAACATTTTCAAATCGGGAATCTTGGCGGCGGCAAAGTCGAAACAGTGCGGATCGAGCGTCGATTCCATCAGGGTAACGACAATATCGGGTTTTTCATCCGACATGCCGCACGGCTGGGTTTCAGACGGCATCTGTTTGGCAAACGCTTCCCCGTCGCCCTCAAACACGGGTACTTGGAAAAACACCGCCCGACAGGACATCGGCAGGTTCAAAAACACGTCGTGCCCGTCGTCCGGCAGCGAGTCCAGCCACGTCTTTACCGCACCCGGATGTTTGGAAAAATACCCCATCGACGCAAACGATGTTGCAAACAACGCCGCACCTGCCCAACGCCACGGCACACCCAAAGAATCCACACCGCTCCAGCCGAAAACCGCATATGCCGCCAAAGACAGCAGCCCCGCCATACCAATAACCGCTTCCTTATAATGGAACAGCGTTTCCCAATTCCGCCAGTCGGAAATCAGCAAAAAGTCGGAAATCAACAGCGGCTGTTTGTAATAATGGATTTTCAGCCTGTGGAACAGTATCAGCACCACAAACCAGACCGAAGCGAAATTCAAGGCACGTTGCCACTGAGCCGTCAACATCAGCATACCGCCCGCCAAAAAGACAAACAGCGCGGATGCGAAAAAATACGTCCAGCGGTAGTGCGACCTGATAATCAGCACCAACGCCGCCGTTACAAACAAAAACAGGAAAACATAGGCAACCATCCCGCCCCACTCCTCAAAACGGCATACCTGAGCCGTTGCGAATTATTATCGAAAGCGTGCATTATAATGCAGCACAGGCGCATTTCCACCGATATTTCAGTATAATGCCATCCCCGAACCTGCCCAACCCAAAGGAACCGTGATGAAACTCATCATTCTCGATCGCGACGGCGTCATCAACCAGGACCGCGACGACTTCGTCAAATCCGTTGACGAGTGGATACCTATCGAAGGCAGCATGGATGCGGTGGCATTCCTGACGCAGGCAGGCTGCACCGTTGCCGTCGCCACCAACCAATCCGGCATCGGCCGCAAATATTTTACCGTTCAAGACCTCACCGAAATGCATGCCAAAATGCACCGCCTCATCCGCCAGGCAGGCGGAGAAATCGACGGCATCTGGTTCTGCCCGCATACCGGCGCCGACGGCTGCGGCTGCCGCAAACCCAAACCGGGCATGATTGAAGACATCCTCGAACGCTTCAACGCCCAAGCTTCGGAAACTTGGCTGGTCGGCGACAGCCTGCGCGATTTGCAGGCAATCGATGCCGTCGGCGGAAAACCCGCGCTGGTTCTGACCGGAAAAGGCAAAAAAACGCTCTCCCTGAACATACCGCATTTCCGACAAGGCGAAACCATGCTCATCATCCGCAACCTGATTTACTGGCTGATACTCTGTTCCAGCCTGATTTTCCTCTTTCCCTTTATGCTGCTCGCCTCGCCTTTCCGTGACGGGGCGCACAAGATGGCGCGGGTCTGGGTCGGCATCCTCAACTGGTCGCTCAAACACATCGTCGGGCTCAAATACCGTATCATCGGCGCGGAACACATTCCGGACCGCCCCGCCGTCATCTGCGCCAAACACCAAAGCGGCTGGGAAACGCTTGCCCTTCAGGACATTTTTCCGCCGCAGGTTTACGTTGCCAAACGCGAGTTATTCAAAATCCCCTTTTTCGGTTGGGGTTTGAAGCTGGTCAAAACCATAGGCATAGACCGCAACAACCGCCGCGAAGCCAACGAACAGCTCATAAAACAGGGGTTGGCGCGCAAAAACGAAGGCTATTGGATTACCATTTTCCCCGAAGGCACGCGCCTTGCGCCCGGAAAACGCGGCAAATACAAGCTCGGCGGCGCGCGCATGGCGAAAATGTTTGAGATGGACATCGTCCCCGTCGCCCTCAACAGCGGCGAATTTTGGCCGAAAAATTCCTTTCTGAAATATCCGGGGGAAATCACCGTCGTCATCTGTCCGATCATCCCGCACGCAAGCGGCAGCGAAGCCGAATTGATGGAAAAATGCGAACACCTCATAGAAACGCAGCAGCCGCTCATTTCCGGCGCAGGCCCGTTTGCCGCCAAAATGCCGTCTGAAACCGTATGACCTCCCTGATCCACACTCTTTCAGACGGCATGGAACTGACCATAGAAATCAAACGCCGTGCCAAGAAAAACCTGATTATCCGCCCTATCGGCACACATACCGTCAGCATCAGCATCCCACCCTGCTTCTCCGTCTCCGCTCTAAACCGCTGGCTGTACGAAAACGAAGTCGTCCTGCGGCGAACACTGGCGAAAACACCGCCGCACAATACGGTAAACCGGCTGCCCGAACATATCTGGTTCCACGGCAGACAGCTTGCCCTCACCACCCATCAAGACACGAAAATCCTGCTGATGCCGTCTGAAATCCGCGTTCCCGAAGACACGCACGACAAACAGGCGGCATTGTTAGCAACCTTTCTGAAACGGCAGGCTCAAAGCTACCTGCTTCCCCGCCTCGAACACCACGCCCGCACCACACAACTGTTCCCCGCCTCCTCCTCGCTGACCTCTGCCAAAACCTTCTGGGGCGTGTGCCGCAAAACCACAGGCATACGCCTCAACTGGCGGCTGGTCGGCGCACCGGAATACGTTGCCGACTATGTCTGCATACACGAACTCTGCCACCTCGCCCACGCCGACCACAGCCGCGCATTCTGGGCGCTGACCCGCCGCTTTGCACCCTACGCGGACGAAGCCAAGCAATGGCTCAAAGACCGCGGCAGGGAACTTTTTATTTTGGGATAATGCCATCCGTTTCAGACGGCATTTCCGCATTCAACCTACACGGGAGATTCAATATGAAGAAACTCGCCGTCCTGACCACGCTCGCCGGATGCAAAGAACAGGCTGCACAAAAACCGCCTGTCGATCAAAGCAGAATATGTATATATTCTAATGACGAAGAAGCCCGGAAATGCGTAAACGGCGAACTGTCTTTCTTCAATCTGACCCGATGGGGAAATGAGCAACTCCCGCTCTTTGTGGTCGCCCAATACTGCGACACCAACTACAACATTACCTACAACAATGCCGGCGTCGTTTGCGTATTTACCGACAAAAGAGTGCAAAAGCCTGCCTCCGGCAGCGAATCGTCCGTAAGCGGATCGGTTCCTGCAAAATAAGCTTCCGTCCGCACACAGCACACAGGCTCAGAACCGTACCCCGTTTGAAAACAAAAATGCCGTCTGAAACCCGACATCCGGTTTTCAGACGGCATTTTTTGCTTAACGTTTTAGCTGTAAAGCTTCGCTCCTTTTTTGACGAACTCAATCGCTTTTTCTTCCATGCCTTGCTGTTGGGCTTTTTGCTTGTCGGCGTAGTCGCGCACTTCCTGCGTGATTTTCATCGAGCAGAATTTGGGGCCGCACATCGAGCAGAAGTGGGCGATCTTCGCGCCTTCGGCGGGCAGGGTTTCGTCATGGAAGCTCTCGGCGCGTTCGGGGTCGAGGCTTAAGCGGAATTGGTCGCGCCAGCGGAACTCGAAACGCGCCTTGCTCAGGGCGTTGTCGCGCAACTGTGCGCCCGGCCAGCCTTTGGCGAGGTCAGCGGCGTGGGCGGCGAGTTTGTAGGTGATGATGCCTGTGCGCACGTCTTCTTTGTCGGGCAGACCGAGATGCTCTTTCGGGGTAACGTAGCAGAGCATGGCTGTGCCGTACCAGCCGATATTGGTCGCGCCTATGCCCGAAGTGATGTGGTCGTAGCCGGGGGCGATGTCGGTAACGAGCGGGCCGAGTGTGTAGAAAGGCGCTTCAAAGCAATGTTGTAGCTCTTCGGTCATGTTTTCTTTGACGCGTTGCAGTGGCACATGGCCGGGGCCTTCAATCATGACTTGTACGTCGTGTTTCCACGCTTTATCGGTCAATTCGCCCAAGGTGTGCAGCTCGGCGAATTGGGATTCGTCGTTGGCATCGGCAATGCAGCCGGGGCGCAGGCCGTCGCCGAGGCTGAACGACACATCATACGCCTTCATGATTTCACAGATTTCGTCGAAATGCGTGTAGAGGAAGTTTTCTTTGTGGTGGGCGAGACACCATTTCGCCATGATGGAGCCGCCGCGCGATACGATGCCGGTGAGGCGGTTGGCGGTCATCGGCACATAACGCAGCAACACGCCCGCGTGTATGGTG
>QWCZ01000790.1_pt1 | contig 14853 bp, 13 predicted proteins | sample 1972651 | NCBI WGS metagenome assembly QWCZ01 (sample SAMN09866695, study PRJNA288562) | Human oral metagenome isolate pre1_saliva, whole genome shotgun sequencing... | isolation source: mouth | host: Homo sapiens | place: USA: California
TAGCGAGTTTTGCCAAATTTGTAGCGAACTCTTGATTTTTAATCGTTAAGAAATCTGGTTATAACGAACTATTTTTAAATCAACAAATTAAAATTTAAGTAGTGAAGCCATTTATTTGAAAAACTATAATTTTTGATAAAATATAGAAAAAATGTTATAATAAAAAAGTTCTAAATAAAAATAAAAGAGAGGTACATAATTATGGTAAAGAAAAAATATATAGCTCCTAATTTAATAACAGCCGGTAATATGTTTTTAGGTTATCTAAGTATAACTGAATCAATAAAAGGAAATTTTAATACAGCAATTTTATTTATATTACTTGCAATGGTCTGTGATGGTTTAGATGGTAAAACAGCAAGAACGCTAGATGCTTTTAGTGAATTTGGAAAAGAATTTGATTCATTTAGCGATGCTATTTCATTCGGATTAGCTCCATCTATGTTAATATATTCAATTTTATCATCGAAAGTTCCCTCAAGTCCATTTATAGTCCCAGTTTCATTTTTGTATGCTTTATGTGGTGTTATGAGACTTGTTAAATTTAATATAATTAATATTGCATCAAGTGAAAAAGGTGACTTTAGTGGTATGCCAATTCCTAATGCAGCAGCTATGGTTGTTTCATATGTTATGATTTGTAATGTAGTTTATGAAAAATTTTTAATAAATTTATTTGATATTAAAGTTTTCATAGGTATTTCAGTTATATCTGCAAGTTTAATGGTAAGTACTATACCTTTCAAAACTCCAGATAAAACTTTTTCATTTATTCCTAAAAAGGTTGCTTTGGGACTTATTTTAGCTCTTTTAATCACTATGTACTGGACTTTAGATTACAGTGTATTTATAATTTCATATTTATATGTTTTATTAAATATAATTTCATACTTTAATAAAAGATTTTTAAGCAACGAAAATGATACTTCTGTTGATGAATTTATAGAAATTGAAATTGATGATGAAGAAAAAAGAGAGTAATATTTATGTTTTCACAAAATGATAATATAAATATCTTAGTTGTAAGATTTAAAAGAATAGGAGATGCTATATTAAGTCTACCTTTATGTCATTCTTTAAAATTAACTTTTCCAAATTCAAAAGTGGATTTTGTTTTATATGAAGATGTAGCTCCTCTTTTTGAAAATCATCCATATATAGATAATGTGATTACAATAAAAAAAGATGAACAAAAAAATATTTTTAAATATTTCAAAAAAGTCTATAATGTTACAAGAAAAAAATATGATATTGTAATAGATATTATGTCTACTCCAAAAAGTGAACTTTTTTGTGCTTTTTCAACTAAAAGTACATTTAGAATTGGTAGATATAAGAAAAAAAGAGGTTTCTTTTATAATTATAAAATGAAAGAAACAGAATCTTTAAATAAAATTGATAAATTTTTAAATCAATTACTTCCTCCATTTGAGAAAAATGGATTTAAAGTTATCAAAGATTACAGCTTTGAATTTAAATCAAGTGAGGAAGAAAAAAAGAAATACAATAATCTTTTAATTGAAGCTGGTGTTAATTTATCAAAACCAGTTGTTGCTTTTTCAATTTTTTCAAGAGTTGCTCACAAAATATACCCTATAGAAAAAATGAAAAAATTAGTTGAACACTTAATTGAAAAATATGATGCCCAAATTATATTTTTCTATTCTCCTGACCAAAAAAATGATATACAAAGTATTCATAAAGAGATGGGAAATAATAAAAATATTTTCTCTTGTATTGAAACTACTACAATTAAAGATTTAGTTCCACTATTAGAGAACTGTGACTACTATATAGGAAACGAAGGAGGGGCTAGACATCTAGCTCAAGGTGTAGGTATTCTTACTTTTGCAATATTTAATCCTAGTGCAGATAAAAAAGAATGGTTACCTTTCCCTGATAAAAAAAATACTGGTATTTCTCCTTATGATATGATTAAATTAAAAAATATATCAGAAGAAGATTTTATTAAAATGACAGCTGAAGAACAATTTAATTTAATAGATGTTGACACTATTATAAAAATGTCTGATGAACTATTTGAAAATAATAAAAAGAAATAAAGGAAGTTTTTAATGAATACAAAAATAATATCTTACGTTATATCTAATTTATTTAGAATATTAATGTGCTTATTCCTTTTTCCCTTAGCTATAAGCATATACTATAAAGAAGGATTAAGAATATCGATTTCTTATATAATACCAATTGTATTATTATGTATTTTTAGTTATTTTTTAGCTCAAGAACCTCCTGAAGAACAAAGTTTCTTCTCAAAAGAGGGTTTCTTTATTGTTTCTTTATCATGGCTACTTATTTCAATATTTGGTGCTCTTCCTTTCATTATTAGCGGAAGTATTCCAAATATATTTGAAGCTATTTTTGAAAGTGTTAGTGGTTTCACAACAACAGGAGCTACAATATTACCAGAAGTAGAACATTTAAGTAAATCCATACTTTTTTGGAGAAGTTTTACTCATATTGTTGGAGGAATGGGAGTTTTAGTTTTAGTTTTAGCTATTCTTCCTAAAGGAAATAACCAGTCTCTCCATATTATAAGAGCCGAAGTTCCTGGACCAGTTGTTGGTAAGATGGTTGCTAAAATGAGTTACAATTCTAGAATTTTATATATAATTTATATTGCTATGATTATAATAATGATAATTCTTTATGTTTTTGGGGGAATGTCACTATACGATGCTTGTATCCATGCCTTTGGTACTGCTGGAACAGGTGGCTTTAGTTCAAAAAATTCTAGTATAGCTTTTTATAATAGTGCCTATATTGACTATGTAACAGCTTTTGGTATGTTAGCATTTGGATTAAACTTTAACTTATTTTATCTTTTGATTTTAGGAAATATAAAACAAGTTTTTAAAAGTGAAGAAGCTAAATACTATTTTTCTCTTATAATTATATCTACATTATTAATATGTTTAAATATATCAAATATGTATGACTCTGTTTCTCGGTTAGTAAGAGATGTATTCTTTACTGTATCATCAATTATTACATCTACAGGATATACAACGGCTAATTTTAATTCTTGGCCAACTTTTTCAAAAACTATACTTCTATTTCTAATGTTTGTTGGAGGTTGTGCTGGTTCTACAGCTGGTGGATTTAAAGTTTCAAGAGTTATTATTATTTTTAAACAAGTAATTCGTGAATTTAAAAAAGTAGGACATCCCAACAAAGTATTAAATATGAAACTAGAAGGAAAAACTATTGATAAAGAAATGATAAATGGAGTTAATTCGTATTTTGTTCTATATTTTTCTGTTTTTATAATTTTACTATTACTTGTTTCATTGGATTCTTCTACATTTTTAACAGCTTTCTCTTCTGTACTATCTATATTTAACAATATAGGACCTGGATTAGATGATACAGCTGCAAACTTTTCAGTATATAGTAATTTTACAAAATTTGTTTTATCTTTAGGAATGTTATTAGGAAGATTGGAAATAATTCCACTTTTAATATTATTCTCTCCTAGTATTTATAAAAAAATTGATTAAATAAAATAACCTGATAAATAAATAAAGTCTCTTGACAGCCATATTAGTTCTACAAGCTCAATGAACATAGGCTCTTAGAGCTAATGCAGACGTCAGAGACTAAATTTCATTATTTGAATTTATACTTTCCTATAGAATAATAAGAGGACTATTACAAGTTTAAAATCAATTTGTAATAGTCTTTTATTTATTATTTTACTATGTTTCCATTTTTATATAAAACTTTTTCTACAACATTTCCATTTTCATCATATGCAATAGCCTCTCCGTCTTGAATACCATTTTTAAAATTTATAGTTGTCATTATCTTTCCATTTTCATAATATGTTTTTATAACACCTTCTGGTCTACCATTTTTTACATTAAATATAGATAGTAATTTCCCACTAGGAAAAAAAATTTTAACTTCACCTTCAGGGATTGAATTTTTTATTTGCATGCTACTAACTAATGTATCATTTTTATATGTTTCCATTTTTCCATTCATAGTATTAAGGTTATCAAAATAAGTAATCATTTTTACTTTATTTCCTTCTACTTGTTGTTCCATTATAATTCTATTATTTTTATAGTTCATTGTTAAAATTAAGTTATTATTTTCATCATACATTTCAATTTTGGAATATTGAATATTGGAATAAACATTATAGCTTGGATTATTCAAATTATCTAGTGAACCCAATACTTTAATTGCATCCTTTTTGTTTATTTTTGTTTTTCTTAAAGTTTCAGATTTCATTTTAACTTTTTTTCCAAGCATCTCTGTATTCATTTCTAAATATTCTAAAGTTTTTCCATTCTTTAATTCATATGTTTGCTTCATTTCAAGATTTGGTGTCATTTCTGTCAGCTTTTCTGGTATTTTTTCAACATAGATAATATTATTATTTTCATCTGTAACAATTACTTCACTTTTTCCTTTTTCTAACTTAGAATAAAAAATTGCTCTTCCTTTTTCTTTTATATTTTTTTCTATATAGTTAAATATTTTATCAATATTTTCAAGATTTGGTTTATAGTCTTTTAATGCTTCTTGGTAAGTAAGGTCAACTAAACCTAAACTATCAGATAAAGTAGTAGGATTTTCTACTGCCATACTTAAGATATTAACAAATAAAAATATCAACACAGTTAAAATAAAATTTTTTCTTCTCATAACCCCTCCAAAAATATTATATTTTTCCCAATAAAAACTTTAAAAAGCTTTTTTCTTCACTTGATTCAGAATAATTTTTAAGTATTTCACTTATTTCATTTTTTAATAAACTTTTTTTTGATATAAAGTCTTTTTCTTCTTTTTCAGCTTTCTTTCCTAGTAAAGCCAAAGGACTTCCTCCCAAAGTAAGAGAATCAAAGACATTGGATAAAATATCAGATGCTTTTTCACCTATACTTTTTTCTTTAAAATTCTCAAAAATTTTATAGTAATTTGGATAATCTTTTTCAATAGTGGTTAAAATATTTTTTAATTTATTATAATCTTCTACTTTTAAAAAAGTAAAAACTTTTTCAACTAAATCAAAAGTTTCTTTATTCATAGATTTATCCTTTCTTTTTTTCCTTTATTTCATATAATACTTATTTATTTTCATAAGTAGACTTAATAAATAATTCATCTAATTGCTTATCATCAACAATATTCGGAGCTTCTGTCATTAGACATTGTCCTTTATTTGTTTTAGGGAACGGAATTACATCTCTTATAGATTCTTCTTTTAACATAACCATAAGCCATCTATCAATTCCAAAAGCTAGTCCACCATGAGGAGGAGCTCCATATTTGAAAGCATCTAAGAAGAATCCAAATTTATTTTTTGCTTCTTCTTGTGAAAGACCTAATCTATCAAATACCATAGCTTGTATTTGAGGATTAAATATTCTTATAGAACCTCCACCTATTTCAGAACCATTTAATACTAAATCGTAAGTGTTAGTTCTAATATCTTCTGTTTGACCACCTAAGAATTTTTCTAAATCTTCAGCTTTTATTGAAGTAAATGGGTGATGTTCTGCTTTATATCTTTGTTCTTCTTCATCATAATCAAACATTGGAAAATCTACAACCCATAAGAATTTAAAATCATCTTTATTAATTAACTCTAAATCTTTTCCTATTCTTAATCTTAATGCTCCTAAAGCCGAATGTACAACTTTTTTCTTATCAGCAACTATAAAAATTACATCTCCTGTTTTAGCTTCTGTTTTTTCTATTATTGCTTTCATTTCATCTTCTGATAAGAATTTAGCAATAGGAGAACTTATTCCTTCTGCTGTAAGTTTTATGTAAGCAAGACCTTTTGCACCAAAATATGTTTTTACATATTCTTCATACTCAGAAATAACCTTTCTTGAGAATTTTTCATTTGCGTTAGGTGCAACAACAGCTTTAACTAATCCACCATTTTGAACAGTAGAACTAAAAGCATTAAAACCACAATTTTTAACTAATTCTGATAAATTTTTAAGTTCAACTCCAAATCTTAAATCTGGTTTATCTGAACCAAATCTATCCATAGCTTCTGCATAAGGCATTCTTTGGAAAGTATAATTTGCTTCTTCTCCAGTTACATTTTTAAATACATATTTTGCTAAACCTTCAATTTCATTCATTACATCTTCTTTTTCAACAAATGACATTTCAATATCAAGTTGAGTAAATTCTGGTTGTCTATCTGCTCTCAAATCCTCATCTCTAAAACACTTTGCTATTTGGAAGTATTTTTCAACTCCACCTATCATTAAAAGTTGTTTAAAAAGTTGTGGAGATTGAGGTAAAGCATAGAATGTTCCTGGGTTCGTTCTACTAGGAACTAAGAAGTCTCTTGCTCCTTCTGGTGTAGATTTTGTAAGTATAGGAGTATCTACATCTAAGAATCCAGCTTGATCCATATAATTTCTTATAGACATTATCATTCTATGACGCATCTTTAAATTATTTAACATCTTGCTTCTTCTTATATCAAGATATCTATAAGTCAGTCTCATATTTTCACTTAAATTATCATCTACTCCAGAAATTTGAAATGGAAGAGTTTCACATGAGTTTAATACTTCTATTTCTTTTACAAATACTTCTATTTCTCCAGTTGGAATATTTAAATTTTTATTAGATCTTTCTTTAACTTCTCCTAATACTTTTATAACAGATTCAGATTTTAATTTTTGTACATCTTCAAGTACTTTTTCTGGTAAATTTTCAGTATTAAAAACTAATTGAGTTTTTCCTTCTCTATCTCTTAGGTCAATAAAAGTCAAACTAGTACTAACATTTCTTTTCGTATCTACCCAACCAGATATAGTTACAGTTTTCCCAATATCTCCTATTCTTAATTCTCCCAAATTATGAGTTCTATAAAGCATCTTACTCTCCTTTTATTTCTTTTATAATATTTTCAAAAGCAATTTCTTTTTGTTCTCTAGTTAAAAAGTCTTTTATTAAAACTACACCTTTATTAAGTTCATCTTCTCCTATTATTACACAGTATCTAACTGATAGTCTATCTGCTTTTTTCATATGTGCCTTCATTCCTTTAGAAGAAAAATCTATATGAACCTTTAAATTATTTTTTCTCAAATTTTCTGTAATATTCATAGCCTGTTCTGTAGTATTTTCTCCAAGCCAAGCAACATAAACATCTGGATTATTTTTAGGATAATCTTCAAGTAACATCATTACTCTTTCAACTCCAGCAGCAAAACCTACAGCTGGAATATCCTTATCTCCTAATTCTTTTAGAAGGTTATCATATCTTCCTCCCCCTAAAACAGTTCCTTGTGATCCTAATTTATTTGTAACAATTTCAAAAACTGTACTTGAATAATAATCAAGTCCTCTAACAAGAGTTGGATCTTCTGTAAATTTTACTCCAAAAATTGTTAGGTACTTTTTTACTTCTTCATAATGTTTTCTTTCATCTTCAAATAAATAATCAATTATACTAGGAGCTGACTTATAATAATCTTTTACACTATCAACTTTACAATCTAAAAGTCTTAACGGATTTCTATTAATTCTATCTTTACAATCTCCACACATATCATCTATATGACTTTGAAAATGTTCAATTAACTTTTCTCTATATATAGTACGAGATTCCTTTGAACCTACAGAATTTATTTTAACTTCTAAATCTGTTATTCCCAATTGTTTTAATAAGTTATATCCCATCGCTATGACTTCTGCATCAAGTATAGGAGATTTTTCCCCAAAAACTTCCACTCCTATTTGGTTAAACTCTCTTTGTCTTCCAGCTTGAGGTCTTTCGTATCTGAACATAGATCCTATATAATAAAATCTACTAACATCTTCTTTTGCATATAAAGAATTTTCTAAATAACATCTAACCATAGATGCTGTATTTTCCGGTCTTAATGTTAAAGATCTATCTCCTCTATCTTTAAAAGTATACATTTCTTTTTCAACAACATCAGTTGCTTCACCTATTCCTCTTTTAAACAAATCTGTTTCTTCAAAAATTGGAGTTTTTGCAAAGTTATATCCATAATTTTCAAACAAATTTTGAACCGTATTAGAAATATACATATATTTTTTTGCATCTTCCCCTATTATATCTTTTGTTCCTCTAACTGCTTTTATCAGTTGCATAAGTCCTCCTATTTATTCCCAAATTTTATTCAATTTCTCTGCTATCTTTTTTTCATTTTTATTATTTCCTGGGATATAGTATTTTTTCTTTTTATTCATATATTTTTGTTTTATAAAATTATCTGGATAGTCATGTGGATATTTATATCCAACATTATCATGACAAATATTTATTGGAACTTCTTGTACATTTCCATCTTTTATGTCTTTCAATACTGTATTTATAGCATTGTAAACAGAGTTTGATTTTGAAGATATTGCAAGATAAATCGTTGCATGAGATAAAATTATTCTAACTTCTGGCATACCTATTCTCTCACAAGCATTCATTGCTGCATTTGCAATAAGTAATGCTTCTGAATTTGCCATTCCTATATCTTCACTCGCTTCAATAAATAATCTTCTTGCTATATATCTTGGATCTTCACCACCATCAAGTAATCTCCCTAGCCAATAAACAGCAGCATCAGGATCACTGCCTCTAACGGATTTTATAAAAGCTGAAATCATATCATATTTATCTTGCTTTTTATCAAAAGAAAGTTGTCTTTCTTTAAAAATATTATAAATTTCAGCTTCTGTCATTTGAGAATAAATATTACTATACATTTCAACATAATTTAAAGCTATTCTCGAATCACCTTGAGAAATGTCAGTAATAATTTCTCTTATTTTATCTGGGACTTCTATTTTTAAATAATCAGAAGCTTTTTTTATTATTTTATCTATATCTTTATGAGATAACTCTTTAAATTCAAATATCATAACTCTTGATAAAAGAGCATTATTAATATTGTAGTAGGGATTTTCTGTTGTAGCACCAATTAAAGTTAAAGTCCCATCTTCAGTATAAGATAATAAAGCGTCTTGTTGAGTTTTATTAAATCTATGTATTTCATCTAAAAAAAGTATAGTCCTTTTCCCATATAACTCAATATTTTTTCTTGCTTTTTCTACAACTTCCCTTATATCACTAATACTTGCAGTCGTAGCATTCAATTTTTCAAAATTACAATCAAGTGTATTTGAAATGATTTGACCCAGACTACTTTTTCCACAACCAGGTGGTCCATAAAAAATAGAGTTAGATAAAGTTGAATTTAAAATTAATTTTCTTATAATCCCATCTTTTCCTAACAATTTTTCTTGACCTACAAAATCATCTAAAGTTTTTGGTCTCAATTTATATGCAAGTGGTTCTACATTTTTATAATTTCCTTGAAATAAATTCATAACAATTCCCCAAATCTTTTATTTTATATTTTAACATAAATTTAACAATAATAGAATATTTATAATTTAATCATTAGGAAAGTATAGATTCAAGTAGTAAAAATTAATCCCTGACGTCCGTATTATTTCAAAAAGTATTTTTTGAATTTAAAACCTCATACATCTGTCAAGGGACTTTATTTGCTATTCAATTTTTACTTAAATTTCATATCAAGTTCTCTTTGAACTTCTTCAATTCCTTTATTAGAGCCAAAGTTTGTTTTTACTTTTTTTAAAAAAGTCCCCATCTCATCTGCTGATCCAACTATACGATTAAATATAGCTAAATATTCTGTTATAATCGGATTATCTACATCATAAGGATATCTCATGATATGGTCTATCTCACTCCAAGCTTCTTCAAAAACTGTTCTAACTTGAATTTCAACAGAAATATTTATAAGTTTTGTAAGATCTATTCCAACAAGATAATGTACAGAACGATATCCGTGTTCTCTTATAATTATTTCACAATCAATGTCTTTTATACTTTCTCTAAGTTGTTCAATATTATAATCTCCTCTCCTAATATTTACTTGAGGAGTTTCTTTCGTATCCCAAAGATTTAAAATTTCATGATGAATACTTTGCCAATCATCTTTAAAAAGATGCAAAACTCTAATTCCAATTAAATCTGTAACTATCTCTTTATAATTATCTACACTTATATTTCTATCCTTATACTTCTTACCTTTTCTAATTATTTTTTCAATTAAATGAGTTGCTTTCTTAACTCTTCTTCTAACTGAGTGAACAGCAGGTATATCTATTAGTTTTGACACAATATGCTCAGCTTCCTTTTCCAACAAAGGAACAAGTTTAACATAGTCTTCATATATCAAAACTAAATCATCCCAATTCAAGTCAGTAGATAAAAAATAGTCTTCATCAATAGAAAAGTCTTTAAAAAACTTTTCTTTATTCAACTTATCCACTGTAAGTCCTCCTCATTTTTATATTTTATTATATCTCAATTTTACTCTTCTTTTATTTATATCCACATAGCCATCTTTAAAATTTGCTTCAGTCAATGGATTCTTCAATTCTATCAATTCTTCTACATCAAAAGACTGCTTTGAAAAATTCATTTTATAGACTTTTCTCAAAGTAAGGATATCTCCAACTTTTAAATCCTTTCTAGTTTGAATTTTTCCATTTATCCAACTATCTTCTTCTTTATTTTTTAAAGATTTATACATAATTTCTACATCATAAAATTGATTTTCTAAACCAGATAAATTTTTATATTTATACAATTTTAATTCTTCTACAACGTTTTCATAAGATTTTAAAATATCTTTCAACAAACCAAACTTTAAACTTTCTATACCATTAGAAAAATTAAGCTCATACTTATCTTCAGAAAAATGAAATTTTATTGTAGTACCATTAAAAATATTTATAAATGTGTCTATTATAGTTCTCAGTCTATTATTCTTAGTATTTGCATATATTTCGTATTCAAACATACCATTAGCACTTAAAGGGTATGCAGCTTCATGTGTTATACCAATACCAAATTTAAAATCTCTTTTTCTAAATTCAACAATCTTAAATCTTGTATATTCTATAATTTTAACTGTTACAGTTTCTATTACTTCAAAACCAAAATCAACATTAGTTACTCCTAACGATTTTATTTTTATTGGCTTTAGTAGTTTTGAGAAATTTTTAAATTGAATAGGAAATTTATTTAGAAATAATGTTTTATATCTAATTTCTGAATTAGTTTCAACAAAGTCTTCCTCTAAAATATCAACAGTTATATTTCTAGTTTCTACTGGAACATCTTCATTATTTTTTCCTATTTCAGTTATTTCTTCTAAGTTTTTATTTTCTTCAGTAGAGGTATTTTCAACTATTTCTTCTTTTTTTTCTACTTTTGATTCAAAAATTTTTATAATTTTACTATCTTCTTTTTCAATTTCTATATTTTCTTCGTTTGTTTTAATTTCATTATCTTGTTCTTGAGGATTTTGTTTATCCTCAAAATTCAGGCATAGTTCTGATCGGCATCACCAGCCTTGATATCCTCTTTAAAAAATATAGAATTTATCCTTGATAAAAATTCAGCATCTTCTCCTCTTATTATCTCAAAAGAATATTTCTTTAAAAAATTATCTATATGCTCTTCATTGTTAAAAATTTTATATGTTTCAGTATCAGAGTAAAAGTAAAACTTTGTTTTTTTGGAATAAGTATTATTTAAAATGAAATTTAATAAATCAACTAAATGTTTATCTTTTAAATTAAGACCTAAAAATATAGTTGGCCTTTCTTGTAATTCACTTTTTATTTTATTCCAGAACTCTTTATAAAAACTTAATGCCTTTATTCTCTTTAAGTCTTGTGTCGATATTACAAACTTATCTACTGTCTTGTAGTCTCCAAAAATTTTATAGAATGGCATTTTTGAAGACTCATCATCAGAAATTTTGAAAGGTGTACTCTTTTTTATATACTCTGAAAAATTATCTTCTAAAACACAATCATAATTTGTACTTATTATAGATGAAAAAATTTTATTTTCAAATATTTCTTTATAGAAGCCTAAATCATACTTTGTTTTTCCTGTAAATATTTTATTTACTTTTTCAACTATCTCACTTTTATCGTACAGTACTGCATCTAAAAATTTTTGCACTAATTCAGGCAGAGATAAATTATTATTAATTATTACAAAATCTTTATCAATAGTCGAACACAATGATTTCTTTATATCATTTATAGATGGTGCTGATATTATTTTTGAAAACTCATCACCAATAAAAAGATTAAATTTTTTTATTTCTTTTTCTTGATTTTGCGACATCTCTATCCTCCTAAAAAAAATACAATTATTCATTTTAATTTTAACATAATTATTAATTTTAAGCTACTTTATTTAAAAAAATTTTTGAAAATTTTTGAAAAAATGTTATTATAATCTAATTAGAATATTTTTAAGAAATTAGGTGTTTTTTATGTATGATATTCAAAATATAATTTTATCTATAGTTCAATATTTTTTTGACTATATTTGGATTGCTAATCTATCTTTTATTATAATTATTATTCTAATAGAAAGAAAAAATCCTCTATATACAATTTTATGGATATTTTTACTTATATTAGCTCCATATATAGGATTTTTTATTTTTCTTTTTCTTGGAATAAGTTTCAAAAAAAGAAGAGTTGCTAACAAAATATATAACTTAAAAAAATTAAAAAGTAGAAAAGAAATAAAAAATGATTATTCCGAACTTAATCGTTGGAAAAGTTTAATAACATACTTAGAAATGAGTTCTCAAAATTACATAAGTATTGATAATTCAATTCAAACATTTTTTGAGGGCAAAGATTTTTTTACAGAACTGAAAAAATCTATACAGAATGCTAAAAACACTATCAATATGGAGTATTATATTTTCAAATTAGATAAAATAGGCAAAGAAATTATAGATTTACTAATTGAAAAAGATAAAGAAGGGGTTAAAATAAATATTATTATTGATGGAGTTAATTCACATAACTCTAAATTAAAAAAATATTTAAAAAATACAGGAATAAATTTATCTTTATTCTTTAAGACCTATATTCCTTTTTTTAATCTAAGAATAAATTATAGAGATCATAGAAAAATCACAATAATAGACAATGAGATAGCTTTTATTGGTGGAATGAATATTGGAGACGAATATCTTGGTGAAAGTAAAATTGGTTTTTGGAGAGATACTTCTGTAAAAGTTTGTGGAGACATAGTTTATTCTTTAGAAAAAGAATTTTACTTTTCTTTAAGTATTGTACAAAATAAACTTGTTAGTAATGAAAATTTAGGTAAAATTTCTAATAAAGCTCTTAGTTCTAGTATAAAGAAAAATAGGACTTCCCTACAAGTTGTTAGTTGTGGACCTAATTACGAATTTCCAGTTATAAGAGATAATTTTATTAAACTTATACAGGAAGCTAAAAAAACAATTTTAATTCAAACACCCTATTTTGTACCAGATGATCTGTTACTAGATACATTAAAAACAGCAATAATATCTGGTATTGATGTAAAAATAATGATACCGTCTAAAGCCGACCATCCATTTATTTATTGGGTAAATCAATTTTATGCCGGAGAATTATTAAGATTAGGAGCAAATATTTATAGGTATGAAAATGGCTTTATTCACTCTAAAACTTTAAGTGTAGATGATGAAGTTATTTCTGTTGGAACTTGTAATTTTGATTATAGAAGTTTTTACCTTAATTTTGAAATAAATATAAATATATATAATAAAGAGATTGCAACTGAGTTTAAAAATCAATTCTATAGAGATATTTCTTATTCTCAAAAAATAACTTTAAAAAAATTTAAAAAAAGAGATATCTTTATAAAAGTAAGAGAATCTGTTTTTAGATTGCTCTCACCTTTACTATAAGAATAGGAGAAAAATGAGCGTTTACAATAATTTAACTAATTTTGAAAAAGAATTTATTGAAGATATATATTCTATTTCAATAAAAAAAATTGAAAATATAAATAGTGGTATCCTTAATTCCAATTTTTATATTTTTACAGATAACAAAAAATATGTTCTTAGAATCTTTGAAGAAACTAGAGACTATAAAGAAGATGAACAAGAGCTTATCTTATTAGAAAAATTAAAAAATATTATCCCTGTTTCTACTGCAATTAAAAATAAAAAAGAAGAATATATTTCTGTTTTAAATAATAAAAAATTTTCTCTTTTTGAGTATATTAATGGAGAAAGCATTAAAAAAACGAATCAATTTTTAATAAGGGAAATAGGAAGATATTTGGGGAAATTTCATAGATTTACTGCAAATATAAAAGCAGAAGATTTTAACAGAAGTACTAGAATTAATTTTGACTTTTACTATAAAAAAATTAAAGAAACTAATATAAATTTTGAAAATAAAAATCTTATTTTAGAAGAGGCTAAAAAAATTGAAAATATAAACTTTTCTGATTTACCATCAGGAATAATTCACTCTGATATTTTTCCAGATAATGTACTTATGGAAAACAATAAAATAAATGCTATTATAGATTTTAACGAAAGTTACTATGCTCCTTTTATTATAGATTTGGCAATAGTTATAAATTTTTGGATTAAAATATTTGCATTTGATAAATTTGAAGAATTAGAGTTAATTAGAGATTTCTTTAATAATTACTCTCAATTTAGAAAAATCACTAAAGAAGAATTAAAAAATATGGATTTAGCTTGTAAAAAAGTAGCTTTAACTTTTGTTCTTTTAAGAGCATATAAAGAAAAAGTAGAAAAATCTTACGATACTGCCGTAAATATTGAAAAAAAATCCTATTTAGATTTGATAAAATTAATATAAAAATATTACTACAAATTTTAATTTGTCAACCTTATTATAGCCCCTGATAGCCGTATGAGTTCTACGAGCTCAATAAACACAGGCTCTTCGAACTAATACGGACATCGGGGC
>QWCZ01000791.1_pt1 | contig 14841 bp, 11 predicted proteins | sample 1972651 | NCBI WGS metagenome assembly QWCZ01 (sample SAMN09866695, study PRJNA288562) | Human oral metagenome isolate pre1_saliva, whole genome shotgun sequencing... | isolation source: mouth | host: Homo sapiens | place: USA: California
GGCAGATCACCTACTTCCTGGCCAACCCGGACGTCACCGAGGCGATCGTAACCCTAACCGGTTACATCAACCTGCCCTCAAGCCCCGAGCACGACCAGCTGGCCACCTCGCTGCTGCACCTGTACGACGCCGTCGCCCGCAGCCTGAGGATGCAGCCATGAACTGGAGCGCCCAAACTGACGGCAACTGGGTTTATGTAGAGCCCGGCTGGGTGGAGCAGCTCCAGGCAGCCCCCGTCTACGCCGACGCCGAGGTGCAGCAGGCGTTTATGGACATGGTGGCCCGCATTGACCGCCTGCCTGCCGACGAGGAGGCCTTCGCGCGCTTCTTGTACCTGCCCTCGCAGATGCTGGCGCCGGCTTTGCTGGACCTGTACGCCTACCCGTCTAAAGGTGATGAGGCCCAGGCTTTGACTCAGCTGATCACAGTGGGGGAGGAGCAGCAGGGGCCTAGCCAGGCTGAGGAGCACAAACTGGCTAGTGGGAAGGTGGTTTACCGCTCGCTGGGGGCCTTTTCTGATGGCGACGGCGTCGGTCACCATGCCCTGCGCCTAGCTGGTTTCTACGCTTGGCGTCAGCACGGCAACGACCTGTGTGCGCGAGTACTGTTCACTAGCTCAGCGCAGGTGCCTGAGGTGATGCCGGCGCTGGAATCTTTGGTAGATAACTTGGAGCTGGAAGTTTCTGAATTGGAAGCCGCGCAATCAATGTTTGCGGCTTTCCCCAGCCAGCTTGGCTAAAAAGCTTGCAAAAGCTATGCATAATTGTGCGGTTGCGGTAATTTAATTACAGCAACCGCACAAGTCTGCTCCACTTAAATACAGGTAATGTTCATGAAATGCCTGGCAAATGCCTAGAAACTTTTCAGTGAACTGTAATAGAACCGTGATTGAATTTTCAGCCAATGAGGGCGTTTCTGAAGTAATATTGCTATACACCGATTTAGTTGGTGGAAATTAAATTTCTTGGTTTACCAATTGTTAAATATTGTATTGCTTTTACGTCCCATAGTTGGTTTTATTTAATCCGCAGTAGGGTGCGCATCAAAGAATTGCTGCGATAGCGTTGCAATACTGCTTGGGTTATGTCGCGCTAGTATCGTATTGGCACGCAGTCTGGAGGGAAGCTGGTGGCTAATCTATATGTGCCATCTCGGCAATCTGAGCGCTATAGCATCGCTATCATTGGTGACTGCGAAGTATTACGTTTAGGTCTGTATGCGGCCTTAGCTAAGGTGGCGCAAACTAATCAGATTATTTATCTCAATGACATTGGGCAGCTAGGTTTAAATCAGCGTCGTATAAATGTGGCGGTCGTTGATTTAGATGCGCAGCGTACCGATAAAGTTATTGAGCAAGTAGAACAGCTTTCAAAAGCTAAAGTGCCGGTAGTGGCATATCAAAGCTCGGATCAGCCCTATTTGCTGCGCAGTGTATGTGAATTAGGTGTGCAGGCCGTACTTACGCGCTGCGTGCCCGGCTCTGAGCTGCGTCGTGCAGTGCTGGAAGTGGCCACTGGCAGGCGGTTAAGCCCGGTCTCGTGGCTGCAGGTGCGCCCCTACATCGACTACATCATCACCGATAACCTGCAGGGACGCCGTCGTGACGTGCTGCTTTCCTATGCGCAGGGACACACCGCTAAAGAAACTTCTAACGCGCTGGGTCTGACCGTGGCCACAGTGAATAGATATACATCGCTGGGGCGTCAAACCTGTGCCAACAACGGCATGGAAGAAACCAGCCGCCCAGCTCTACTAACCCAGGCTCAGCGCGAAGGTTTGCTGTGCTAAACACCTAAACATTAGGTAAACGGCTGTCAAAGCAGTAAATAAGCTTTAGACATGCAGTAAAGAAACCAAAGTGTAAGTGGGGGGTCGAAGCAAAGCTTCGACCCCCCCACTTGTGTCTTAAAGGATGACGCTGGCTAGCTCAGGCACGGCGGCGTGCACGCAACATGAAGGCGCCGGCGCCGATCAATGCCAGCGCAGCCAGGCCCACAATGCTGGCTGCACCAGTCTTAGCCAGGCTAGGGCGGCCGCCCTCACCCTGGTTAGCGGCGCCCTTGGGCTGCAGCGGATCACCAGTGACCTTACCCGGCAGTGGGGTAATGGTTACTGGCGCGGTTGCTGAGGCGCTGGGCTTAGCTGGGCTGGTAGGAGCCGGTGAAGCCGGAACGCTCGGCTTAGCGGTGGGGCTAGCCGGGCTGGTGGGCACCGGGGTTGCCGTGGGTGCAGCGGTGGGCGTGGGCGCCGGCGTGGTCGGCGTCGGGCTAGCTCCCTTACGGGCGATACGGAAGATCTGGTTATTGCTGGGAGCCTTATCCAACACATTCACGCTGCCATCAGGGTTAACCGACAGGTGGTTGGGGTTAGTACCGGTGGGCAAAATAGCCTCAACCTTCAAGCTGGAAGCGTTAATTACGCTAACCGTGCCGGCGGTGCGGTTACCCACGTAGACGTAGCCGTTGGAGTAGACAGCGCCCAGGGCTTGGTTGCCGGTAGGAATATCGGCAATCACCTTGCCGGTGCTCAGGTCCAGCACCACTGCATTGTTAGAGCTCTGGTTGGCTACAAACAAACGGTTGTTGGCCGGATCATAGGCCACACCCGAGGCGCCATTAGCACCAGGCAGGTCATAGCTGGTGACCTGGTTAGAGTTCTTAGTGTCAATTACGTATGCCTTGTTCAGCTTCAGGTCTACCGTAAACAGGCGCCCACTGACGCTATCCACATCAAAGTCCATCGGCACTGCACCTTCGGGCAAGTCAATGGTGGTGGGGGCGGCGTCAAGCTGCTTAGCATTGAAAACCTTAATGCCGCCGCCCTTACCGCGAGCAGCTTCAGTTACGTAGACACTGTCACCAATTACTCGCATAGAGCGGGCGTGGGTGACGGCGTGAGCCGGGTACTGCTTAACCAGCGACAGGTCAGACTGCTTGTAAACAGCCACCGTGTTTTGGCGGGTGTTGCTAACCCACACGTAACCGTTAGCGTCGTCCACGGCCACGCCGTAAACCCCGTTAACACCCTTACCATCTGCAGCTGCGGCAGGAGTGATCTGCTTGTCGATTACAAACTTGCCAGAGGCGTCATAGTGGCCCTTGACCAGGGTGGATTCCTTGATCGGGGGACGTCCCACAGAAGCGCCAATGAATACCTCGCCCTTAGCGTTGGCGACGCTTTGGTAGTTACCGTTAGGTACCACAGTGCCGGTGACCTGGTAAGCCTCAGTGTTGAGCGCGGTGGCTGAGGGGGTGGCTGAAGGGGTGGTGGCAACAGTGGTGGTCGCGCTTACCGTGGGAGCGGGGGTGGTGGGGTTGGCGACGGCGCCTGTCGGTATGGCGGCCATGGCCAGCACCGCTAGGGCTGAGAGTGTGCGTGAGCTAGCGCGCGATGCAATGGAGAAGTGTGCCATGCGTAGGCTCCTTACATGCGGTTTAGGGGCTTGCATTAGCCCGGTCAATTGTTTGCTCAAAAGGAGGGAACTATTAGGTTCCCCTAAGTGAGGCTAGGCTAATAAAAACCATTCAGGCAAGCATCAAATTTGCAAAAAACTGCGTAAATAGTGCTAATTGTGATGTAAAGCTCGATTTTTACCGCATGTAGTCGTGAAAAATCTCTATGGTCGAGCTTACCTTTACTAAGGCTTAGCTACCTGACAAAATTCAGCTGACGCACAACTACTTAGCGAGACTACTTAGCGAGGGAAAATGAAAGAACTATCGCGCCGTGCCATCCTAACCGCCGTAGGTTTAGGGGGAGCTGCCGCTCTTAGCGGCTGCGGTCTAGCCAATTCTTCACGCCCGGCAGCCACCGCCACCGCCACCAGCCGTAGCGTAAAGAACGTGGACGGCTCTGCAGTTAACGTGCCCACCAACCCCAAGCGGGTAGTGACCCTGTCAGAGCCCACCACTGACGCTATCTTGGCGCTGGGACTAAAGCCGATCGGCGTCGTCGCTGGCCGTGGCCAAAAAACCGTACCTAACTACCTAAGCGAAAAAGCCAAAAACATCCCAATCATGGGGTCCATTGGGCAACCCAACTTTGAGGCAATCGGCGCCCAAAAACCTGACCTGATCCTGGTGGACGGCACAGGGCTAAAAAACAACGCCAAGGCCCTGGCCACTTTGCGGGCCATCGCCCCCACCGTATACACCGGCGACGCCGGCGGTGATTGGCGCAGCAACTTCACCAATATCGCCAACGCCCTAAACCAGGAGCAGAAAGGCAAGCAGGTACTGGCCGCCTACGACAAGCGGGTCAAAGAAATGGCTAGCGCCCTGGCCCCTAAGTACTCCGGCAAAACTTTCTCTATCATCCGCTGGCAGGGCACCGCAGCTGCGCTGATCCTCAAAGAGCTACCCGCCGGCGTGGCCCTAAACGACCTGGGATTAAAGCGTCCAGCCAGCCAAGACCGTAAAGGACATGGGCACAGCGAGCCGGTTTCGCTAGAGAACATCTCCCAGATCGACGCCGACTACATGTTCTTTGGCTTCCTTGCTGGCTCCTCAGTGTCCAACCCCAAGGCCGGCGGCAGCGCCGACACTTCCGCCGCCACCAAAGCTTTACAGCAGGCCGCGCAGGTGCCCGGATTTGCGGAACTGGGGGCCTACAAAGCTGGGCACGTTTACCCGGTTGATGGCTCCGTCTGGACTTCTACCGGCTCGGCGATTTTGATGAACTCCATTCTCGACGACGTCAAGCGCCACCTGCTCAGCTAGGCCGGTTTCGTAAAGATTAGGCTGCGCCTTGAAAGGCTGAGCTTTAAAGAGTTGCGCCTTACGAGGAGTTATGTTTGGCAGCTGTGTCTGGCAGGAACTAACGAAATAGGCTCATGAAATTACGTAAATTTACGCTCAGCCTGGCGCTGTTAGCCCTGGTCGGGGCCATAGCTTTGAGTCTATTTGTAGGTTCTAAAGCTTTGGATCCGGCCTTGGTGTGGCAGGTTTTGCGGCTTGGACCAGACGCTGTCAACTCATCAGCCCAGGGCGCGCAGCCGGAGCAGCACTCGCAGCTAGCTAACGCTGCCACGGTGGTGTGGCAGCTGCGAGTGCCGCGCACCCTAATTGGGCTCAGCGTAGGGTCGGCGCTGGGCCTAGCCGGGGCGCTGATGCAATGCCTTACCCGTAACCCTCTAGCTGATCCAGGCATTTTGGGGGTGAACTCGGGCGCGGCTTTGGCGGTGGTGCTCAGCGTGGCCCTGTTTGGCTTAAGCGGCGTTAACACCTATATGTGGGCGGCTTTTATCGGGGCTGGCGCAGCGGCGGTGGCCGTATATCTGCTGGGCGCCACTGGGCGAGCCGGGGCTAACCCGGTGCGTTTAGCCTTGGCGGGAGTAGCGGTTTCAGCGGCCTTGGGGGCACTCACCCAAACGGTTATTTTGGCTGATCAGGAGGCTTTTAACGAGTTTCGCTACTGGGTGGCTGGCTCATTAGAAGGACGCGGCACAGATATCGCTATGGCGACGACGCCGCTAATCGCCTTGGGGATAGTGCTGGGCTTGGCACTTTCGCCTAGCCTAAACGCACTAGCCCTGGGGGAGGAGGCCGCTAAAGGTTTAGGGGTGCGCGTGGAGGCTACCCGCACGCTTACCGCCCTGGCAGTGACGCTGTTAGCTGGCGCGGCTACGGCCGCCGCTGGACCAATTTCTTTTGTGGGCTTAGCAGTTCCCGTGGCAGCGCGCGCAGCGCTTGGCCCTGATCAGCGCTGGGTGGCTTTAGTTAGCCTGCTGCTGGGGCCGGTGTGGGTGCTGAGCGCTGATGTTTTAGCGCGCGTAATTATTGCCCCCCAAGAGCTGCAAGTTGGGGTGGTGGCGGCTTTGGCCGGTGCCCCCTGCTTTATTGCCATGGTGCGCACTAAGAAGGTGGCGGCGCTATGAAAAACCTAAACCAGAACGAAACTAAAGGCGAAACTAGCCGCCTGGGGGTGGAGCCAGTGGCTACAAAAGGCAAAGCCGCCCCTAAACCTCACCGGCACATCCTACTGCGCCTGGGTCCCTACTCGCTGCGGCTGGGGGTGCGTTCACTGGTGGTGGCTTTAGCGCTGCTGGTGGTTTTAACCGTGGTGGCGGTAGCTAGCGTAAGCACCGGCGCCTACCCAGTTAGCCCCGCCCAGGTTAGCGCCGCCATCTTTGGCTACGGGCAGGAAGATAGCTACGCGCGCTACTTTGTCACCCAGGTGCGGGCCCCACGAATCGCCACCGCTATGTTGGTGGGGGCTGCTCTGGGCCTGTCCGGTGCCCTGTTCCAGGCAGTATCAGGTAACCCGCTGGGTAGCCCCGACATTATTGGTTTCACCACCGGAGCGGCCACTGGCGCCCTGGTAGCCATCATTTTGGTGGGAGCCTCACCGCTGGGGGTGTCGCTGGGAGCTATTGCAGGCGGCGTCGGCGCGGCGGCCCTGGTTTATATGCTGGCCTGGAAAAACGGCATCACTGGCAACCGCCTGGTGCTAGTGGGTATCGGCCTGGCCGCCGTCGAGCACGCCCTTAACAAGCTGCTGATTGTGCGCGCCCCACTAGCTAACGCCCAGCAGGCCGCCCAGTGGCAGGCAGGCAGCCTTAACGACGCTAACTGGGCCTGGCTAGCCTGGCTGGCTCTGGCTCTAGTGGTGCTCACCCCGGCACTGGCCTGCTTGACGCGGCCGCTAAGTACCTTGGCTTTAGGCGATGAACTAGCCCACGGCCTGGGCACGCGCGTGCAAGCCACCCGCTCAGGGGCGCTGGCGGTAGGGGTAACCCTGGTGGCTTTGGCGACGGCGGTAACCGGCCCAATCGCTTTCGTGGCGTTGGCAGCCCCGCACTTGGCACGCCGAGCTAGCGGCGCGCCGGGCGTGAATCTAACCAACAGCGCCCTGATGGGGGCCACGCTAGTGGTGGTTGCCGATTTTGTGGCCCAGCGCGCCCTAGCCCCCACCCAACTGGCAGTGGGGGTGGTGACGGCCACATTAGGCGGGCTGTATCTGGTGTTGTTCTTGGTGTTGCAGTGGAGGAAAGGCATATGAGCGGGCAGGTCAGTTTGGCCGGTAAAGGCCTGGTGGTGGGCTATGGGGGCGCCCCGGTGCTCGACGGCGTCGATTTCGCGGTCCCCAGCGGCCAGTTCACCGTAATTGTGGGCCCTAACGCCTGCGGTAAATCCACCCTGCTTAAAACCCTATCTCGCGTGCTGCGCCCCAGCAGTGGTCAGGTAGAGCTGGGTGGGCGTGCGATCAGCTCTTATAGTCCCAAACAGGTGGCCAGGCAGGTGGCTTTGCTACCCCAGTCGCCTCAAGCCCCGGAGGGGATCAGCGTGGCTGACTTGGTGGCCCGTGGGCGTCATCCGCACCAAAGCCTGCTGCGCCAATGGTCCCCGACCGATGAACGCGCTGTGCAAGACGCTTTAGAGCGTGCTGGGGTGGCTAACCTAGCTGACCGGCGGGTTGAGGAACTCTCCGGTGGACAGCGTCAACGCGTATGGATTGCCATGGCCCTAGCCCAAGACACGCCCGTGCTACTGCTAGATGAACCCACCACCTACCTAGACATCAGCCACCAGGTTGAAGTTTTAGAGCTAGCCGCCGCTCTGCAGCGCCAAGGCCGCACGGTGGTAGCCGTGCTGCATGAGCTAGCCCTGGCTTTCCGCTACGCCACCCACCTGGTGGTGATGCATCAAGGCGCCATCGTGGCCCAGGGGCACCCGCGTGAAATAGTCACTGAGCAGCTCATTGAAAAGGTGTTTGACCTGCCCTGTCAGCTTTTACATGATCCTCAAACCGGTGCCCCACTAGTGCTGCCGCGACCTAGAAAGCAGGCCCTATGACGGCGTCGACCAGGCCCACCCCACCAAAGCTACCGCGCCCTCAGCGCGCCCCGCTGGCCACCAGCCCCACCCTGGCCGCTGTGCACCAGCGCCTACTTGAGCGCCCGCAACTGGCCAGCCAGCTGCAAGCACAGCTGTGGCAGCAGGTAACTTCCACGCCCCTGCTGGAGGCGGACCCCACCCAGGAAGGCAAATACCTGGTTACTTTCCTGTGGCGCGGCGCGGCACACAGCGTATTGCTGTTCGTTAACCGGCTTACGGACGAGAAAAACCTAGCCGACTCCTACATGCGGCGACTGCCCGGTACGGATACTTGGTACCTGACCTACCGCATGGATGGCGATTGGCGCGCCTCCTACTGCTTCCTGCCGGCCCCCACCGCCGACCAGGCGCCCTGGCTACAAGGCAGTCAGGTGCGGTTGCGGCAGGCTCTAGACGGCGGCCTGCCTGACCCCCACAACCCGGTCACCTGCACTAATCGGCGTGGTTTTGTGCAATCTGTGGTTTCTCTGCCCCTGGCGCCGGCCTGGCCGCTAGGGGAGTGGCCCGTCTTTGCCGACGACGCCGCCGATGCGGGCCGGCTCGACGCCGTCGCCGACGCGGAGACGCTGGGGCGCAAAATTTGGGTTTACACCCCCGCCCTGATTAGCCGCTCCCAAAGCTGGCCGGTGCTGCTGGTACTTGACGGCGAAGTCTGGCTTAAACGCCACCAACTACACCTGGCTCTAGTACAGCTCATGCAGGCGGGGCTGATCGCCCCGGCCTATATGGTGTTCATTGATTCCGGCGGCACTGAGCAACGCTGGCAGGAGTTGGGGGACAGCGAAAGCGATTTTGGCGGCTACTTAAGCGGGCAACTGCTTAACTGGCTCAAAGCCCACTACGCCATCAGCCCCAACCCTGCTGATCGGGTAGTTATTGGGCAGAGTCTAGGGGCGCTAACCGTGCTACGCACCCTGGTGGGCTATCCACAGCTAATTGGCTCTGGCATAAGCCAGTCAGCTTCACTGTGGCAAGAAGTGCTCTTTAACGAACTAAACGCGCTAGATGCCACGGCAAGGCCCCTAGCGGGTACTCGGGCCTGGATAGAGGTAGGCAGTCAGGAATGGATTTTGGCGCCCCTGCAACCCAAAGCAGTTCGCCAACTGCGCCAGGCTGGGATGCAGGTTAAAGACATGGTGTACAACGGTGGACACGACTATGCCTGCTGGCGTATCAACCTAGCCAGTGCGCTAATGCAGCTACTGCCTGGGCCAAATGCCCTGACCTGCCCGGGTGCATACCCGGCCGGAAATCTTGCCTGAGCTGAAAGCGGCCAGGGATAGTTTTTAAAAATGCGGCAGATAGAAATTCAGCCAGCCCGAACAGGCGGCGAAAGTATACAAACACACCGCCAGCAGCATCAGCAGCGAGTAAGGGGCAATCTTACGCAGAACAGTGGCTTCAATACCCGGCGCCTCAACCGCAGTGGCGGCCACCGCCAAGTTCTGGGGCGAAACCAGCTTACCGATACCCCCAGCCACAGTGTTAGAAGCAAGCAAAGTGGCGGCGTCAGTGCCAACCGCGTGGGCTGCGCTAGCCTCCATAGAGCCAAACAAAGCCCCAGAACTGGTAGTAGAGCCACCCACGGCTGTGCCCAGCCAACCCAAAATCGGGGCAAACAGGGTGAAAGCATGACCAGTTGAAGCCAGTGCCGCGCCAATAGCCGTGGTTTGCCCCGAAAAGTTCATCACATAAGCCAAAGCCATAACCGCCGCAATGGTTAGCAGCGTGTAACGCAAACCAGAAATGGTGTGCCACAGCGCCACCAGGGAACGCAGCACTGGCAGTGCAAAGCGGGTTTTGCGGCCATACCAGGCATACAGGCCAGTAACCACAATGGCAGTAAAAATGATTGGGGTACCCGGGTTAGACAGCAGTGGCAGCTGGTAGATCGCGGTGGTGTTTACGCTGCCGTCGGCACTATGCAGGTGCCCATACAGGCCTGGCCAAGGAATATTTATATCAGTGGATTTAAGCAGCGCATCTAAATCCACGCCCCACTTCCATAGTTTGGTGGTGGCAATCAGGGTTACCACCAGCAGGTAGGGGGTTAGGGCCAGGATTACGCGGCTAGCACTTAGACCCTCAACGGAAGCTTTAGAGCGCTGCTCAGACGGCGTCGTCGGAGTCCAAAACAGCAAGAAAATATAGGTGGCTGCCAGGGTAAAAAGCGCCGTGGCAACGCCGGTAAGTTCAAAAGAAACCAGCGGCATAAAAAGATGCCCTAGTGCGGAAGTAACACCGGTAACCAGTGCTAGCGGCCAGAGCTGACGCACACCTCGGCGCCCATCAAGCATAAGTAGCAGTAAAAATGGGACCACCAGTGCCAAGGGGGCAATCAGGCGTCCCATAAGTAGAGAAATGTGGGCAGGATCCACGCCGCCCATACGACCGGCGGTCAACACCGGCGTGGCCATGGCGCCGTAAGCCAGATAAACCAGGTTACCCAGCAAACACAGCAGCACAGCCCTAATCTTGGGTAGCCCCAGCGTAGCCAGCATGGCACAGGTAATGGCCACCGGCGCTCCAAAACCAGCTAAACCCTCCAGCAAGTTACAAAATGTGTAGGCCACAATCAGGGCCTGAATACGGATGTCCGCCTTACCGATACTGGAGAAAACTGCACGCAAATCCTGTGAGCGGTTAGAAAACTCGGTTAGGTTATACAGCCATACGGCCCCCACCACGATAAAAATCATGGGCATAACCGCAAAGGCCAGCCCCTGTGAGGCCGACAGTAGCGTCATAGACACCGGCATTTTAAAGACCGTCATGGCCAGTACAACTGCCAGGCCTAAAGCCAGCAGCGCACAACGGTGAGTTTTAACCTTAAACCCACCCAGCAGCGCAAAAAAAGCAATCAGCGGGGAGGCTCCCACCAGGGCGGACAGGTACACGTTGCCAGCCACTGCAGTGGTTGAGGGGGTAAATGTAAGCGGCAGACTAGCGGCGACAGTGGCGTTTGTAGCCCCGTGCGCAGCTGCCAGTGCAGCGACACTAAACGGCATGAAGGACCCTGGCTAAGTACAACATTTTTCTTCAGTGATCATAACAAGTTTTAGACGGCTGCTTGCACACCTAGGCACTAATAGCGACGTCGAGTTGCCCCAGTAGGTGACAAAGGTGCTTTACCAGGCAGACATATGGGTATAAGGGCATACATAAGGGCGTCGCCCAAGTAAATAGGCGACGCCCTTAATGAGTATTAGTTAACTCAGGTTTGGATTAGTTAACTTTAGACCTGGCCTAGGCCGTCCAGGTGAGCAGCTGCGGCGGCGTCCTCGGTCTCCTTCTCAGCCTGCGCCAGGGCGGTGCAGCGGCGAGCGTAGGCGGCCAGTTCAGCGGCGACGTCGTCCTTGGACCAGCCCAGCAGCGGGGCGGCAATCTCAGCGATCTCGTCAGCAGCAGCCAGGCCGTGGTCGCGCTGTTCCAGGTCCAGGCGCACGCGGTGAACGATGATGTCGTCCAGGTGCAGGGCGCCCTCGTGGGTGACGGCCCAAGCAACCTCAGCCTTCAAGAAGGCGGGGGCGGACTCTAGCGGCTGGCCGTACTCAGGCTTAGCGTCGATCAGCTCAATCAGGTCCTGGGTCTCAGCGCCATAACGCGAAAGCAGGTGGTCAACGCGGGCCAGGGTCCAGCCGTGGGCGCGGGCAATCTCGCCGGAGCGGGCGGTGACCTCGTCCAGGCCCGCAGCACCCACCAGAGCCAGGCGCTCGGTGCAGGTGGGGTGTACCTTGGTCTGCTCCACACCGAGGGCGAAGTCGACGGCGTCGGCAGCCATCACGCGGTAGGTGGTCAGCTTACCGCCGGCGATGGAGGTTAGCCCCGGGGCTACCTCGGTGACGGTGTGTTCACGTGAAACCTTGGTGGAGGCGGTCTCGCCGCTCTCGCCTTCCTTCACGCCAGGCTGTAGCAGCGGACGCAGACCGGCGTAGACGCCGATGATGTCCTTACGGCTAATGGGCTTTTCTAGCACCGCGTTGGCGTGCTCCAGCACGTAGTCAATGTCTGCGCTGGTGGCCACCGGGTGGTCAATGTTCTCGTGCCAAGCGGTGTCAGTGGTGCCGATAACCCAGTAGCGCGGCCATGGGATGATGAACAGCACGGACTTCTCAGTGCGCAGGAAGATACCGGTCTCAGCCTCAATAGCCTCCTTGGGAACCACAATGTGGATACCCTTACTGGCCAGCACCTTCAAACCGTTAGTGACGCCGGCTAGCTCCTGGGTCTGCTCAGTCCACACACCGGTGGCGTTGATGACGCGACGCGAGTAGATGTCACGTACAACCTTCTTGCCGGTCTTGGCGCTGGCCTCAAGGTCTTCCACGCGGGCACCAATAACGCGGCCGTGGTCGTTCTTGAGGTACTCCACTACCTTGGTGCGGCTAGCAGCCAGAGCGCCATGCTCGACGGCGGTACGCACCAGGGTAATAACCAGGCGCGAGTCGTCCACGCGGGCGTCATAGAACTTGATAGCACCAGCTAGGCCAGAGGTGTCTAGCGATGGGGCTAGACGCTTGGTGCCCTTAGCGGTCAGGTGGTGCTGCACCGGCACAGTGGCCTTACCACGCGCGCCCAACAGTGCCAGGGCGTCGTACATACCCACGCCCACGGCCGAGTAGGCGCGCTCAACCTCGTGCTTTAGCGGCCATAGGAAAGGCTGAGCCTTAACTAGGTGTGGGGCGGTCTCAGTTAGTAGGCGGCCACGCTCTGCCAGAGCCTCAGCCACCAACGGGAAGTCAAGCTGGTAGAGGTAGCGCAGACCACCGTGAACTAGCTTGGAAGACCAAGAGGAAGTGCCTGCCGCCCAGTCACCCATTTCCACGATACCGGTGCGCAGCCCACGGCTGGCGGCATCTACTGCGATACCTGCACCAGTGACGCCACCGCCGACAACTAGGATGTCTAGACCTTCGGCGTCAGTCATTGCATCAAGTGCCGCCTGGCGCTTTTCGGCGTTGAGAGCGCTAGATGGCAAAGAAGTGTTTGCGGACATCTCTATCCTCCAAAATTAAGGAACTGTTCAAACAGGTAACAGTTTGGTTCATGTAAGTGGGCCTGCCAACAGCCGTGAACGTGCGTGCAGTGAGCTAACAGACCCTCCAAAATATGCCCAGCTAAGCCAGGAAATTACGCTTTTATATGGCGATAAAATCGCCTAAAGCGCTATAAAAGCCATAAGGGTGGGTCCATGCAGACCCACCCTTATGTATTGTTCCCAACCGTAGGGGATGACGGTTAGAAAGCCCTAGTTAGCCTGGCTCGTATGCGGCTAAGCCCGGCCTAAAAGGGACGAATCACTCCACCTCAGCATCGACGTCGGCGTCGACCCAGTCCAAGGTCTTGGAGACGGCCTTCTTCCACAGGCGGTACAGGCGATCGCGGTGCTCCTGCTCCATGGCGGGCTCCCAGCGGGCACCCTCAGCCCAGTTGTCTACCACGTCCTGCGTGCCGGACCAGAAGCCGACGGCGATACCGGCCGCGTAGGCAGCGCCCAGAGCGGTGGTCTCAATGACCTTGGGGCGAACCACAGGCACGCCGGCTACGTCAGCCTGGAACTGCATTAGCAGACGGTCTTTGGTCATGCCGCCGTCAACCTTGATTTCGGTTAGCGGCACGCCAGAGTCGGCGTTCATGGCCTGCAGCACGTCCAGGGTCTGGTAGGCGGTGGATTCCTCGACGGCGCGCGCAATGTGGGCCTTGTTGACGTAGCGGGTTAGACCCACCAGGGCGCCACGGGCGTCGGGACGCCAGTAGGGGGCAAACAGGCCGGAGAAGGCGGGCACGAAGTAGGCGCCACCGTTGTCCTCAACCGAGGCAGCTAGCTCTTCAATGTCACGAGAGTTGGCGATCAGACCCAGGTTGTCACGCAGCCACTGCACCAGCGAGCCGGCCACGGCAATGGAACCTTCCAGGGCGTATACCGCCGGCTGGTCGCCGATCTGGTAGCACACGGTGGTCAGCAGGCCGTTCTTGGAGGGGACCGGGGTGGTACCGGTGTTCATGAGCATGAAGCAGCCGGTGCCGTAGGTGTTCTTGGCCTGCCCCTTGTTGAAGCAGGCCTGGCCGAAGGTGGCGGCTTGCTGGTCGCCGAGGATACCGGCGATGGGGGTGTCAACTAGCAGGCCGTTCTTGCGTCCGTAGCCGAAGATGCTCGCCGAGGGCTTGATTTCAGGCAGCATGGACATGGGGATGCCCATGTCAGCGGCAATTTCCTCGTTCCAGGACAGGGTGTCTAGGTTCATCAGCATGGTGCGCGAGGCGTTGGTGACGTCAGTGGCGTGTACACCGCCGTCGACGCCGCCGGTGATGTTCCACAGAACCCAGGAGTCGGTGTTACCAAAGAGCAGGTCACCGGCCTCAGCCTTTTCGCGGGCGCCAGGGACGTTTTCTAAAATCCAGGCGATCTTGGGGCCGGAGAAGTAGGTGGCTAGGGGCAGACCCACCTTGTCCTTGTAGCGGTCGGTACCTAGCTCACTGTCGGCGGCTAGACGGTCGCAGATCTTCTGGGTGCGGGTGTCCTGCCAGACGATGACGTTGTAGACGGGCTCGCCGGTGTTCTTGTCCCACACGACGGCGCTCTCGCGCTGGTTGGTGATGCCCACCGAGGCGATCTCGTGGCGGTTGATCTGCGCCTTGACCAGCACCCCGCCGACGACGGAGCGGATGTTGTCCCAGATCTCGTTCGCGTCGTGCTCGACCCAGCCGGCGCGCGGGAAGATCTGCTCGTGCTCCTTCTGGTCGACGGCGACGATCCCTCCGTCGTGGTTGAACAGGATGGCGCGTGAGGAGGTCGTACCCTGGTCGATGGCCAGGACGTACTTCTTCTCAGTGCTGTTGGGGCTCACAGGAATGTCCTTTCACTGCGGTGTGAGGGGGCGGTGGTGAGGGCTGCGCTCGGCAGCGATTGTGGATGCGGTACGGGGGTCGTGCGGACTCAGAACAGCCCGGCGACGTGGGGGACGATGAGCCCGGCGGCGACGGCGCCGATGATCGGGCCGACGAC
>QWCZ01000794.1_pt1 | contig 14829 bp, 14 predicted proteins | sample 1972651 | NCBI WGS metagenome assembly QWCZ01 (sample SAMN09866695, study PRJNA288562) | Human oral metagenome isolate pre1_saliva, whole genome shotgun sequencing... | isolation source: mouth | host: Homo sapiens | place: USA: California
CACCCACGACACCGGCGTGGACGTGTTCTTCGCTCACCCCCACAGCCCCTGGGAGAGAGGAACCAACGAAAACACCAACCGGCTCATCCGCCGCTACCTACCCAAAGGAACCCCCATCACCAGCCACCAACCCTACCTCGACGCCATCGCCTACGAGCCGGGCAACTGCCCCAGAGCCACCCTCGGCTACCGCACCCCCACAGAAGCATTCAACGAACTCATTGCTACCACCCATTGACACCACCCCCGCTTGCCGCCGGATAGGGGTCAGAAAGCACGGAGCGCCATAAGGTGCATTAAGACTCCGCGTACTTCACCGCGAAGGAAGCCGACTCATTGTCCGTCGGAAAGTGCGGAGCGTCATAAGGTGCATTAAGACAGCGCGGTGATAGTTCCTTCGGGGAGCGGGTTGGGAAGTCAGAAAGTGCGGAGCGCCATAAGGCGCATTAAGACGGCCACAACGTCGGTGGGTGTGACGGCAAAAATTGTCCGTCAGAAAGCATGGAGCGTCATAAGGTGCATTAAGACTCACAGCCTGAGATCGTGGCTGAACTTCTGCTGCAACGTCAGAAAGCACGGTGCGCCATAAGGTGCATTAAGACCACCACTGCATGTCGTACGCAAATGCGTCAATGTCTGGGTCAGAAAGCACGGAGCGCCATAAGGTGCATTAAGACGGGGCCTCCATCGTATGCAGGATGATCACGCGACAGGGGTCAGTTGCGCAGTTGAGCGCGGCTGGCCCCGGTCTTTCTATGCCTGCTGTCTCGGCGCCGGATTGTCGGCCAGTGCTGGCGGGCGTGGCCTCCGGCGACCGCTCGCAGCCTGCGTGTCCGCTGGCTCGGGGTCCGCTGGTTCTGATCGTGGTGTCGCTGGGCCTCGAATTGCTCCTGTCAAATAATGCTTACTGCCTTCCTTTGGGCGATGTGAAGCGAAATCTGTCCTATGATGAGGGTGAGAAGGCAGCGTGTGTCTATCGATGAGGAGAGTATAATGTCCAAAGAAACCTGGTTGTACATCTATGAGGGTGCTCCTCGCGGCGACGAGGAGGAGCGCAAGAGCATCTACATCGGAATTGGCCAGAGTATGGGGCGCGTCTACGAACCCCATAATCCCGACGCCGAGCGTCTTCGCGACACGGAGGGGACCCTCATTCGCCAGACCGTTGAGCCGTTTTCGAGCCGCGAGGATGCACTCAAGGCAGAGGCTATCGCCATCCACGTCGCCTCTCTCATGGGGCTGGATCCGATCTATGACGCTGAGGACGAGGACGAGCTGTTCAACGAGGATGACAAGACGGTCACGAACATTGCGGGGACGAAGACGAGCAAGCACCTGGGGCCGGCGATCTTCATACGCGATGGTGAGGTCGCTCAGGATGAGATGGAGGGGACGATCATTGTGCCCATCACCCCGAATTCTCTCGAGGGGCGCGCCTCGGCGTTCGGCGGCAATCCCGGCGAGGTGTTTATCGAGCGAGCCGCTCAGGCCTGGAACGTCGCGCCTGACAAGCGCCCGAAGATTAGGCGGCTCGTCGCCGTTTTAACGGGGAGTCGTCACGTGATCCTGGGGTCCTGGGAGGTCGACCCCAGCCGTGAATGGGAACTCGTCTGTCCGGAATCGTCCTCGCCCTACAGTTCTCGCGTCCGGATTCCCGTTCCTCACCCCGAGCAAGACGATGTTGATGAGATGAAGGGAAAGCGCTACGTGGGGCGCCTGCAGGAAGGCGTGCTTTATTCCCCGGATATCGCCTAGCCCGATCCCCGTGATGAGATGGCTGCGAGGGACACCGCTCATCATCGATCGTTGTTGTACCATCGTGACGGGTATGAGCCCTCAGCGATTCAGTCGCCGACGGCTCACGCGTGGGTTGTACGCACGTGGATAGGTTGTCCTCGCTCGGCTGCCCCACAAACCTGATGTCGGCGGGCTGCCCCTACGCGGATAGGTTCTGCCGTACAGCGGCGGCACGCGCCCTCGTCAGCGGTGGGCTGCCTGCATCCGGATAGGTTGTGCGCATCGGGATAGGTTATTCAGATCTGGATAGGTTATTAACCTATCCAGATGTTCGTTACCTATCCGGATGTTCGTAACCTATCCAGATACGCCGCTCCCATTCGCAACCGTCGCCTGAGGGCATGCGCGGGCAGCCCCGGCTACGCGGGCATAGCAACGGCCCCGAGCACCTGTCGGTGCCCGGGGCCTGCCTCGTTAGTGCGGTGATCAGCCGCGCAGCGACGCCACGTAGGTGTCGATGCGCTGCGACGAATCCGCAGGCGTGAAGCCCGTAGCCTCGATCTTTGACAGATCCAGCGTCGAGGACAGAGGACGAGGCGCAGCCTCGCGGCCCGCGAAGTATTCCTCCGTGGTCACCTCCGTGACATCCTCGGGGTCTCGGCCGCACAGCTCGAAGACGCGCTTAGCGACCTGCGCCCAGCTCATAACCGGACCCTCGCCCGACAGGTTGTAGACGCCGTAGGGTGCCTCATTCGTCAGCAGGTGAATAATGCCGCGGGCCAAGTCAGCGGTGAACGTCAAGCGACCCACCTGGTCCGACACAACTGACGGGGAGATACCGCGATCCGCCAGGGACGCCATAGTCTTGATGAAGTTCTTGCCGTCGCCCACGACCCAAGACGTGCGCACGATGTAATGCTTCGGGGTCGAGGCCACCGCCGCGTCGCCACCCGCCTTCGACTGGCCGTACGCGCTCAAGGGAGAGGGGGCCTCGTCCTCGACGTGCACCTCCTGGGTGCCATCGAAGACGTACTCCGTCGAAATGTGCACGAGCGTAGCGCCGTGCGCCGTCGCCTCGCGAGCCAGAACCGCCGGACCCGTCGCGTTCGCCTCCCACGTCGAGCGGCGACCCTCCGGGGTCTCCGCGCCATCCACGTTCGTCCACGCGGCCGCGTTAATGACCACGTCGATCTCGTCCCACGGCAAGGCGGCCACCTGCTCGGCGTTCGAGATAGACACCTCCGGCAGGTCCACGCCCGTAACCGTGAAACCCGCCTCAGGCAGGACACGCATGAGTTCGCGGCCCAGCTGGCCGTTCGCACCCGTCACGAGCGCACGGCGACCCACGGGGGCAGGCGCAGGGAAAGGCGTCACGTCCGCCATGCGCGGGTGAGCCTTGTCCTTATCCGACAGAATCGCCCGCTCCAGCGGAATCGGCCAATCCACGGCCGCCGTCTCATCAGCCAAGTTCAGGAACGTGTACTTCGCATCCGGGGACCAGTGATCGTTCACCAGGTACGTGTATGCCGTGTTCGGCTCCAGCGTCTGATATGAATTACCCACGCCCTTGGGCACGAACACCGCGACGCTCGGATCAATGATCGTCGTGTACACCGTGCCGAACGAGGGTCCCTCGCGCAGATCCACCCACGCGCCAAACACGCGACCGGTCGCGACCGAGACGAACTTGTCCCACGGCTCCGCGTGAATGCCCCGGGTCACCCCGACCTCGTCGTTGAAAGAAATGTTGTTCTGCACCGGCTGGAAGTCCGGCAGACCCAGCGCGACCATCTTCTCGCGCTGCCAGTTCTCCTTGAACCAGCCTCGGTTATCGCCGTGAACAGTCAGGTCGATGCGCAAAAAGCCGGGGATCGGCGTAGTCGTGATCCCCAGGGGCTTAGCAGTGGGCGCCATTGTTCTTCCTCTATGTGCGTGGGTATCGTACGGACGTAACAATCCATAAAGATACTATCCGATCCGCGCACCACCAGTGGGGGTACTGCGTCCCATTGGCGTGTGTGGGACCACAGTTGTGCAAAAATATCGTCACATAGGGATAATTATTAGTGATGCGCGACCCACACGAGGACGCGCCGGGAAGCGGAGGCAACATGAAAGGCATCATCCTGGCAGGCGGGTCCGGCACCCGACTGAACCCGATCACGCTGGGGACATCAAAGCAGCTGGTCCCCGTCTACGACAAGCCGATGATCTACTACCCGCTGTCGACCCTCATGCTGGCAGGCATCTCCGACGTTCTGGTGATCACCACGCCGCACGACGCGCCGTCGTTCCACCGCCTGCTCGGTGATGGCAGCCAGCTGGGCGTGAGCATCTCCTACGCCGTCCAGCACGAACCCAACGGCCTGGCGCAGGCCTTCGTGCTCGGCGCGGACCACGTTGGCAACGATGCCGCGGCGCTGGTCCTGGGCGACAACATCTTCTACGGCCCCGGCATGGGCGCGCAGCTGCGCCGCCACGTCGACCCCGACGGTGGTGCCGTGTTCGCCTACCACGTGTCCAACCCACGCGCGTACGGCGTCGTCGAGTTCGATGAGGAATTCAACGCCCTCTCGATCGAGGAGAAGCCCGAGAAGCCTAAGTCGAACTACGCGGTCCCCGGCCTGTACTTCTACGACAACGACGTGGTCGACATCGCCCGCAACCTCAAGCCGAGCGCGCGCGGCGAGTACGAGATCACCGACGTCAACCGCGCCTACCTGGAGGCCGGCAAGCTCAAGGTTGAGGTCCTCCCGCGCGGCACCGCGTGGCTCGACACGGGCACGTTCGACTCTCTCGCTGACGCCACCGCGTTCGTGCGCACGGTCGAGGCCCGCCAGGGCATGAAGATTGGTGCCCCCGAAGAGGTCGCGTGGCGCATGGGCTTCATTGACGACGAGGGCCTGCGCCAGCGCGCCGAGCCTCTGGTCAAGTCGGGTTACGGAGCCTACCTGCTCGAGCTCCTCAACCGTGAGGACAACTGAGTGTCGCGCCCGAGTGCTAACTCTCGCCTCCTGATCGTCATCCCCGCGTGGAACGAAGAGGCGGTGCTGGGAGACGTCCTGGAGTCCGTGAAGGTCGAAAAGCCGTCCTTCGCGGACATCCTGGTCGTGTCTGACGGGTCCACGGACGCCACCGCGGCGATTGCGCGCGCGACCGGCGTGGCCGTGCTCGACCTGCCCCTCAACCTGGGTGTCGGTGGCGCGATGCGCGCCGGCTTCCAGTACGCGCAGCGCATGGGCTACGACTACGCCTGCCAGCTTGATGCGGACGGCCAGCACGACCCGACGGAGATCGAGACGCTCATCGAGACGGCCTCGAGTGAGCACGCCGACGTCGTCATCGGCTCGCGTTTCGCGGGCAAGGGCGACTACCAGGCCCGAGGCCCGCGCAAGTGGGCGATGAACCTGTTTTCGGTCATCCTCTCGCGCGTGTGCCATACCCGCCTGAGTGACACGACCAGCGGCTTCAAGCTCTACGGGCCGCGCGCCCTGTCGCTGTTCGCACACAACTATCCGGCGGAGTACCTGGGTGACACGATTGGCGCTCTCGTCATCGCAGCCCGCTCCCACCTGGTGGTGCGTGAGGTCGGCGTGCAGATGCATCCGCGTGCGGGCGGTGAGCCGTCACATAACCCGATCAAGTCGGCGCTGTTCCTGGTGCGCGCGACCCTCGCCCTCACCGTCGCGTTGACTCGACCCGGCGAAAAGATTGCCCAGGCTGAGGAGGAGAACGCATGAGCCCCACCTATGTGCTCGGACTGGTTTTCGCGGGCATCATCTTGGTCACCGTGTTCGTCAAGATGCGCAACTCGGGTCTGAAGGAAAGCTACGGCCTGTGGTGGTACTGGATTGCGTTCTTCACGGCGCTCCTGTCCCTGTTCCCGCCGATCCTGAAGTGGACGGCTTTCCACCTGGGTGTCGTCGTTCCGCTGAACCTGGGCTTCTTTGTGGCGGGCGTGGTCCTGCTGCTCCTGTCCCTGCGTTTCTCGGTGGACCTGTCGCGAGCGGATGAGGATCGTCGCCGCCTCACTGAGGAGGCCGCGATCCTGCGCCTCCAGGTTGAGCGCCTGGAACGTCGCGTCGAAGCTCTCGAGGGGCGTGCATCCTCGCAGGGCGAGTCTGGTGCCTCTCAGGCGGCGTCGTCCTCTCACGATAAGGCCGCCCCTCAGGGAAAGAAGCACAAGAAGAAGCGCTGAGCGGCCAGCCGCTGCCTTGATGTACGAGGCCGGGGTCCGTCAGGTTGAGATGCCTGACGGACCCCGCTTCATGTTGGTGGGTGCGCCCATGGGTGGGAGCGTGGCATGTGTGCCGACGCGCTCGTAAGGAATGCGCGGCGGTCGCGGCACCCGGATCGCTTAGGAGATAAGCGTCCCGTCGGGGCCGAGGCGCAGGCGCTCGGTTGGCGCAGCCGGGTCCACTTCGCGTTCGGCGAGCTTGCGGGCCACGGCAGATTTCTTGCGCGCAACGGGCTGCGTCGACGCTCCCGTCTCGGGTCCGTCCTGCGCGGCGTGAGCAGCGCGATCCCGCCACTTGATGGGCCGAGAATTGGAGGCAGACCCCTGGGAGGGTGAGCGGGACGACGCCGATTCGGAGGGGGCTCGGAAGGCCTCGTTGATGGAGGCGGATCCCATGGCGGCAGCGTGTGAGGGCAGCAGGGGTTCCCCGTTCAGGTCGACGGCCAGGTCGGTGAGCATCGCGCGGGCGTCGTCGACGATGGTCTGGTCCTCGGCGTGCAGGCCGTGAACCAGCCAGCGTACGAGCGCGATCTCGGAGAGGAGCTGGGCTCGCGTGAAGACGTGCAGGTCGATGGCGCGGCGCTCATGTCCATAGGTCTCACAGAAACGTTCAAGGAATGCATCGGAAGCGGTGGCCTGAATCCACGCAATATCCAGGGCCGGGTCACCCACATGAGCGCTGGTCCACCCGCCGATAGCGACGACCGATCCGCGATTAACCGACAGACTGCGTTCCTGGATGTCGCCGTGGACGGGGGCCGACGGGAAACGCCACAGTGACACGTCCTCGAGGGCGGCCTCCCAGCGGTTCCACAGGGACGGAGAGATCGTGACCTCGCGGGCGGCCTCGTCGAGCAGAGCGAGGTTGCGGTCGCGGCACTCCATCGCTGTGTACGTGGGCAGTCCAATCGAGGAAAAGACCGTCTGCGGCAGGTTGTGCAGGGCTGCCAGAGCGCGCCCGAGCGAGGCCGGCAGCAGCAGGTCCGTGTCGAGGTCCTCGTCCGTGGGCGCGCGCCCGCCTGGATCGCGGTGCACGTACACGCTGCCTCCGCCGCGGATCTTGGCCTGCCCGGCCAGTCGCGGCACGTCGAAGGGGATGTAGTCGTGCTCGAAGGCCTGGCCTAGGCGGTCCAGAATCCCCGACGTGGCCTCGAGAGCGGGACCGGAGACCTCCTCGTGGGGGCATGTGACGATCCAGCGGTTGCCGGCGACGTCTTCGATGCCGGTCACGGAAGCAAGTTCGTCGCTGTAACTCGGCGGGCGCAGGGCGCTCACGCGCAACCCGGGCATTGCGGAGGTGGCCAGCGCGGCCAATTCGAGGGCGCTCTTGGGACTTGTCATTCTCTGAATGTATCGCTCCGACCGCCCGGTTGTGGCCCCCCGCGCGGGTGTGCGCCTGATTGTGGGACAGCGGTTTGCTCCTTCCTGAATAACCCTGTTACTTTCGACACAATGGTTCTGTTTGGAGCGAGGAGGCTCAGCGATGGAAGCCATCACGCGTGCACTCGCCGCGCGGGTACGAGAGGGTTTGGCAGCGGGCGGCATCGATGCCGCGCGGGATCCCCGGGCCGTGCGTGCCCTCATTGACCGCGCCATTGACACCCATGCCCCCGACATGCTCCCTACTCAGCGCGAGCAGGTCGAAGCGGACCTGATGGACGACATCTGCGGCCTCGGCCCCCTTCAGGCCCTCATGGACGATCCGGGCGTGGAGGAAATCTGGATCAATTCGGCCTCCCGCGTGTTCGTGGCCCGCGGCGGGGTCGCGGAGCTGACCAGCCTCATTCTCACGGACGAGGACGTGCGCACCCTCGTGGAGCGGATGCTGCACCACTCGGGGAGACGTCTCGACCTGTCCAGCCCCTTCGTGGACGCGATGCTCGCCGGGGGAGAGCGCCTGCACGTCGTCATCCCGCCGGTCACCGGACAGTCCTGGAGCGTCAATATCCGTAAGCACATTCAGCGCGCCCGCACCCTGGATGACCTGGTGGCCGTCGACATGGTGCCCCCGCCGATGCGCGACTTCCTGGCGGCAGCCGTCTGCGTTGGACTGTCGGTCCTAGTCTCGGGCGGCACGCAGGCTGGCAAAACGACGCTCCTGCGTGCGCTCGCCGGTGAGCTGCCGCGTTCGCGGCGCGTCATCTCCTGCGAGGAGGTGTTCGAGCTGGGCCTGGCCAACTGGGACCACGTGGCCATGCAGACGCGTCCTGCGGCCGCCGAGGGCACGGGCGAGATTACGCTGCGAGACCTCGTGCGCGAATCCCTGCGTATGCGCCCCGAGTACCTGATCGTCGGCGAGGTACGAGGCCCCGAAGCCCTTGACCTCCTCGTGGCCCTCAACGCGGGCGTGCCCGGTATGGCGACTGTGCACGCGAACTCGGCGCGCGAGGCCCTCGACAAGCTCTCGATTCTGCCTCTCCTGGCCGGTGAGAACGTCACGACGGGATTCGTGACCCCGACCCTGGCCTCGTCCATCGACCTCGTGTGCCACGTTGAGCGCAGCCGGGACGGACAGCGCTACGTCTCCGAGGTGCTCGCCGTACCCGGGCGGGTCGAAGGCAACCGGATCGAGACGGCCTCGCTCTTCACCTACGACGGTGGCCGCTGCGAACGAGGCACGGGTTCCCTCGACCTGCATGATCGCTTCGCTGCTGCGGGCTTCGACCTGGCCTCTCTGCTGGATTGGGGGACGCTGTGATCGCCATCGTGTGTGGCCTTATCTTCGGGATCGGCCTTGTCATGGCCCTGTCCCCGTGGTTCACCCCGCCACCGAAACGCTCGCCCTGGGGGCCGTGGAAGCGCCTCTCCGACGATGTGGCGCGCGCCCGCATCCCTGGGCTCAATGCCGTGCGACTCATCGCGGTCAGCTTCGGCCTCGGCGTGGTCGTTGCCCTCGCCGTCCTGCTTGCGACGGGAGCCTGGCCGGTCGCCCTCATCGTCTCCATCGGCGTGGCCTTCCTGCCCTACGCGTGGGTCGTCTCCCGCGTGGCTGGTCGCGCCAAGACCGTGCGCGCCGCCTGGCCCGAGGTCATCGACGCCATGGTCTCCGGCGTGCGTGCCGGAACCTCTCTGCCCCAGGTCCTGTGCGACCTCGCCGACGAGGGACCCGACCCCGTTCGTTTCGCCTTCGAAGCATTCTCGCGCGACTACAGCGCTAACGGGCGCTTTGAACTCGCCCTGGACAAGATGAAAGAGACAGTCGCTGACCCGGTTGCTGACCGCATCGTCGAGGCACTGCGCGTCGCCCGATCCGTCGGCGGTGCCGACCTGACCCGTCTCCTCCAAGACCTGGCCACCCTCCTGCGCGAGGACGCGCGCGTACGAGGAGAACTCGAGGCCCGCCAGTCCTGGACCGTGGGCGCGGCCCGACTGGGGCTGGCCGCCCCCTGGATCGTCCTGCTTCTGCTCTCCGGCGGGGGTGCCAGCGCCCACGTATGGAACTCGCCCGGAGGAATTGCAGTCCTCTTCGGCGGTGCCGGCGCATGCGTCATCGCCTACCTCCTCATGAAAGCCATCGGACGCCTGAGCACCGATCCTCGAAACCTGGGAGGCACGTCATGAGTCCCTGGATCTTGCTCGCCTTCGACGTCATCGTCGCATGCCTCGCCGTCGGCGGCGTCACCCTCATCGTGCGATCCCTGGCCACGCGCCACTTCTCCTTCGCCGCCCGCGTCGCCCAGGGGCGCGTCCAAGAGGACACCACACCCGAGATCACCCGATGGCTCAGGCGCATGGGAGCCTCGGCCCTGGACTCCCTGGGATCCACCAGCGAATCCGTCGCCCGCCGACTCATTTTGGCCGGGGCCGCCCCCGAGGTGTCCGTGTTCCGCCTGCGTCAAGCCGCCGCCGCAATCGCCGGACTCATCGGCGCTTGCCTCGTCCTCACAGCCCGCCCGACCGCTTCGCTGCGCGCGTCGATCATCCCGCTTGTCGTCTGTGCCCTCGTCGGCACCCTACTCGGCGTCGCAGGCATGGACCGCTACCTCACGCTGACCGCAAACCGCCGCCAACGCGCCATCGATGCTGCCGTCCCCGACTGCTTGGAGCTGCTGGCGCTCGCGGTCGCCGCGGGAGAGTCGATCCCTGCCGCCATCGAGCGCGTCGCGGGGTGCGCGGGAGGACCTCTGGGGATGGAACTCGGGCTCACGGCGGGACACATCCGTAACGGCATGCCCTCAGTGCGGGCGCTTGCCGAGATGGTTGATCGCACCGACTCGCCGGCACTCACGCGCCTGGCCCGTACGCTGACCACGGCCATCGAGCGCGGCTCACCCCTGGCCTCGGTCCTGCACGACCAGGCGCGCGACCAGCGCGAACGCTCTCTTGCGGCCCTCATGGAGGAAGGCGGGCGACGTGAGATTGCGATGCTCCTGCCCGTCGTCTTCCTCATTCTGCCGGTCACTGTCATCTTTGCCCTCTATCCGGGCCTCATCGCCCTGGATTTCACCCCGTAAATGAAGCAGACATGAAAGGAACACACGCCATGAAGAAGTGGTTACGCAAGCGTCAGCCGCTCGGGGAGCGCGGGGATGTGCCCGGCTGGGTGCTCATCACGCTCATGACAGCCGCCCTGGTCGTCGTCATCTGGGGCGTCGCCTCAGAACGTCTCGTCGAGATCTTCAACCGTGCGATGGACTCCGTTGCGGGCATTTGACGGCGACGAACGCGGCTCCGAGGTCGTCTCCACGGTCCTCGTCCAAGGCCTCGTGGTTCTCGTCATACTCCTGCTCGTCCAAGTGACCTTCGCGTCGTACGTGCGCACGATGAGTGTGAGCGCTGCATCTGAGGGTGCGCGCCGCGGCGGTCTGCTGGGCGGAGACGAGGATGAGGCGGCCAAACGCACGGGCGAGCTGTTGGATTCCCTCGTGGGGGCCTCGCGCGACTGCGAGATTTCGGTGACCCGCGAGTCCGACGCGGGCACAGACATTCTCGTCGTCACCGTGCGCACGCGCCTGCCGCTCGTGGGCGGTCTTGGGCCGCGCTGGCTGACGGTGCACGGTCGCAGCCTCGTGGAGGGGCCGTGAGCGAGCGCGGGGACGCCAGCGTTGAATTCCTGGGTATCCTGGTCGTCCTCGTGATCCCGGTCCTCTACATCGTCTTGGCGGTCGGCCAGGTCAGCGCGGGGGCGATGGCGGCGGATGCGGGTGCGCGTGAGGCAGCGCGCATCCTCGCTGAGGATGTCGAGCGCCAGGCGGACGCCGAGCACGCGGTCGCCCTTATTGCCGAGGACTTCGGCGTGGGTTCCTCCCCCTCGATGTCGTCCACGTGCGGGGCGTGCGGCAGCGCTGACGGCATGGTTGAGGTCAGCGTTTCGGTGCGCGTTCCGCTGCCTTTCCTGCCCGCGTGGCTCGGCGCTGTCGGCGTGGACGTCTCCTCGAGCGCCAGCGCGCCCGTACGGGAGGTGGTCTCCGGTGGGTGAGGAGGGACGCGTCGGGATCCTCATGTGCGCGGGCTGCGCCTTCGTGTGCCTGCTCTTGTTCGTGACGATGGCGCTGACGCAGGTCGCGATGCAGGACCGGCGCCTGGTCTCGTGTGCGGATGCGCTGGCCGGCGCCGGGGTGGGCGGAGCGTCTGCGTCGTCGGTCCTGGTGGGGCAGACCTCGGGCACGGACGAGGCCGGGGCGGCCTCGCGGATTGAGGCTGCGCTGGGTGCCATGGCGACGACGACGTGCCGCGTGGGGGAGGGCGTGGTGGTGACGAGAGTGAGCGTTCAGGGAGGGGAAGTCGAGGTGAGTGTCAAGGCTCGTCCGCGAGTGTCCCTGGTGCCTCCGGCATTGCGTGGAGTGGTCATTCCTGAGCTTGAGCGGACATCGAGCGCACGAATGAGAGGCCTCTGATCTGCTTGAAAAGGTGTTCTGCGCGACGGTCACATCGTGGGACGCTGATAGCGCCTGAGTAAACGAAGCGTAAACTTTAGGCCATGAGCAGCTTTGATACATCGCGACTTACCCCTGCACTGGCTTCCGTTTTCGAATCTGTCCAGCGCCGTGACCCCGCCCAGGCCGAGTTCCACCAGGCCGTCTACGAGGTTCTCCTGACGATTGCCCCGCTGGCTGAGCGTCACCCCGAGTACGCCGACCTGGCCATCATCGACCGCATCGTCGAACCCGAGCGCCAGCTCCAGTTCCGCGTCCCGTGGGCCGACGATTTGGGCAACATCCACGTGAACCGTGGCTTCCGCGTCCAGTTCAACTCCGCTCTCGGCCCCTACAAGGGCGGTCTGCGCTTCCATCCCTCCGTGAATCTGTCGATCATCAAGTTCCTCGGCTTTGAGCAGATCTTCAAGAACGCCCTGACCGGCCTGCCCATGGGCGGTGCCAAGGGCGGCGCGGACTTCGACCCCAAGGGCAAGTCCGACGCTGAGGTCATGCGTTTCTGCCAGTCCTTCATGACTGAACTCTCCCGCCACATCGGCCCCGACACGGACGTGCCCGCCGGTGACATCGGCGTGGGCGGCCGCGAGATAGGCTACATGTTCGGCCAGTACAAGCGCCTCAAGAACCGCTTCGATGCGGGCGTCCTGACCGGCAAGGGCTTGACGTGGGGCGGTTCCTTCGCACGTACCGAGGCAACCGGCTACGGCCTGGTCTACTTCGCCGCCGAAATGCTGGCCGCCAAGGGCACCAGCTTCGACGGTAAGCGCGTCGTCGTCTCCGGCTCCGGCAACGTTGCGATCTACGCGACCGAGAAGGCCCAGCTGCTGGGCGCGACCGTCGTGGCAGTGTCCGACTCCTCCGGCTACGTCGTGGACGAGGCCGGCATCGACGTTGCGCTGCTCAAGGACGTCAAGGAGGTGCGTCGTGGACGCGTCTCCGACTACGCGGCCGAGCGTCCCAGCGCCACCTTCGTGGCTGACGGCTCCACCTGGGACGTCCCCTGTGACGTCGCCCTGCCGTGCGCCACCCAGAACGAGCTGCCGCTGTCCGGCGTCCAGAGCCTCATCAAGAACGGCGTCCAGCTGGTCGCCGAGGGCGCGAACATGCCCACCACCCCTGACGCAATCGAGGCCCTGCAGGCCGCGGGCGTGGCCTACGCCCCCGGCAAGGCCTCCAACGCGGGTGGCGTGGCCACCTCCGGCCTCGAGATGCAGCAGAACTCCGGCCGCACCCAGTGGCCCTTCGAGGAGACCGACGCGAAGCTCCACCAGATCATGGTCGACATCCATGCCAACACCGTGGCCACCGCCGATGAATACGGCGTGGCTGGTGACTACGTGGCCGGCGCGAACCTGGCGGGTTTCCGCAAGGTGGCCGACGCGATGGTCGCGATGGGTCTCATCTGATCCGATTCCTGTCAGTGCCCCGGCGTCCTCGCGGCGTCGGGGCACTGCCGTATTTCAGCCTGGATCTGTGGCCCGGTCTGCGAAACGTCCGACATCGACCACTCCTCGCGCCCCTGGTGAGGGCGCGAATCGGCTACCCTGGGTGTGTGGCCATTGAATTTTCTGAAGAGATCCCGTCCCTGCGCACCACGATGGAGAACATCCTCGCTGTCGTGCAGCCGGACAAGCTGCGCGCACAGATCGCCGAGCTGAACGAGAAGGCAGCCGCCCCCGACCTGTGGGACGACCCGAGCGCCGCGCAGGCTGTCACCAGCGCGCTGAGCCACCGCCAGAGCGAGCTTGACCGCGTCACGCAGATGAGCGAGCGCATTGATGACCTTGAGGCCATGGTGGAAATGGCCGCCGAGGATCCCGACGAGGGCGCTGACATCCTGGTGGAGGCCGAGGCTGACCTGGAGAAGCTGCATAAGGACCTGTCCGACCTGGAGATCCGCACGCTGCTGGACGGCGAGTACGACGAGCGCAACGCCGTCATCACGATCCGAAGCGGCGCGGGCGGCGTGGACGCCGCCGACTTCGCCGAGATCCTCCTGCGCATGTATCTGCGCTGGGCAGAGCGCCACGGCTACCCGACCAAGGTCATGGACACCTCTTACGCGGAAGAAGCCGGTCTGAAGTCGGCGACATTCGAAGTTCAGGCCCCCTACGCGTACGGCACGCTGAGCGTCGAGGCAGGCACCCACCGCCTCGTGCGCATCAGCCCCTTCGACAACCAGGGACGTCGCCAGACGTCCTTCGCAGCCGTCGAGGTCATCCCCCTCATTGAGACCACGGACCACATCGAGATCCCCGAGTCCGAGCTGAAGATCGACGTCTTCCGCTCCTCGGGACCCGGCGGTCAGTCCGTCAACACGACCGACTCGGCCGTGCGCATGACCCACATCCCGACGGGCATCGTCGTGTCCATGCAGGATGAGAAGTCCCAGATCCAGAACCGTGCGGCCGCCCTGCGAGTCCTGCAGTCCCGCCTCCTTGTGCTGCGCCACGAGGAAGAACAGGCAAAGAAGAAGGAACTCGCCGGCGACGTCAAGGCTTCGTGGGGCGATCAGATGCGTTCCTACGTGCTCCAGCCCTACCAGATGGTGAAGGACCTGCGTACCGAATTCGAATCCGGCAACCCCCAGTCCGTGTTTGACGGAGACATTGACGGCTTCATCAACGCTGGCATTCGCTGGCGCAAGAACGAGCAGAAAGCTGCTCAGGACTGAGCACCGCCCATACGCGCAACCCGGCCCCGGCCTCGTCAATCCATGAACGAGGTCAGGGCCGCCCGCATCCCCGAACTGGCGCGGGTGGCGCTGAACAAACCACACCGCCGGTTTTCCGCGTGTCGCAGCTGGGTCGTGACCCCATCGTTACCTAATCTGACAGAGACTATTGACCCCGATCGGACGGTCCCATGATTCGTTTTGATGATGTCACCATGGTGTACACGCCAGGTGCCCAGCCCGCGCTGGACCACGTCTCGCTGGAGGTGGAACGCGAAGAATTCGTGTTCCTCGTCGGCAAGTCG
>QWCZ01000795.1_pt1 | contig 14820 bp, 18 predicted proteins | sample 1972651 | NCBI WGS metagenome assembly QWCZ01 (sample SAMN09866695, study PRJNA288562) | Human oral metagenome isolate pre1_saliva, whole genome shotgun sequencing... | isolation source: mouth | host: Homo sapiens | place: USA: California
CACGTGAGTTCTTGATGGGTATCAAAGAGCTAACAGGCAAGACAGTTCACATCGCAGATAAGGGCATGGTACTTGATTTCGACAAAACCCCATTTTAATGTATTGTATATCACTATAAATTAAATCAGTATGAAATGGTATCAAGTAAAAGCACGCCTAGAAAGGGTGCAAGATGATGGAAGCCAAAAGATTGTTTCGGAAAACTACCTTGTTCAAGCCTTTTCTTTCGGTATGGCCGAAAATGCAATACAAAAAGAAATTGCACCATTTGCTTCAGGAGAGTTCGACATCATTTCAGTAGCTCGCAAGAACTATTCGGAAATAATCACAGACAAGTTTGGCTTCGAAAGTCGTATTGATGGAGGAGCAAGACGTATTCTTGGGCAAAAGAACGCATCAACGAATCCAGATAAGTGGTTCAAGTGCAAGTTGAACTTTATTACTCTTGACGAGAGAAGTGGAAAGGAGAAAAAGACTTCACAATTTTTCTTGGTTAATGCTAATACGGCAATGACAGCGCACGAGCTTGTGGATAACTTTATGATGAGTTCTTTCTCTGATTACGTAGTTGAACAAGTTGATGAAACCAAGATACTTGAAGTTTTCAAGGTTGCATCGAAAGATAATGAGTGATAACAACCCCACCTTGACTTCTATACAAAGCCAAGGTGGGTATCAAACAGAGTTCAGCAATGAAAGATACATTCTACTTCCAACATGATTATAACGCACGAAATGATCCGAAAATACAAGACTTGATAATTGAGCATGGTGTTGCGGGAGTCGGTATTTTCTGGTGTATAATCGAAGCACTTTATGAGCAAGACGGGAAACTCCCATTGCGTTCGTGCAAAAGCATTGCATTTGTATTGCACGTTGAATGTGGTGTTGTAGAAAGCGTTGTTCGTGACTTTGGCTTATTTGAGTCTGATGATACTTCCTTTTGGTCAAATTCAGTGCTAACTCGTTTGACGCGCAGGAAGGAGATTTCTGAAAGGAGAAAGATGGCAGCAGAAATTCGTTGGAGGTCAAAAGATAGAAATCAATCACAAAGTGAGAACAAAGAGGACGTAGAACGTAAGGAGGTAAATAAACAGATAAAACGCTTTCGTCCCCCTACGCTTAAAGAGGTTAATGCATATATCTCCGAGAAAGGCTATTCTATCGAGGCTGAACGATTTATTGATTTCTATGCCTCAAAGGGTTGGATGGTAGGAAGAAACAAAATGAAAGATTGGAAGGCGGCAGTCCGCAACTGGAATAGCCGGAAGGACGAGTACGCCCGACCAAACTCAAGCAAGAACAACAAGAACGCAAATGACGAATGGGAGAAGTAATGAAACCATACAGCCCAAGCATCGAGCAAATACTCAAGGGTATAATTGAAAGGGGAGATTTCTTAGGCATTGAGCGACACGAGAAAACCAACTACGATATTGAGCATGCAATGGCCATTGTTGAGGCTATCGGCAAAATGCGTACCCCTAAGTTCAAAATTGACGATGAAAATCGTTTTGCCTACGAGAACTTCATCAAGTGGCTGCACGCAGATCCAACGATGCAGGCACTAGACCCAATAAGCGGAGCGACTATTAGCGGAAATCTTAAGAGGGGTATTTATATTGCGGGCAATACTGGTTCGGGTAAATCGTGGTGCCTGGAGATTATGCGTGAGTACGCTAGAGCGATAGGGTTTCCAATTAAGTTCCAAAGCGAGGAGAAGGGAAGACTGCTACTGTGGAGTATCTACAGGGCGGACGAGCTTTGCCGTGAATTTGCCGAGTGCGGAGATATTCAACAGTTCAAGACTAAGTCAATACTTGCCATTCAGGACCTCGGCCAAGAACAGCAGGAAACGCTCTATATGGGGAACCGAATGAACGTACTAAAACAACTCTTGGAGTATAGGGGCGACCAAGACGGGCAATTAACCCTCATCACGTCTAACTTGAAGCTGTCGGGTAAGAAGTTAGAAGAACTATATGGAGATCGTGTGCAATCTCGTCTCTTTGAGATGTGCAATTACTTTGAAATCAAGGGTAAGGATAGACGCAAAAACCAACTAACTACGAGCCTATGAAAGTGTATATCAGCGGTAAAATAAGCGGTCTTGACTTCGAGGAAGTAAAGGTCAAATTCGCCGAAGCCGAAGAGTTCTTAAATAGTTTAGGATTTGATGCTGTAAACCCTCTGAAGAATGGCTTATCAGTAGATGACGCCTGGATAAAACACCTATGCCGAGACATAGAGATTCTAAATGACTGCGATAGTATCTATATGATGGACGATTGGCAAGGGAGTGTTGGTGCTTGTGTTGAATATGATTTTGCCATTCGTACGGGTAAAACCATATTGTTTGCGTCAAACATCATGCGCAATCAGGCCGTCATCTCGACAGTTGAAAGTGCTGTACACGAAGCCACGGGATTACGATTAAGTCAATACAACATTAAGGGCAGGCGTCTACGGGAGTATTTTGCGCGAATGATATTCTCTTACCAGTGCAAAGTGAGGGGAATGACTATTGAGAATATCTCTGAGTGTTTACAGAGAGACTGCTACTTAGTGCGCAAGATGCTTAGTAACTACAATAACGAACTAAAATTCAATGCTCTTTTTCGCTCAATGGCTAAGCGCGTGGAGGAGATCTTCAATATAACAAACAAATGAACAAAAAGTACAAGTACAATTATCGTTGGTCTTTGGCGGATACTTGCTTTACGAAGGATAAGGGTAAAGTGTTTTCATGTTTTTCGGGTGGTGGAGGCAGCACGATGGGTTACAAGTTAGCAGGTTTTGATGTTATCGGATGCTGTGAAATTGACAAGAGAATGATGGCTATCTATACCGAAAATCATAAGCCTAAGTATGCCTTCTGTGAACCGATACAAGATTTCAAAAAAAGAGAAGATTTACCCGATGAACTTTATAATCTTGACATCTTAGATGGTTCACCACCTTGCTCAACATTCTCAATGGCTGGAAGTAGAGAGGACTCTTGGGGAAAGATGAAGCACTTCCGAGAGGGGCAAGCGGAACAAGTTCTTGACACGCTATTCTTTGATTTCATAGACCTTGCAGAGAGGTTGCAACCCAAAGTAGTTATTGCAGAGAATGTGAAGGGATTACTAATGGGAGGAGCAAAAGATTATGTACGCCGAATTTATGAAGCGTTTGACAATGCTGGCTACTATTGTCAGCATTTCTTGCTTGACGGCCAGAATATGGGATTGCCTCAGCGAAGAGAACGTGTGTTCTTTATCTGTCTGAGAAAAGACCTTGCAAAACCAATCTTGTATCAAGCAAGTCTATTTGAGCAAGTGCCTTTCTTGCGCTTAGAGTTCAAAGAACTGATGATACCCTTTCGTGAAGTCGTGGATTATTCTGGGCGAGAAATTCCCGGCCAGAAAACGAAGTTGCTATGGGAAAATAGGGAGTTTGGCGATGGAGACCAAAGCAATGCTGTTATGCGTCTCTATGCAAAAAAGAGCAACTTCCATCAAAGCTATGTGTACCTTGATAAGGTTTGTCCTACACTCGCAAGCAAGGAAACGTGCCTTATATTGTTTGACCAACCTCGTTACCTTGGGCGAAGCGAGGTGTGTTGCATTTCGTCTTTTCCACAAGATTACAATTTCATAAAAGAGAAGCCTCATTATGTTTGCGGAATGTCCGTTCCTCCTATCATGATGGCTAAAATATCATTAGAAATACATAAACAATGGCTTTCAAAAGTTTAACCTATTCTAAACCCAATCAAGAAATATGCAAGATGAAATCTTAACCGTAAGCAAAGTAGCCGAGATACTAGAAATATCAGAAGAGGAAGTGAAGCAACTTAGCGAAGACAAACAACTTATCGTATACAAACTAGGTCAAAACACATACTATTTGTACTCAGATTTAGTGCACTGTATAACTAATGCTTGGAGGGAAAAATTAATAGATAACACAAATAGCGAATGGCTGAAATAGTAAATAAATATGCAAATGATGAATGGTAATAATCCCCAACAAATAAACCAAATGAACGAACAAGAAAGACTAAGCCCAGACGACTGGCAAGACCTCATCAAGAGGGTACAAATGAACGCCAAAGACAAGGGTTTTCACGATGTGGAGCTATCCGATGAACACAAGCTAATGCTCATCATTAGCGAGGTCTCCGAAGCCGTGGAGGCTGACAGAGAGGGCAGGCTAGCCCAGCCAATGCCCGAAGATTGGCAAATGATGAATGACGAAGATTTCAAGATGACATTCTTGCGCAACGTCAAGGACTCGCTACAAGACGAACTAGCCGATGTTGTTATCCGAATGATGGACTCAGGCTACTTGGACGATACCGAGGAAATAGTACTACCCGATGTCTTCACTCGCGTAACGCTATTTCCACCAGTAGGCAAAGGCTTAGCCTTTGTAGAGCAGGCTTACCACTTAGTGGAGTCAATCATCTTTGGAGCAAAGGTTAATGATTTGGCGAGGTCGTGCCAAATCGTGTTTTACCTAGCTAGGCAGTTAGACATTGACCTAGCAACTCACATCAAAATGAAGATGCGCTACAACGCTATGCGACCACGCTTGCACGGCAAGGCTTACTAACCCAACTAAACAAACAAACAAACTATGAACACTAAAAGCATAAAAGAATTAGAATGTCCTTTGAGTTTTGAGGAAAAACTAGAGCTAACAGATTGGCTAGCTGAGTCATTTTCATATTCCTACAGTATCGCGCTTACCGGCTCAATGCTCTTGAAGAAGTTAGGGATAATTGACCGAGAGCCTCAAGATATAGATTTTATAATAGAAAATTTATGTGAGGGCGAAGATTACATTCTGCCACCTTTCTCTAGAGAGGTAGAGTTTGAAGAAGAAGATGGTTATAGTGTACTAAAGCGTTTTTATTGGTTGGGAACTAAGATTGAGGTAATTCGCGATGAAGAACTTGACAATAACATATTTAGCTTAAATCAAGAAGAGGCGGACATTAAAATTGTTGAAGGCATCCTTAAGGCTAAGAAGTTCTATCTTGAAACCGAGACTAGACCTGACCAAATAGCCAAACACAAAGAAGATATTCCGAAGATAGAACAATGGCTAGCCTCTAAACGAACAAAGCAATGCTAAAAGCAGAGATTATTGGCACTATTGGCGCAGATGCCGAAGTAAAAGAGTTCGGAGGGAAAAAGTATGTTTCCTTCAGTGTTGCTTGCACTGAGTATTCAAAAGACCAGAAAGGGAATAAAACGGAATATACAACGTGGGTATCTATCTTGTGGTATGGTGATGGTGGAGGACTACTCCCCTACCTCAAGAAAGGGGCGAAAATCTTTATCCGTGGAAACCTTAGAACAAAGGTCTACAGCGACAAGAACGGAACGCCTCAAGTATCGGTTAGCGTCAATGCCTCAGAGGTTCAACTCTGTGGAGGCAAAAGCGATGGCATGTCATCTTCAACTGTTCAGCCTCAACAGGAAGATAATAGTAGTGGTTTACCATTCTAATTAGAGAGTAATGAAACCAATAAAGTATGATAACATTATAGCAATTGATCCAGACGTGACGCGCTCGGGTGTGGCTTTCTTAAAGCCCTCAACAAGGTATTTAGAGGTATCAAACTTAACATTCCCCCAAGTTGTTGATTATCTCAATCAGGCAAAGAGTATTCAGGGGCAAAAAGGGGAAACTTTAATTGTTCTTGTTGAAGCAAGTTGGCTGATAAAAGGAAATTGGCACTTGTCATCTTGGGAGCGAAAGCAACGTGCAGCATCAAAAGGCTACGATGTAGGAAGGAATCACGAAACGGGCAAGAAGATTGTTGAAATGTGCCAGCATCTTGGCATTGAGGTATTGGAGCATTTCCCATTAAGAAAGTGCTGGAAAGGTAAGGATGGGAAAATAACTCACGAAGAATTATCTTCATTTACAGGATTGACCGTGCGGACAAATCAAGATGCAAGAGATGCAGTGTTACTCGCTTGGTCGTATTCTGGACTCCCAATTCGGTTGTCCGTAAATAAGTAAGTAATATCTTTCTATTGTTTTTATTATGTTATAGTGATATAGAATGCTATATTTGCATAATAAGATTACAGCAATAAGAAGATATGAAACCAATAGATTTTAAGCAGTCCACAAAAGTATTGCAGAAGCCATCAACGATGACAGATAAAGAGTGTGCATCGCTTCACGTTTGGAGCGACGGAAAACAATGTGTCTCGTGTTGGAAGCCGACGTTAAAGGAGCGTATAAATATATTGTTTGGTGGTAAGGTTTGGTTGGGTGTCCTCTCTGGGGGCACTCAACCTCCTGTGTTTGTTGCAGGCTCAAATGTATTCAAAAGACGTTCGCCTATCATTAGCTCACTGAAAGCTATTATCTCTGCTTGCCGTCAGAATGATAAGCATAAGCATTTTGTGGCGGGGCTTGTTATTTCTCTTGTCTTGAGTCTTCTTTCCGGATTTTGGGGTGGACTAATAGCTGGAGGATTTATCGGTGGAATAAAAGAATGGTGGGACGCAAAGGGTCATGGAAATGTAGAGTTCTTAGACTTTGCTTTTACTCTGCTTGGAGCTATTGCAGGTGCCTTCCTATTTCTACTTCTATCTAATTATATAAACGTTCCATTTAATCTCAATAACCTATTATGGCAAAGGTTTTAGAGACAAGCATAGATAGGCTGATACCCGATAATAAGAACTTTAACAAAGGGACTCAGTTTGGTGAACATCTAATGGATGAAAGCCTAAGAAAATTCGGACTAGGACGCTCTATTCTACTAGATAAAAATAATCGCATTATATCAGGCAACAAGACCACAGAAAAAGCCGGTGAACTTGGGTATGAAAAGGTTCTTGTCATCGAGACAGATGGCAGTACTCTTGTTGCTGTCAAACGAAATGATATTGACCTTGATAGTAGGGTAGGGCGAGAATTAGCACTTGCAGATAACGCTACAAGTAAGGCTAATTTATCTTGGGATGAGGCTGAAATTATCAGCGTGATGCAGGAAATACCTGATTTTATGCCTGAAAGTTGGGGTATAAATATTGATGAACTCGTTGCAGACTCTGACGATTTCGGAGAAGAGTTTGAGCTTTCTAGCGCAGATAAATCTCCATATCAAAAAATGACATTCACTCTTTCAGATAATCAGGTGGAGGCTATCCAAGGAGCTATATCACTCACCTTAAAAGACTATCCAGAAGAATGCAAATGTGTAGATGGTAACACCAATAAAATTGGTAATGCTCTCGCAAAAATTATTCAAGAATGGGAAGAGCTAAAGAGATAGTTGTAAAGGTGTTGCCATCAAAAATTGCCAATGATTTTGTACGCAAACATCATTATTCGGGGAAGGTTGTAGCAAACTCTACTCTTCATTTTGGATGCTTCCTCGATGGGAGGCTACATGGTGTGTTGTCCTATGGGAATAGTATGGATAAACGTAAGACAATGACACTAGTTGAAGGAACGGGCTGGAATGAGTTCCTAGAGCTTAATAGAATGGCATTTGATGATTATCTGCCAAGAAATTCGGAGTCTTACTGTATCGGTAAAACTTTACGTATGATTAAAAAGCAAGCTCCGCATATAAAATGGGTAATCTCGTTTGCAGATGGTGCGCAATGTGGCGATGGGACGATTTATAGGGCTTCAAATTTTGTTCTTACTCAGATAAAGCCGAATAAAACAATCCTTGAGTTTCCGAATGGAGCAAGAATTACTGCGATGACCCTAGAAGCAAACTTCAATATTCCACAAGTAGTCCAGTTGTGTAAAGACTTAAATGTTCCCCATAAGTATAGAACGAGGAATGAATGGATAAAATTAGGGGCAAGGTTCATTCCTGGATTCCAACTTAGATATGTCTACTTTATAGATAAAGCATACCGAAAGAAATTAACCGTTGAAGAAGTCCCATTTCAGCGAATAGATGAGCTTGGGGCCGGAATGTATAAAGGGAAACAGATAACTCGGGCGGAAAGACATGCTAAGAAAACCGAATAAGAGAATCAAGATATAACAACAATAAAAAGAAGTTTGGACTATTATGGCAAAATATAACAGAAAGGTAGTTGAGCGGATTATCGGGCTTTTGAAGTCAGATAGCTATACCATCGCTGAGATTTGCCAACAAGTAGGCATTTCGCCAGCGACTTATCATAGGTGGCAAGATGAACACGAAGACTTCCGTCAGATGATAGACGAAGCGCACGATGCAAGGATGCAATTCTTTGTTCTGGAGGCTAAGAAATCTCTCTTGAAGAAGATACAAGGCTATGAGGTAACCGAAACAAAAGTTGTAACCGTACCAACAAAGGGAGACCCATCAAAGCCTACAATAAAAGAGCAGACGACGCAGAAGAAGCACGTTGCGCCAGATACCGCAGCAGTTATTTTCACCTTGACCAATGGCGACCCATCAAGGTGGCGCAATAGACAGACCACAGAGGTAACAGGTAAGGATGGCAAAGACTTGTTTAAGAGCCTTTCAGATGAAGAGTTGGATAAGCAAATTAAAGAACTTGAAGGCAAGTTGAGCAAATGAGCAGAGATGAACGGGTAAGATATATGCAAGCATTAAAAGAGAGGTTGGTGCGCGAGTCACGTACCAGCCTTTTGCGTTTTACCCTGTCTACGATGCCTACCTTTGAGCCCGCCGACTTTCACCGTCGCTATTATGGTGTACTTACCAAGTTTGCGCACAAGGAAATTAAGAAGCTAATGGTATTCATGCCTCCGCAACACGGTAAGAGCGAGGGTTCTACAAGGCGTTTACCGTCTTTTATTCTTGGCGAAAGACCCGATACAAGGGTGGCAATAGTTAGTTATAATGCCCCCAAGGCACGCAAGTTCAATCGTGAAATACAGCGTATCATTGACACGCCCGAATATCAAGAGATATTTCCAAATACATGCCTCAATTCAAGCAACGTAACAACTGTTGCCGGTTCTTGGCTACGCAATGCTGATGAATGCGAAATCGTCGGTCGTTTGGGTGGCTTCAAGACGGTAGGTGTAGGTGGTGCGCTGACGGGTGAGCCTGTAGATGTCCTGATTATGGATGACATCTACAAGGATGCCAAAACAGCTTGGTCTTCAACCGTGCGTGAGAGCGTATCGGATTGGTACGATACCGTGGCAGAAACCCGATTACACAACAATTCGCAGCAACTTATTGTCTTCACTCGTTGGCACGAAGACGACCTGGCGGGGACATTGCTAAGACAGCAGGGCGAATATCACCCAACAGAGAACCCTAACGGGTGGGTTGTCGTCATCTATCAGGCTATCAAGCAGGGTGCGCCAACGGATTACGACCCGCGACAAGAGGGAGAGGCATTGTGGGAAGAGCGTCACAACCTTGAGAAGTTGGAAGCCATAAGAAAGCGTAATCCTCACGTGTTTGATAGCCTTTACCAGCAAGACCCCAAACCGAGTGAAGGGCTTATGTATGATCTTGGATTTACGGAATACCAAGTCAAGCCAGCAACGAAGTATTGCATTCGCAAGGCATACGTGGACACGGCGGACACTGGGGCAGACTACTTGTGTGCTATCGTGTACGATGAGACAGAGGTTGGCAATTACATCGTGGATGTCCTGTACACTCAGAAGCCTATGGAGTATACAGAAACCGCCCTTGCTCGTATGCTAAGCAAGCACCAAGTGCAAGAGTGTATTGTGGAGAGTAACAACGGCGGTAGAGGTTTCCAAAGGGCTGTAGAGAGGCAGTGCCGGGTGTTGGGTAATGATAAGACTAGGTTTAAGTGGTTTCATCAAACCGAGAATAAGGATGTGCGTATCAATGTACATTCGGCTGCGGTTCAGAACCTAACATTTATGCCTTTGGGGTGGACTAAACTTTTCCCTGAATTCGCCTCAACTATCAACGGATATATGAAGGTAAGCAAGAACCCCCACGACGATGCCCCCGATGCCCTTACAGGTACAATAGAGAAGCGAAGAAATAGAGAGAAGTCTGACGTAGCAAGTCTTTTTGGACGGTAATATATATCACTATAAAAGAAATTGAAGTTATGCCAATAGAAGAATTATTTAAGCAAGGTTCAGCAAATGATATTGTAGCTGAGTTGAAGAATGGTAGACCAATTGCACTACCCAATGCGGAGAAAGCTAGGAAAACCCTTAACCCCAAGTTGCACGATATTCACAACCCTATTATCCGCCCAGATAAGCGTGTGAAGATTGACAATGCCTCGGATGAAGCCGACAAGGTTATTGATGCAGGTGGTGGCGGAGCCTATCGGATAGAGAAGGTAGCACGTATTGCCATAGCCCTTCAGAAGCTTATTATAGGGCGTGCAGCCTCTTTTTGTTTTGGTAATCCCGTTGCCTACAATGCGACACCCGAAACAGATGGTGAGAAGATGGTTTTGCAAGCCTTAGAGCGAATTTTGAGGGATAATAAGACGACATCAAAGAATAGGAAAATCGCCCGTAGCATCTTCGGATATAAGGAGTGTGCTGAGATTTGGTACGTTCAGAACTCAGGCAAGCCACACAAGAGATATGGTTTCCCAACGAAAGCTAAGCTTAAATGTGCTCTATTCTCTCCTATGCTTGGCGATACGCTTTACCCTTACTTTGATGAAACAGGAGACCTAGCGGCGTTTTCACGTTCATATTCGCGTGCTCTAGCTAGTGGAGACAAACAGAGTGTGGAGTACTTCGAGACCTATACGGATAAAGAACACTGGCTTTGGGCTAATCGTGGCGGTGGCTATGAAGTCGTGGAAGGTTATCCCAAGGCGGTAGCGATAGGCAAAATACCCGTTGTTTATGGCTATCAAGAGCACTTCGAAACGGAAGATGTGGATAGCTTGATTGATAGATTGGAGAAGCTACTATCAAATTTTGCCGATACTAACGATTATCACGCTAGCCCAAAGATTTTCACAACCGGGACTATTGTCGGATTTGCTAAGAAAGGAGAGTCAGGGGCAATCATTGAGGGAGAAGAAGGAGCGACAGCGCAGTATCTGTCTTGGCAGAATGCCCCAGAGAGTGTGAAATTGGAGATTGAAACGCTCTTAAAGATGATTTATACCATATCGCAAACACCTGATATTAGCTTTGAGAGTGTTAAGGGGATTGGTGCAATAAGCGGTATCGCACTAAAACTCTTGTTCATGGATGCACACCTTAAGGTTCAGGATAAAAAGGAGATTTTTGATGACTATCTGCAACGACGCGTGAATGTGATTAAGGCGTTTATCGGGCAATTCAATACAGAGCTAGAGGATGATGCCGAGCTATTGGAAATAGAACCAGAAATAACGCCCTATATGCTCACAAACGAGCTAGAGGAGATCAATATGTGGCTTTCGGCTAATGGCAATAAGCCTCTTGTATCTCAGAAAGCAAGTGTCAAGGGTGCGAACCTTACGCAAGACCCCGAAAAGGACTTCGAACAGATCCAAGAAGAGGCTAATGCCGAGAACTCATTCTCTATTGGCGAACCTGTAGATGCATAATGGCAAAAAGGGTAGCACGGTTAGCCGAAGGGCCGCAATACAGGTGTAGAGATTGCCAACATTCGTATGATTGGCACGAAAAGAATTGGCGAGGGGAGCTTTTTATGTGTCGGTGCAAGCACCACCATGACGGGAAGTTCACGAAGTTCCTTAAAGACCCACAATGTGAGCATTTCACACTAAGAAAGAATGGCTAAAAGACAGAAAGCAAAGGTATTTTCATTTCAGGGCTTTGATGTTGCACATTATAAGGCAACATCAGCCTATACACGTGCCGTAAATGCCCTGTTTGATAAGGCAACAGCCGATATTGCGAATGCAGTATTAAAGGAAGATTATAAGCCCGAAAAACCATTCTCCTTTGATGACTATCCCAAGGCCAAAGCAAGGCTTCAAACGACGTTAAAAGGTCTTGCAAAGAAGATGCAAGCGATTATTGAACTAGGCTCAAGAAAACAATGGCTCTTTTCGTGCAAAAAGAATGATGAGTTTATATCCTCGATCTTAGATACAACGAAGCTAACGAAAGCAAGGCTAAATAAGATGCAAGACCGTAATCTTGATGCTTTGCAATCATTTCAGCAACGAAAGGTAGGCGGTATGAACCTTTCAGAGCGTATATGGAAGTATACGGAGCAGTACAAAGACCAGATAGAACTTGGGCTTGATGTGGGGCTTGGAGAGGGGCGCAGCGCACAACAACTGTCAAGGGACTTGAGGCAGAACCTTCAAGACCCTAACCGCCTATTTCGTAGGGTTAGAGATAAGCGTGGTAATCTTCAGCTGTCCAAGTCGGCTAAAGCCTTTCACCCTGGGCAGGGGGTATATCGCAGTAGCTATAAGAATGCAATGCGTCTTACGCGCTCTGAAATCAATATGGCCTACCGAGAGTCTGACCACTTGCGCTGGCAACAACTTGACTTCGTCGTGGGCTTTGAGGTGCATAGGTCTAACCGAGAACCAATGTGTGAATGCAAGCTTTGCAGTAAGCTTGTAGGCAAATACCCCAAATGGTTTAAGTTCAAGGGTTTTCACCCGCAGTGCTTGTGCTATGCAATTGCAATCCTTATGGATGAAGAAGATTTTGATAAAAATGAGCTATCCGATTTAAGGAGTGCATTAAAGAGGGAAGAGTATAATAGGCTATCGGCAAAGAATGAGGTAATGGAATTACCCGAAGGCTTTAAATCTTGGGTGGCAGAGAATACAGATAGACAACGCAATTGGGCTTCAACTCCCTACTTCATTAAAGATAACTTCATTGACGGAGACTTATCGAAAGGATTGGTGTACGTTCAGCAAGAGAAGCCACTTACATTACTTGAAAAGGCCGCAATAAGGCATAAGAATCGTACCCCTGAACAGGTGGAAGCCATTCAAAAGCGTTGGGAGGAAAGAAAACAAAAGCACGCTCTTATCAAACAAGAAGCGCAAGGAGTTCTTGATACAGCTAAGGATTATAGTGAGGTTGATTTTTCCGCGTTACAAACCGCTATTGATACAGGGGATATTGTCAAGATGCAATCTATTGCCAAGGAGGTTGAAAAGGTTATTGGGGAAATGCAGAAGCAGGAAGAAGCTCTTTCTAGCATTATCCCGAATGTACACGAGTGGCACAAGCAGTTTACGATTGATGAACTCAAAGGTGTATATAGTGCCGTTGAAAAGAAACTTGCTTCTTGGAGTGGATTAACATTGCAAGAGCAAGCAAAGAAGTTGAAGTTTGAAGCGGAAGAGTACTTTGGCTCAGACATGTATGGCGCACAAACAAAGTATAAGACTTGGGGCGTTGCACAAGATGCCTACAAGATGCACCTTGATAAAGTTCAATACAAGATTAATAAGCAAGAAATTGAAGCAAGTGTTACCCATTCATTCTCTTTTGCTCAAAAGACCAAGAGTGCAAAGGTTAAGCAACTTGTATCTGAACTTCAATCCCTACTTGGAAACAATGCAACGATTGCAGAACTTCAAAGCAAGGCTGATGCACTAAATAACGAGGTATCAAAGCTGGAAGCCGCTAAACTTGCCCGAGATTTGAAGAAGTTAAGCAAACTGGGTAATGGGTTTAGTCCTGATGCCTATACGCAAGAACGCAAGGATAAAGCGGTGTGGGATAAAGGAAGCGGAAAGGTTGCAGATAAGACCCTTATTGATGTTGCGGCGAAGAATTGGATTGCTTCAACGGAAGATGAAAAGGATAGGGTTTATGAATATACCCACCATTATTCTAATGTGAACGAGCCTTTGCAAGGTCGCAAATACCTAAGACATCAGACAAAGGCAGATTTCGAGCATCGAGTAAACAACATTACTTCTTACATCAGTAAGAATATCTTGCCAAAAGATATGTGGTTTATGCGAGGTGATGACGGTCTTGGGGTGATTGCTTCACGAATAAAGTTTGCTGGGGGAGAAATGCCAAATGACTTGCAAGACTTGGTGGGTATGACTATGCAAGAGGGCGGTTTTATGTCCACAGGTAGCCGAAAGGGCAAGGGATTCAGTAATAAGTCTGTTATTATCAATGTGTATGCACCTAAGGGTACGCAAGCCGCCTATATTGAACCTATCAGTGAATACGGGGATGGTGCGGGCAGAAAATGGGACGGAAAGCAGAGGTTTAGTACATTTAGCTCTGAACACGAAACGTTGTTCCAACGAGGAACACTAATGCGAATAACAAAAGTGTACCAAGTCGGAGGAAAAACATTTATCGATTGTGAAGTGGTAGGGCAAGAGATTAAGCCATTATCCTACGTTTCAGATAGTAATATAGGCTATTGACCGGGGATTTTATCTTCTGGGAAATGGTCGTTAGCAATGAACAAGTATTCGTCCATCAGCTTGTAGAAGTTGTTGATACTATCCTGGATTGAATAGGTGGTCTTTCCCCACGAAGTGAACATTACCATAAGCAAATTAAACGGAATGCCCGGATAGGATTTTCCGTTTATTTGTTCGTAGTAATCACGTTCCCCCGTGAATTGACCTTGTGAAGACACATACACGCGCTCCATATCCCAAAACCAATCCATTGTACCATCATTGAAAGGGCTTACTTTTTGACCTCTATAATAGCGACATTGCCTTATAAGTTCTTGCTTGTTATCCATACTTCTGTTTGAATTTAGTTACTACTTCTTGCATCTCTTTAGGGAGATAGTCCCACGCCTTGTCTTGGATATGCTGAGGTATTCCATAATAGGCTTCAGCAATGCTTCCCGTAATGGCAGCTATTGTGTCGCTATCGCCACCTATTGACACAGCAAGGCGGATAGCACTTTCAAAGTCTGTGCTTTCAAGAAAGCAAACTATTGCT
>QWCZ01007054.1_pt1 | contig 14820 bp, 6 predicted proteins | sample 1972651 | NCBI WGS metagenome assembly QWCZ01 (sample SAMN09866695, study PRJNA288562) | Human oral metagenome isolate pre1_saliva, whole genome shotgun sequencing... | isolation source: mouth | host: Homo sapiens | place: USA: California
CTTTGTCTTTTTGTTGGATTGGCTTCGCTTTTTAAAAGCTATGAAAATAGATTGCAAAAGCATAGCAATTACTACACAAGTGTACGCATATTGAAGGGTAATAAGGCTGCTTTTACTTTGCCAGATGGTACTCACTTGGAAGTCAATGGTGGTACAGCGTTGCGCTATTCGATTATTCCTGGTGTCGAACGTCACGTCAAACTCGATTCAGGTGAAGTGTATTTCAATGTAGCCAAAAATCCTCTTTGTCCCTTTGTTGTATCGATGAAAGATATGGACGTAGAGGTGTTAGGAACACAATTCAACCTTAAAGTGTCTGAAAAAGCCATCGAAACAGCACTTTTCAGCGGTAGCGTAAAACTTAGTTCACCTCATTTAAAGAACGAATGTCATTTAGTTCCAGGTCAGAAGACTATATATAATAAGGTGGAAAGCAAATTGAGTTGGCTAGAGGCAGACCTACTTTGCGATGCAGGTTGGCGCAATGGAACCCTCGTTTTCAAAGACACTCCACTTAAAGAGGTATTCGAAGATGTTTCGAATGCTTATGGAGTAGAGTTCCACTTGCAACGAAATATACCAATGAACGATAAGATTACAGGAACATTTAAGCAGACTGGCATCACTGAAATGTTAGATGCTTTGAGCCGATTATATAACTTCAGTTATTCAATTAAAGAAAAACAAGTATATATCAAATAAAAAAACAATAACGAACAACATTTGGAAGTATATCCATTTAAATAATTCTTAAAATAAAATTAAATTCAAAATAACCTCATGACGTTAGAAAAACAGAAACGATTATTGCCTGATAAAAGGCACTTGTGTTATTTGTTAAAGCCACGCACCTATCTTGTTGCGCTTGGTTTTCTTGCCCCAATGGTAGGTAATGCACAAACAGAAAAGGTGAATGTAAGTGTAAAGAACAACACCTTTAGCAGGATTAACACACAGCGTAAATGGCAAGGTGATATCAATCGTAAAGAAGCAAGATAAGCAAGCACCTGCTTCTAAAAGTCTTACAAAAGACGATAAAAAAGGAGTGATGCAGCCTATCACTGGTAGTGTGGTCGATGAAAAAGGCGAGCCCATTATTGGTGCAACTGTTTATGTAAAAAATCGCAATGTAGGTACCGTTACCAACATCGACGGTGCTTTTAATATCGAGGTTGCGCCCGAAGATATTCTTTTAGTATCTTATATTGGTTATCAACCTCAAGAAATTTCTTCAAAAGGAAAGCAAAAACTTCATGTTGTTTTGCGTGAAGACAACGCTCAAAAGTTGGACGAAATCGTTGTCGTAGGATATGGTAAGCAAAAGAAAGAGAGCGTAACTGCTGCTATTTCAACCATGTCTACCAAAGAATTGGTGCAAACTCCACAAGCCAATGTCAGTAACATGTTGGTGGGAAGAATGCCTGGTTTGGTGGCAGTTCAACGTAGTGGAGCGCCTGGTGAAGATGCTTCGAGCTTGTTAGTGCGTGGTGTTAGTACCTTTACAGACAACACCGAGCCTCTTGTTATGATTGATGGTGTGGAGCGACCAAACTTCAATGGTATCGATCCTAACGAAATAGAATCTGTTAATATCTTGAAAGATGCTTCTGCAACTGCCATCTATGGTGTGCGAGGAGCAAATGGTGTGGTGCTTATTACCACTCGTAAAGGTAGTAAAAGTAAACCTTCTTTAAGCTATTCGGCAAACGTATCGTTGCAACAACCCACAGCACTTCCACATTATTTAAATAGTGCCGACTATGCAACTCTATACAACGAAGCGCAAAAGAACGATGCTTATGCTTCTGGAGCAACCTTCAAACCAAGATTTACAGATAAGGATATCGAATTGTATAAAAATGGATTCGACCCTGTGTTGCACCCTAATATGGATTGGACTTCAGATTTTTTGAAGAAAACTTCTTTTAGAACACAACACAACTTTAATATTAGTGGAGGTACAGAACGTGTAAAGTACTTTATTTCTGCAGGTTACTTCGATCAACAAGGTATGTTTAAACATACAAAAATCGATAAAGACCATGATGTAAACTCACGTAACACACGTTATAACTTCCGTTCAAATCTCGACTTTACTATCACTGATGATTTCACAGCATCGGCACAATTAGCAGTGCAAATAGAAGATGTTGTGACTCCAGGTACTGGTAATAGCGATATTTGGAAGGCGGTTTCGTTTGCCAATCCACTTAGCTCTCCAGGAATGATCGATGGCAAAATTGTTAAGATTCAAGATGGATTAGGAGCTACCAACCCATGGCAATCACTTTTAAGTAATGGTTTTTCTAAAGATAGTAGAAACAATTTGAACTCTACTTTTAAGCTCACCTACGACCTTTCTCGTATTCTTTTGAAAGGCTTAAAGGTGCATGCAAGCATTGCTTACGACAGCTATTACTATAGCAGAAAGAAGTTTTATAAGAGCTATCCTTTCTATGTTGCACGCCGAGATCAACAAGATCCTAACAATGTTTTGTTGATTCCACAAATAGAAGAGACTGTTTGGGACACTGGACACAGCTGGAATAAGAACAAAAAGGTTTACTTTGAGGCTGCATTAAACTACGATCAACAATTTGGTAAACACCATGTTACAGGATTGTTGCTATACAATCAAAGTAAATATTATTCGCCTGCATTGAAGTTTAACGTGCCTAATGCCTATCAAGGTTTAGTGAGCCGTATTACATACGCTTACGATTCACGTTACTTAGCCGAAATCAATATGGGTTATAACGGTACTGAGAACTTTGCAAAAGGAAAACGCTTTGGTTTCTTCCCTGCCTTTTCTATGGGTTGGGTAGTGAGCGAAGAGCCCTTCTTTCCAAAGAATGATTGGGTTGTTTTCTTAAAACTTAGAGGTTCATACGGTGAAGTTGGTAACGATCAAATTGGTGGCGAACGTTTCCTTTACATGCCTTCTTCTTACGGATATGCGCCTGATAAAGATTTTTATAAATATCACTTCGGTGACGCTTCGTCGTATTCTACTTCTCGAATGATTATCGAGAACAAGATAGGAAACCCCAATCTAACATGGGAAAAGGCACGAAAAATGAACTTTGGATTCGAAGCTAACCTCTTAAAGAACCATCTTACTGTTTCGTTCGATGTGTTTAAAGAAAAGAGAAACAACATTCTTGCCAACCGTTCAACACAACCTATGATTATAGGTGCAAACCTTCCTGCTTATAACTTGGGAGAAATGGAGAACAAAGGTTGGGAATTAGATGTTAACTATCGCAACAGAATCAATAAATTTAACTATTGGGTGCGTTTCAACTACTCGTTTGCTCGCAACAAAATACTTTATAGAGACGAGGTGAATAAGCGCTACAAATATCAGTTAGAAACAGGAAGACGCAAAGATCAGTTCTTTGGTTTGCTAACAGATGGATTCTATAACTCATGGGAAGAAATCAATTCTTTGAGCCGTCCACGTAGTGCTTGGAGCGGAAACAAGCTTCAACCAGGAGACGTTAAATATGTAGACGTGAACAAAGATGGTGAGATTGACAACTATGATATGGTGCCAATTGGTTATTCACCCATTCCAGAAATCGTGTATGGTTTCTCTTTTGGATTCAATTGGAACAACTGGGACTTCTCTGCTTTGTGGCAAGGTGCAGACAATGTGTCTATTAAATACTTTGGACGTTCATTGTGGCCATTTATCAAAGGCGAAGAAAGTGCTAAGGAGTTAATTAAAGAACGCTGGACACCAGAACGTTATGCAGCTAACGACAAGATCACTTTCCCACGTCTTTCACTTAATCCTAACAGAGAAACAGACCACAACTATCGTGAATCTGATTTGTGGATTAGAGATGCAAAGTATCTTCGTTTGAAGAATGTTGAAGTAGGTTATACCTTTAAAAAGGCATTTGTGAAAAGCTTAGGCTTAGAAAGTGTTCGCCTATATGTAAGCGGTTCGAACCTATTGACATTGACAAAGGTAATTGACCTCGACCCTGAAGCACCTTCAAAAGGTGGAAACGTGGAAATCAATACCTATCCTTTGCAAAGAGTTTATAACCTTGGTATTAACGTGAATTTCTGATTTTATGAAAAGAAAGAATTTAATCTATATACTTGTTTGTGGTGCACTACTCACCTCGTGTAGTGATTATTTAGAGACACCACCATCTGCAGAGCTTGATGAAAACAAGGTTTTTGCAGATAGAACCCTAACAGAAAGCTACCTAACTGGTGTGTATGCCGAAGGTATGCCTTTGGGTTTCTCTATGAATAGTAGTGATGCCGACCGTAAGTTGGCTGCTTCTTCTACCTTAGCTTCTGCATGTGATGAGGCTGAAGAAGGTGCAGAGTGGGGTAAAGGAAATTCCTCTTGGAACAAAGATAACCACAATAACAATAGTATTGACTGGGACGAAGACCCACATCACACTATGAGATGGGAGACTTTGCGTAAGTGTAACATCTTGTTAGAGCGTCTTCATGAGGTGCCATTAGACCAAGGCGACCCTGAATTTAATACCCGAGCAACTGGTGAAGCTTATTTTATGAGAGCATTAGTGTTTTGGGAAGGCGTGTATAGATATGGTGGATTGCCCATCGTTCGTCGTCGTTTAAATGCCAGCGACGTTACTACTTTGCCTCGAAACACATTCGCTGATTGTGTAGATTCAATTGTGGCAGACTGCGATAGAGCGGCTAAGTTGCTTCCAAACTATTATACAGATGCAACCAAAAAGGGTCGTGCTAATAGAGTAGCAGCATTGAGTTTAAAGGCAAGAGTATTGCTTTATGCAGCAAGTCCTTTGTTTAATACAAATCACCCATATCTCTCTTTAGGACCATTAGCAGCTGACTTGCCATCTTGGGCAAATAACCAGAGTTGGTCTGATGGTGGACTCTTCGCAACCTTTAACTTTGTGAAGTTTTATGAAACAAAGACAGGTCAAAAGGCAGCGTGGAAAGATAACGGAGGAGATGACTTGTTAGATATATACGAATCTCTTGACCCTCGATTCAAGCAAACTATTGCAGCACATGGTGCATTTTGGAATGACGAAGTGGGTGTTTTAAACTTCTTCCCAGGCGGTGCTCACAGTGTAGCTAACGATAAAACAAAGCACTTAGTGCGTAAATGGGTGCCTCGAACTCTAAAGGTTACACCTCCATTAAACACAGTAAACATCGACTGGATTGTGTTTAGAGTGGCAGAGTTGTATTTGAATTATGCAGAAGCACTTAACGAATATTACGATAATCCACCTGCAGAAGCGTTCCAAGCAGTAAATCTTGTTCGTGCAAGAAGCGGTATGCCTGCTTTCGATAATGCTTTAACTAAGGACGAATTCAGACAAAAATTGCGTAATGAAAGAGCTGTAGAATTGGCTTATGAAGACCACCGTTTCTGGGATATCCGTCGTTGGATGATTGCTGAAAACGAAGGAGTGATGCAAGGAAAGATGTATGGCTTGAAGCTAAGTCCAATTGTAGGACAACCTAATAAGGCGCATTATGTACCTTATGTGTTCGAACGTCGTTCTTGGAGTAGACGCTCTTATCTACATCCTATTAAGCAAATCGAAATTGATAAAGGGTATTTAAAGCAGAACCCAGGTTGGTAATTAGAAAAGATAAGTTAGATTATGAAATATAAAGTAATACTTTTTAGCTTGTTAATGGCTCACAGCGGAAATGCTTATTTGTATGGGTCTACAAGCAAAGATATAAAGACTTATATCACAAATCGAGATTCTTTGCATGTCAATAGCTCAACCGTTGCAAAGTCAATCATCAAAGGTGAGGTGATAAATGATATCAGTATTCCATCTGTTGGTAATGCTCTTCAAGGATTATTACCTGGATTAATGGTACAACAAAATAGCGGAGAGCCAGGAAATGATTTCTCTTTATCTAATGTTTATGTAAGAGGAAGAAGCTCTTATGCACAACAACAGACAGCATTAGTTATAGTAGACGGATTTGAAAGCTCTTTAGATATGGTGTCTGCGAATGAAATCGAGACCGTAACTGTGTTGAAAGACGCTGCAGCATTAGCACTTTATGGAGGTAGAGCGGCTAATGGTGTGATACTAATCGAAACAAAGAAGGGTAGAACTGCAGGCTCTTCAGTTGAAATTCGTTTACAAACAGGTATTCAAACTCCAACTCAGTTGTCGCCAGTTTTAGACGGAGTGGATTATGCTAACTTGTATAATCAAGCCTTGGTGAATGATGGTTTGGCACCAAAATATTCTCAAGACCAATTACACGAGATAAAGATGGGCACCAATCCATACCTTTATCCCAATGTAAATTGGCAAAAAGCTGTTCTAAAGAACACTGCTCCTTTAACCAGAGGAGATATGACTTTTAGAGGTGGAAATGATGTTTTGAGATATTATGTCACCCTTGGTCTATTGAGTAATGGCGGTTTATACAATGGAGTTGATAAGAAAGGCAAAGAAAATGCCAATACTTCTCTCACTCGATTTAACTTCAGAACAAACATTGATATCAATATAAGTAAGCAATTATCAGCTGCTTTATATGCTGGAGGAAATATCGGTGAGCATACAACTCCAGGCGGTTCGTATGATGCTTATTCGTTATTAGCACTCACAAGACGCATTCCTTCGGTTGCATTCCCTATCTATAACCCCAATGAAACAATGGGAGGTAATGCTGTATTTACCAACCCTGTGGGTGATTTATTGAAGCAAGGACTCAACAAAGAGAACAGTAGACGTTTGCAAATCATTCTTCAATTAAAGTATGATTTAAACAAACTGCTCCCAGGTTTAGAAGCTTCTGTGGCTGCAGGATATTACAATACGCTTATAGAAACATCGCCTAAAACTCGCACTTATGCACGTTATGCGTTGTCGCAAACAGGAGTTGATGCTAACAATATGCCCGTTTATGCTTACACTCCCTTTGGAGTTGATTCGCCATTAACAGCAGAAGAAGGCTTTAAAACTGATGCTACACGTTTCAACTTGCGTGGACAATTAACCTATAAGCAATCGTTTGGCATGCATGATGTAAAGGCTTTGCTTTTCGCTTTATCTGATATTTATAAAGAATATGGTGTGCGTTACGACAGAAAGTACATCAACTACGGAGCAAATGTAGAGTATGGCTATCGTAAAACCTATTTTGCTACACTCTCAACATCGTACATGGGAAGTGATAATTTCTATGAATCAAAGCGTTTTGGCTTGTTCCCTTCATTGTCTTTAGGTTGGATTTTGTCTAACGAATCATTCCTAAAGCAATGTAATACCGTAGATTTCTTGAAGCTAAGAGCATCTTATGGTATGGTTGGAAACGACCAAACACAAGGCAGACACTTGTTCGATGCAGTGTATAAGAGCAATGGTGGTTACCTATTCGGTGTGAACTCTAACAACAGTTCAGGCTTTAAGGCCTTGATGTTAGCTAACAAAAATGCTACATGGGAGCACAAACACATCTTTAACTTAGGTGTTGATGCAACCTTGTGGAAGAACTTTGATATCACATTCGATTTGTTCTCAGAACGTCAAAGCGGTATTCTTACTCAATCATATAGCTCTGTTCCTGGAATTGTTGGAGCATCATTCGGTAGCTTAGTACCTTATATTAATGTAGGTGAGGTGAAGAATCATGGCTTTGAATTGAACCTTTCATACCATGGTAACATCAATAAAAAGGTGAATTACTTTGTAAATGGTATGTTGAGTTATGCTAAAAACGAGATCGTAAACATGGGCGAAGAGGCTAAAGCATATCCTTATCTTTACAGAAGAGGACACGCAATAGACACTCCTTATACTCTTATTGCTCAAGGATTGTATGGCACTAACGACTTTGATAACGCAGGAAATCTTGCTACTGGCAGTGCAATTCCTCAGTTTGGTCAAGTTCGTCCCGGTGATATTCGATACAAAGATCTCAATAACGACAATGTTATCGACGATAAAGACATCACAGCTGCAGGCTATTCAACTGTTCCTGAGTGGATGTATTCATTGCGTTTTGGTTTCAAGTGGAATAACTTTGACTTCGAAGCATTAGCTTATGGAGTGGCAAACAGAACATTGACACTTGCAGGAACAGGTATCTATTCGTTCCAAGACAACTCTTCTGCTTCAACTCTTGCGATGGATTCATGGACAGAGAGCAATCCTAACGCATCTTATCCACGCCTATCGTCAACAATATTCTCGAACAATTATCGTTCATCTACATATTGGCAACGTAGCGGTGCTTATCTAAGATTGCGCCATGTTCAATTAGGTTACACTTTAACTTCGCCTTTCCTCAATAAGATGAAGATAAAGAATATGTACCTATACGTCAATGCAACCAACTTGTTTACAATCAGTAAGCTCAATGGTTTGTTTGATGCTGAGATGAATACAATGAATAATTATCCTATTACAAAGACTGTAAACGTAGGATTAAAAGTCTCATTATAAACTTAAATGAAAGGTAAAGATGATGAAAAAACACTATCGAAATTATTTTATTATATCTAAATTTCTTGTATTAGGATTAGCTTTCTCGTCATGTAGTGACTTCTTAAATAGAGAAACCGACTCGTATGTAAGCAAGGAAAAGACTTTCTCTTCATACGAACTAACTGCAAAGAATTTAGTGAGTGTTTATGAACTCATTCCCGATGGCTTTATGAGATTCTCTGAAGGAGGTATGTTCGACGCTGCAACTGATGATGCAGAACATCGCATTGATGGCTCAAATATTCAGTTGTTCAACATTGGTTCATGGACAGATAACAATAATCCAGATGACATTTGGAACAGATGTTACACTGGAATTCGTCTTGCTTCTGAGTTTATTGACAATGTCGACAAAGTGAATTTGGATAAGTATAAGCTCGATCCAAATAACACAACAGAGTATGAAAACCGCTTAAAGGATTTGAAAGTGTGGAAGGCTGAGGCTCGTTTCTTGCGTGCTTATTTCCACTTTGAATTGCTAAAGCGTTTTGGTCCTTGAAGAGCCGTTTGTTGTTATATGCAGCAAGTCCGCTATATGTTCAATGGCAAAACACAGACGAAAGCAACTTTCCAAGCTCTCCTGCTAAGTGGGAAAAGGCTGCAAAGGCTGCAAAAGCTGTTATCGACATCACTCAATATAGCTTACATCCAAGCTACTCAAGTCTATTTAAGAACAACTTCAAGAGTAGCGAAATGATTTTCGCTAAGCGTTATAATAACAGTGCAGACCTAGAGAAAAGAAACTTTCCTGTAAGCTTCGGAGGTCAAGGAGGCATTAATCCTTCACAGAATCTTGTTGATGCTTATGAGATGAAAGACGGCTCATTGTTTAGCTGGGCGAATGCTCAACAGGCTGCAGAGCCATACAAAGATCGTGATGAACGATTGAATGCAACTCTTTTCTACAATGGTTCTAACTTGAAAAACGCAAAGGTTGAAACCGCAACAGATAGTAAAGACGGGGTGAATAAGCCCAATGGAACCAAGACAGGATATTACCTTCGCAAGTATTTAAACGAAGATGTGAATGTCTTAACCGCTTCAAATGGATTGGGACACACATGGCCTATCTTTAGATTAGCAGAGATGTATCTAAACTATGCCGAAGCTCTTAACGAGTATAATCCTGGTCATGCAGACATTCTTACTTATCTAAACGCTGTTCGTCAACGTGCTCATCAACCTGCTTTAGCTGCTGGTTTGTCTCAAGAAGCAATGAGAGAGGCAATCAGAAGAGAAAGAAGAGTAGAGCTTGCGTTTGAAGAACACAGAGCATGGGACGTGCGTAGATGGAAGATCGGCTCTAAAACTTTAGGCTCAGACCTACAAGGCTTAGACATCACTGCAACCCAAACAGGAGGTAGTGGTAGTTCATCTACATCAGGAAATACAACAACTGAAACTATTCCTGCAAGTGAAATTCCAGCAGGTTGGTATTATTATGATGGCGACGAGTTCAATGGTTCAAGCATAGATCACCACTATTGATAAAGATGCTTCTAAGAAAGAACCATGGTGGTCTGGTGGTCTAATCAGCCGTGAAACTAGCAAGTATGGCAATGAAGCTAAATACTATCCTTTATATAGTAGAATTGAAATCCGTGCTAAAATCCCCTGGAACTATGGTGTATGGATGAGCTCATGGTTAAGACATCATCTTGGATATGATGTATGTGAGTTAGATATTCAAGAGTTCTTTGTGAAAGAATTCGAGAACTATCCTCAAAAATATAAGGTGAGTCAAACAGTTCACATTCACGATAATCAAACCAATTCGTTGGTAGTTAACGCTAATGGTTTCGGCAGACATCACTCTTTGAACTTTAACCCTGGCAACGACTTCCACACTTATGGTGTGCAAATAGAGCCAGATCCAGCAGAACCAAAGAAGCATGCTATCATCACATTCTTATTCGATGGGCAAGAAACCAATACGTTTAAGACTCGTGATCATGGTGATAGATACAACAAGTTTGTTATCGAAACATTTAAACAAGGATTAGAAAAGAAAGCTTGGGACTTTGCTATCACAGGTCAAATAGGTGCTCCTGATAGAATAGGAGTGGGCTATCCTGAAGATAGAGACCCTTCTTTAAGAGAGCTAAAGATGGACATCGACTGGGTAAGAGTGTACACTCGAACCAACGAACCATTGAAAAAAGTGGTGACACCAGCCGTTCCTGGAGCTGCATTTGTTTACTCTCCAAAGGTTATCGAGCATCGTGTCTTTATGCCAAAGATGTATTGGTATCCTATTCCTAATAGCGAATTCTTAAAATATAATGACTGGAAACAAAACCCAGGTTGGTAATATTGATAGATAAAACATCAACATGAAAAAATATAGTTTATATAAAATATGTGCAACCTTCTGCCTCATGATGGGATTATTCCTTGTTCAAGGTTGTGTAGAAAACAATATAGGATTTGCCGAAGAGACAAACATTAAGGAAGGACTTTATATTAAAGGCTCTTCAACCGAGTTCACTTATGAGGTTCCTAAGGCAAAACTTCAAGAGTTAAAAGACAGCACTCTTTTACAAATCGATGCGTGGTTAACTCAAGAAGGCGGTTTCTCTCTTTCTGTTGTCGATGCAAATGGCAAGGCAAAGAAATACGGAGTGAAAGACAATCTCGCTGCTGCAAATGGCAAAACTGCAACTTCTAAACTTGTAGAAGGTGGTGCAGACATCACCGTTAGTCGTGATGGTTTCTATAAAGTGGTTTACAACAAGCCTCTAAACGAAATCACAGTCATTCCTTATCAGCTTCAAATTAAGAGCTCTTTTGCATTGAACGAAAGCGGAGCAAAGGAGTTGTCATTCGAAAATATGTCGTATGATAAACTCACACACGTTGTTACTTGGAGCACAAGTACCGACAAACAAGCTTTCCAAGCAACAGAATATATGTTCTCAATTGTTGCCGATTCGTTGCAAACCATTCGTTTGTCAGACACAGAAAACTATCAACTCAATGCTCAACTCACTGGTATGGGCGGAACATTGAAAACCAATCTACTTACAAACGAATATCAATCGTTGACCTCAACTTCAGACATTGCCTTGCGTTTAGCACATAAAGGTAATTATATTATGAGCGTTCAATATAGTATTTTAGATGGACGTTTCTCAGGAAAGATTGAAGGTGAAGAGTTAATTGAACCAGAACCAACCAACTACACACATACATTGTTTGCTCAAGTAAGTGGCAATGGCTCTGCAACTTCTTCTCATTCATTAGAACTTGCACCTGTTGGTTCATTAGGAAACGGCTCTTTCTGGCGTTTTGTAACTCTACAAGCTCAACAAAAGATTTCTTTAACTAAGACCCAACAAGGCACAGAAACTTTTGCAGCTCTCGACAATGTTGTAGGCTTAACCTCTGCAGGTAATGGTGTTTACACTGTAGAAAAGAGCGGAACTTATCTCCTTTATGTAGACTTACACAGAAAGGTTATTGCATTAGAACAACCTTCTATCAGTGGAATAGGCGAGTGCTTTGGAGGAAGCGAGGTTGCTCTTACATCTAAGGGTAATGTATTCTCTACCACAACAACAGCCGAAGGCGCATTACAACTCTATGCAACTTCACGTTTCAACGATAGAGATTGGAACTCAATGACCTTCAATATCTATAATGATAAGATCGTTTACAAAGGCTTAAACGATAAGGGCTTCGAGCCAGTTCCTGTGGTAAAAGGCATCAAGGTAAATGTAGATGTAGAAAATAATAAAGGACATTTAGATGTAACTCTTAACGATAAAGATGTGCCAAACACTCCATCTGCGGTTTATTTGATATCTTCTCGTTTAGGAAATATGAACTGGGGTTCTCAAAATGTACAAAGTTTCCAACGTTCATTCAGTGAAAAATACCGCTGGTATTATATCCATTACTTTGAAAAGGGCGAAGCACTTCGCTTCTCAACAGAGAAAGTATTTGGTCGTGGTGAATTTGTTTCATTAGACCATGCAGTTGGCTTTGAGGTGAAGAACAATAAGGCTATTATTCCAGATGATGGTATATATATGGTGTATGTTGATTTGAATACAAGAACAGTGTGCATACAACCACTCGAATTATATGCTATTGGAGCAGCTGTTAACAAGTGGGAAGAAAAAGAATGGGCATTTACTTTGAGTGCAGACAAACGCTCAATGACTGGTACTCTACCTGCAAATGGTCGTTTAAGACTTAACCCTGTCATTCCATTCTTCAGCACTTTGGGCAAGCCCGACTTCTCTTTCTGGAAGCACGAAATGGCTATTAATCCTGAAACAGGCGAGATCTACTATCGTAAGCATGGTGATCCTGAACCAAATAAGGATTACTCTTGGAAGGCTGGTACAACAATCAATATCAATTTCGATACTTTAAAAGCAACAATAACAACAAAATAATAAGAATTGAAGATAATGTTTAAAAAGAAATATCTTTATTATATATTACCTCTCTTTTTGATGAGTTCGGGCACAACAATGGCGCAGCAATACGCTGTGCCCAGCTCATCTGTTGTGCAAACGACCTCGACGACCTCGAATAAAAAAGAAATGGATCGTTTTATCAAATCTTTGATGAGTCGAATGACTTTAGAAGAGAAGATTGGTCAGCTCTCACAATATGTGGGACACGACCTCTTAACGGGTCCACAAAGCGAAGCATTGTCAGACTCTTTGCTATCAAAAGGAGCGGTAGGCTCTATCTTGAATATTGGTGGTGTGCAAAAAATCAAAAAGATTCAAGAGAAGAATATGAGTGTTTCTCGTTTGAAAATACCTATTCTTTTTGCATACGACGTTATTCATGGCTATCGAACCATCTTCCCAACACCTCTTGCTGAGGCATGTTCTTGGGACTTAGATTTGATGTATGAAACCGCAAAAGCTGCATCTATCGAAGCTTCTGCCTCTGGTATTCACTGGACATTTGCGCCAATGGTGGATATAGCAAGAGACCCTCGATGGGGTAGAGTGGTTGAAGGTGCGGGCGAAGATACCTATCTTGGTTGCGTAATAGCACAACAACGTGTGAAGGGTTTTCAATGGAACTTGTGGCAACCCAATTCTGTTTTGGCTTGTGCTAAGCACTTTGCAGCCTACGGAGCACCACAAGCTGGACGTGATTATGCACCTGTTGATATGTCGAACTCTACACTTGCCGAGGTTTATTTGCCTCCTTACAAAGCCTGTGTAGATGCTGGTGTGCAAACATTTATGGCGGCTTTCAACGATGTAAACGGCCTTCCTGCTCATGGAAGCAAATGGCTTTTAACTGATATCCTTCGTAAACAATGGAACTTTAAGGGTTTTGTTGTGAGCGACTGGAATGGTGTTCAACAGCTCACCACACAAGGAGTGGTTGATAATGACAAAGGAGCTGCTGTGTTAGCACTTAATGCTGGCGTGGATATGAACATGACAGATGGTGTCTATAACAAATATTTAAAAGAAGCTGTGAAAGACAAACAGATATCGATGGACGTGATTAACGAGTCGGTTTATCGCATTCTTGCAGTGAAATACAAACTTGGTTTGTTTACAGACCCTTATCGTTTCTGCGACGAATCACGTGAGAAAAAAGAAATAATGTCAGACAACGTGATGGCATTAGCACGCAAAGCTGCACAGCGTTCAATTGTTCTTCTTCAAAATAAAGATAACATCTTGCCTTTGAAGAGCAACGTAAAAAAAGTGGCTCTTGTAGGTCCTTTGGCTGCTAATCAGGCAGAACTACTTGGTTCTTGGAAAGCTTTTGGATTGCCCAACGATGTTGTTTCGGTTCAACAAGGATTGAAAAACAAATGGAACGACAAAGTGGTTGTAAACTATGCTAAGGGTTGTGACTTTGCAGGCGAAGACACTTCTGGCTTCGATGAGGCTGTGAAAGTGGCTCAAGAAAGCGATGTGATCATTGCTGTTATGGGCGAAAAGGCACTTATGAGTGGTGAGTCTCGCAGTAGAGCGAAGCTTAACTTGCCAGGAGTTCAAGAGCAATTGCTCGAGCGTTTGGCTGCAACAGGAAAACCTGTTGTGGTGGTATTGATGAACGGTCGTCCACTTGTTCTCACCAATGTAATGAAGTATTCGAATGCAATTATAGAGAGTTGGTTCCTTGGAACACAAACAGGTAATGCGCTTGCAGATGTCTTAACGGGTGATTATAACCCTTCTGCGAAGCTCACAACATCGTTCCCTCAACACGAAGGACAAATTCCTAACTACTATAATTACAAGCGTTCGGGTCGTCCAGGCGATATGGAACATAGCTCAACTGTGCGTCATATCGACCTAAAGAATGCCAACCTCTTTCCTTTTGGCTT
>QWCZ01002183.1_pt1 | contig 14817 bp, 15 predicted proteins | sample 1972651 | NCBI WGS metagenome assembly QWCZ01 (sample SAMN09866695, study PRJNA288562) | Human oral metagenome isolate pre1_saliva, whole genome shotgun sequencing... | isolation source: mouth | host: Homo sapiens | place: USA: California
ATTGGGGAGTTCTACAAGATGTATGGTCAACCTGCCCAGCCTTATCTTTATCCAGCTTTGAGAGACAATCAAGAGCGTGTGTCTAAGAATATTTCGAATTATGTCCGTAGAAAGATAAGAGAACAAATATAATGATCAATATCAAGCCTGTTATTTATAAAGAATTGCAAAAGGTCGCAGATAATGTGACTGATACGTATCCTAGCGATTGGGAGACTTTCCCAGTCGTTATTTTTTTGGAAGAACAAAACAAGCCAGGTGATTGGTTTGACGACAAGGAACAAAAATCCTCTATCCGCTACAAGGTGGATATCTTTGATGATACCAGCACTAGTGAGTTAGCTGTTAAAATCAATCAGATTTTTGAGTCTTTAGGTTTGCGAAGAACCGACTGCCAAGACGTGCCAGACCCGTCTCATTTGAGACATAAGGTCATGCGTTTTGAAGGGGTTGTTGATTTAGACTCAGAGCTTGTTTTTCAATTTAGAATGGAGAATTAAACATGTTAGCAAATGGAATTACGCTGTCTTATGGGACAGCTAAAGGAACTTACACAAAACTTGCAGGACTTAAGGAAGTACCTGAATTCGGTATTGAACCCGAAAAAGTAGAGAATACTACTCTTGAAGATAAGGTTAAGAAGTATGAGTTTGGTATCGGTGATGCAGGGGAATTGGAATACAAATTCTCTTACAAGAACGATAGCGCAACCGCACCTTATCGTGTATTGCGTACAGCCGCAGACAATAAGACAAAACTTTTCTTTGAGCAAACTTACCCAGACAACACTAAAGTTCGTTTTGAAGGTCAAGTATCTGTTAAGCTTGGCGGTGGCGGTGTCAATGCCGTTATCGAGTTCACCCTTAAAATTGCTTTGCAGTCAGAGTTGGAATTTACAGACGGTATTGGAGGTTAATTAAATGGCGTTACCTTACTCAATTTGGAAGATTAGCGATGAGAAAGAGTTGAAACTACGACTTTCATCTCATCAAGCGGCAAAAGTTGAAGAAAAAATCGGTATGAACTTACTGAAAATTTTTATGCCTGAGGCTGGCGAAGAGTTTCCTTTGCCTCCTTTGAAAGTTGTATTGCTCTTGATTCATGGAGCCTTGCAAAAGTATGAGAATGGGTATTCTCTTGAGGATGTCTATGATTTATACGATGAATACGTGGATAACGGTGGAGACCAAACAACCTTCATGACAGAGGTTTTAATGCCACTCTTTGAAGTATCGGGTTTTACTCCGCGAGGAAGCAAGAACAAGAAAACTTCCAAGAAGAAAATGACAGTAGTCGAGTAATCTTGACGGTAACGCAGATTATTGAGAGGCTTTATCCTATGTTTTTGGACATTGGGGGTAAGCCTCTTGATTTTTGGGATTTAACGGTGCTTGAAATCAGGGAAATGATTGAAAGCTACAACCGTGTTAAAACCCAAGAGCGTAAAGAAAAGATTATTGACTCATACAGACTGTCTCAGATGATTTCCAATCACGTTTCTTTATTGTTATCCAAAGATGCTAAGGTCTTTGAGTTCTGGGAGTATGCGCCTGAATTGTTTGTGGAAGAACAGCAAGCGGTAGAACAAGAACGACAAAGACAAGCACTTTTGTTGCATAAGCAACAGATGCGTGAATTTGCAGAAAGACACAATCGCAAAAGAAAGGAGGAAATGAATGGCAACTCTTGATGAATTGAAGGTCATGATTGACGCTGAGATAGCGCCTTTCAGGAAGAAGATGAAAGAAGTCGAGAATCAGGTCAAGGGGACATCTGACCAAGTGAAGAATGCCACTGCCAAAGTTCGTGAACAGTCGAGCTCAATCGGTAGTGCGTTTGGCAAGCTGGCTAAGTTCGCTGGTTTTGCAATCCTTGGTAAGAAATTGCTTGATGTTGGGATGTATTCAACGCAGACAGCTCTTGAAGTAGCAGCGTCTATGAACCAAATCAAGCGACAGATGGGCGAGAGTTCGCAATCTTTCTTAAAATGGGTTAACGATAACGCCAACGCTATGAACATGGGTGTGGGTGAGGCTACCAACTACGGTGCAGTCTACTCAAACCTATTTTCTGGATTCATCAAAGATACCAACAAGTTAAGCGCCTATACTGCTAAGATGTTGCAGACCTCAGCAGTTGTTGCTGAAGGTTCAGGGCGCACGATTACAGACGTTATGGAGCGGATTCGCTCAGGTTTGCTAGGCAACACCGAAGCAATTGAGGACCTAGGAATCAACGTTGGAGTTGCTATGATTGAGTCTACTGAAGCCTTTAAGAAGTTCGCAAACGGACAGAGCTGGCAACAGTTGGACTATCAAACCCAGCAACAAATCCGCCTAATGGCTATCCTGGAGCAAGCTACAGCTAAGTATGGAGATACCTTATCCAACTCAGTCAACGGTAGTATCAGTCTGTTTAAGTCGCTGATGAAGGATAGTGCGTTGAATCTGGGTAATGCTATGTTACCGATTATCAATGCCATCATGCCTGTTTTGAACTCTTTTGCTATGGTTTTGAAGAATGTGACGGCTAAACTCGCTGAGTTTATCGCTTTGATGTTCAATAAGAAAGCAACAGTGAAAGACGGAGTTGGTGGAGCAGTTGGAGACATGGGTAACGCCATGAAAGATGCTGCAGGCGGAGCAGGAGACCTTGCTGACGCGGTAGACGACGCTGGAGATTCAGCAGGAGGACTTGCTGATAATCTTGGAGACTCAGCCAAAAACGCCAAAAAGGCTGCTAAAGAGTTGCTAGGTCTAATGGGATTTGATGAGATTAACATCTTACAAAAACCAAAAGACGACGACGCAGGCGGTTCTGGAGGCGGTGGCGGAGGTAAAGGTGGTAAAGGAAAGGGAGGCGGAGGCGGACCTTTCAAAGACATCTTGCCAGAAGTCGAGTTGACCGACATGGGCAACCAATTCAAGAGCATTTTTGATGGTCTAGGAGATAAGCTGAAAGGGTTGTTTGACTACCTAAAAAAACTTTGGGACTTATTTAAAAAAGGTTTCTCTCTATCATTTAGATGGGATAGTATTGAAAGATTAAAGAATGCACTACAAGGCATCTGGCAATCTATTAAAGATATCTTTGAAGATGGTACGGTTTTACAAGCAGCAGCAAGGTTTGGAGAAAAACTAGCTTTTGCTTTGGGACAAACAACAGGCGCTCTCGCTAACGTAATCATGGGTATTGCCGTCTTTATCGCTGAAAGTCTGAATAAATCACTTAATGAAACGAAGCTAGATATCAAAGCATGGTTAATCCGTATGTTTGATATCGGTGGGGAAATCGTTGAAAGCGTCGGAAATATTGCCCAGAGTATCGGACAAATCTTCTATGATTCAATTACAAGTGAACCTGCCACAAATATGGGCGCAGGGTTAATCAGCGCCTTTACATACGCTTTTATGGGCGTGCAAGAAGTCACCGCTAAATACACAAGAGATATTATCGGTGCTATTGAAGAGACTATCACCGAAAATCAGGCTGGCATAACAGAAATGTTTACGGGTCTTTTTAAAGCTGTAGAGCCTATTGCTCAAGCTTTATCAAGCTCTATGAAGAAGCTTTTTGAAAGTGTTAATCAAGTATATGATGAGCATATAAAACCTTTGTTTGAATCAAGTTCTGCCTTGATGTCAGATGTAGTTGGTGCTTTTGTTAATGGGTGGAATGATAATATTCAACCTGTTCTTGAAAAGATAGGACACGGTTTCGCCGATACAATCAAAAACCATATTGAACCAGCTTTAGAAAAAATAGGTGGCATGATTGGAAGTTTTGCCGACTTTTCTAAAGCGATAAATGAAGTTTTCGGCCCAGTCATTTCCTTTATTGTAGAAAAGTTAACGGTTGTGCTAGCCCCTGCAATTGAATACATAGGAGAAGTTTGGCGTGTTTTATTTAACACTATCTCTGATGTGATTGGTGGTATTGCTGATATCATCAAAGGGGTATTTGATGTACTTACAGGACTTTTAACTGGAGATGGCGAAAAAATCAAAGAAGGATTTTTGAGTATATTTGGCGGATTAAAAGATATAGTAGTTAGCGTCTTTAGTGGCATTATTGATCTTGTATCTGGTGTATTGAAACTTCTTTGGGACGTTGTTGTCGCAATATTCAAAAGCATTTGGGACGCAATTGTAGCTATCTTTTCTGGTGTCGGGTCTTGGTTTGGAGAAAAGTTCCAGGGTGCATGGGATGCTATCGTTAACATCTTCAGTAATCTAGGTTCATGGTTTGGTGATAGATGGGCGGATGTGACAAATGCGTTAGCAGAGATTGGCTCATGGCTGGGAGAAAAATTTCAAGAGGGCTGGGACGCTATTGGAAATATATTTGGCGACTTAGGCTCTTGGTTTGGAGAAAAATGGACTGATGTTACCAATGCCCTTTCAGATGCAAATACTTGGTTAGGTGATAAATTCAAGCAAGGCTGGGATGCAATAAGCAATACATTTAGCAAGTTGGGCTCGTGGTTTGGTGACCGTTGGAACGAATCTAAAGACGCGCTTGCTGAAGCAAACACTTGGCTTGGCGATAAGTTCCAATCTGGTAGGGATAAAGTGAACTCAGCTTTTGAAAAAGTTGGCTCTTGGTTCGGTGACCGTTGGAATGATATCAAAGATGGAGTAAAAGAAGCTGATACATGGTTTGGCGAGAAATTTGAGAGTGCAAAAGAGAAAACTCAGAATCCTTTCCAAAAAATCGGTTCATGGTTTGGCGATAGATGGAAAGACATGCAAGATGCCTTGAAAGAAATCCCCAACTGGTTTAAGAATCTGTTTAATGATGCAATGGATAATGCCAAAAACATCGTTAAAAGTGGTATCGATAAACTAAAAAGCTTCTTTAACTTTGATTGGAGCTTGCCAAAAATCAAACTCCCTCACTTTAATATATCTGGTAGCTTTAGTTTGATGCCTCCTAGAATTCCATCATTCTCTGTAGATTGGTATGCACGAGGTGGTGTATTCAACTCTCCTAGCATCATCGGGGTCGGTGAAGCTGGTCAAGAAGCAGTAATGCCTCTTGAACGGAATACAGGTTGGATTTCTATCTTGGCTCAAAAATTGGCCGAAAGAATGCCTGTTAACAATGCACCTACAGGTTATTCATTACCGGCTGGCGACATCGTTATCCAAATAGCAGGCCATGAGTTCGGACGGGTGGCTATCCAAGAAATCAACAAGGAACACGAACGAGCAGGTCAAACCTTGCTCAAGATTTAGGAGGTTAAATGGCACAATTGACAATCAATGGGGTGGCTGTGAAGCCTCCCAAATCTTTTCAAGTCGGTATTCAGGATATCGATGGAGAAACAGGGCGTAACGCCAATGGAGACATGGTGCGTGACCGTATCACGACCAAACGCAAACTAGACTGTGAATGGGGCATGCTGACTCAGGAAGAAATGAGTCAGCTTTTAAATGCCGTGTCAGCAGTCTTTTTTGAGGTTTCATACCCTGACCCTGTTAAAGGTCAGACGACTGGGACTTTTTACGTCGGCGATAGAACGGCTCCAAGCTATACCTTTACTGAGAAGTTTAAACCTTGGTCTGGCGCTAAATTTAATCTGGTAGAGAGGTAAGAAAATGGACGCTTTAACTAGACGACAATTTGACAGAGCCATGCTTGCCAAGGAGAGGACGCTGGCTATTCGTGTTGGTGATTATGCTTCACGGGATATCAAAGAGGCTAGTTTTGAGTATGGTTACATCAAAGGCGATACATACAAGCCTGGTGGAACGTGTGCTGGTAGCGGTAAGATTACCTTTACTAGCATCATAACCACATTCAATAAGCTGGATATCCTACACCCTGAGATTGGTCTACTGGTTGGGGATGCCTATCAGTGGGTCAAGATGGGGGAATACTTCATTAACGATATCGAGATTGACCGAAACCGAAACACTACCACGCTGGAGCTCATGGACGGTATGTTTAAGCTCAATCGTGAGTATGTGACAGATTTGCATTTCCCAGCTGAAGTACGAGAGGTTATTCAGGAAATCTGCCTGAAAACAGGCATTGAGTTAGCGAATGACTATTTCGGAATCAGCGCTATGCGCTACCATGTCGAGCAAGTCCCTGAGGGCAAGAAACTTTCATTCAGGGATATGCTGAGTGCTATGACTCAGATGATTGGGATGTCTTGTTTCTTCAACCGAGAAGGCAAGATGGAAATCCGTGATTTAGCTGAGTCAAACATAACGATCAACGCTGACAGCTATTTTTTACATGGTTTAACCAAGAGTGAGATTGAGTATCAGATAGCTGGTATCACTTGTAAGACAGATAAGAAGTCTCTTACGGTCGGTATGAAGACAGGTCGGTCTTTGGAACTGGACAATGTCTTCATGACCCAGAGCGCTTTAAATGACCTGTACTACAAACTGAAAAACCTGACTTACTATCCTTACAATCTCAACTACCAAGGGCATCTACTGCTTGAGGTTGGGCAGTGGGTAACCATTCAGACCAATAAGAAAGAGACTTTTAAAGTTCCTGTGTTAAGTCAGAGCTTTACTTTTAAAGGTGGTCTGAGAGGTCGTATCAGTGCAGATAGTAAATCTGGAAACGATACTCAGTATTCTTACGAGGGGACGATTACCAAGCAGATTAAGCAACAAGATGGCATTGAAGCCAAAATCCAAGCGCAGATAGAAGCAGCAGACGCAGCCTTTGATGCTGAGTTCAAAAAGCATAAAAAAGAGATAGATGACGGTATCGAACTTGCCAAGGCAAAGGCGGAAGAAGTCAAGCAAGAACTATCTGATACTATCAATCAGCGCTTCGACAGCTTCGACAACGGGCCATTGAAAGAAGTCAAGCGTAAGGCTGAAGAAGCATTGAAAAACGCTGGTGCAAGTAGTTCTCTTGCTCAGGAAGCCAAGCAGATTGGGTTGGATTCGATTGCTAGACTTGAAGCGTTTAAGTCACAGACTACGACCACTCAGACGGCTCTGTCGGCCGACTTGGATGTTCTGAAAAAGACGGTCGCAAGTGAAGTCAATCAAGCTTCAGAATATCGCAGAACGACCACAGAGGCCCTTAGTCGAATGACTGGCCAGATGAACGGATTTGCGACCAAATCAGAGGTTAAACAGGACATCGATGGACTTACGCAGACCTTTGCCAAAATGAAGGTCGGTGGTAGAAACTACTATCGAGACTCTGAGAAAGTTCGAACAAGTACTCGTTTCTTCTCGTTTCCTTTGCATCCATATCTTTCACAAGAAAATGTCGGGGAGACTTGGACTCTATCGTTTGACATAAAAATTAATGAAGGTGGCGAAATTCGCCCGCTACTTTTTTATCACTATCAAAATAACCGCTTCGGTCTGAGAGCTAGTGCAAACATCACTCCAAGCAAAGAATGGCAACGGTTCACGTTCACAGGTCCAGTTATTTTTCCAAATGATGACCCTCGTTATTCGAGGGGAGAAATGGCTTTATACGATTACGGTGGAAATAATAACTATTCGATACGTAGGATAAAATTCGAAAGAGGCACTTTAGCTACCGACTGGAGTCCAGCGATCGAAGACACTGATGGTCTCATCACTGAAGCTAAGGCTATCTTTGAGCGGACAGCTCAGGGGTTGCGAACCGACTTATCAGCTATTCAGGAATATGTCAATAAAGACGGCCAGCGACAGGAAGCCTTGCAACGTTACACTCGTGAGGAGAGTGCGAAACAAGCGACGGCTGTACGTGAGCTAGTTGAGAAGGATTATGTAGGCAAAACGACTTATCAAGAAACTGTAAGAGCTATTGAGAACAAGTTCGAAGCTATCACGAATCCACAAAATGGTTCGATTGCCACTCAGATTGCTAACTACAAAACAGCAGTAGATGGCAGGTTCGCAGATATATCATCTCTACTTTCTGGGAAGACGAATCAATCCGATTTCCAGCGAGTCAAAGAAACTAGTCAGCTTTACGAGCGGATTTTGGGCAATACTGAAAATGGAATTGCGGATAAGGTTGCTCGTATGGCTATGACCAATCAGCTGTTCCAAGTCGAAGTTGGTAAGGCTTTTGCGGATCACCAAAATTTATTTTTGACCTCAACGCTCACTAAAGGATTTTTAGGAAATGCTGGAATCATTAACGTAGCGAATGCAACACAAAAAGAGGTTACATCCGATTTCATTTCAGTAGATCCAAATGAAAAAATTATTTTCCAGCACTGGGTAACTCTGCCTGAGAATGGAATGGCTTGGACCGCTTGGCAATTTTTCGATAAAAACAAAAATCCTATTGATAACCGCAAACCAGGAGTGAAAACCGTCCAAAGACAGCTTGACGGCTCTTGGTCTGTCCAGAACATCAACTCGGCTGGAGATATCATCTCTGGAATTAATCTTGGTGCTGACGGTCGCAATAGATTTATAGGAAAAACATTTCACATAACTGGCGAGACCTTAATTGATAATGCAGTTATCAAGTCGGCTATGGTTGATAAGCTGAAAACGGCCAATTTTGAATCTGGTTCGGTCACGACTAAGATATTAGACGCTGAAGCGGTCACGGCCGATAAAGTGAGATTTGATGATGCGTTTATTAGGAAAATGATTGCAAATGAAGCTTTTATTAACCAACTAACTTCTAAACAAATTTTTGCGACAAAAGTCGAGTCAGTCGTTTCTAGTTCAACATTCCTAGAAGCTTACCAAGGCCGAATCGGTGGATTTACTATTGGTCGTTTTGACCAAGGAAGAGGTCGCTGGATTTCTGGTATTAACCAATTCTCAGTTGGTATGGGGAATGGCGAAGGAGGAAGCTACAATGGCGAAAATACCGCATTTTGGGCGAATTGGGGTTACAATTGGAACTCCCCTGGGCCCAATGCCTGGTATGTAACAACGTCAGGAAATATGCATTGTCGGAACGGAGCGGCATTCCACGGGAAGGTAGACTTTTCGGATAGATCAACAGTTAGTTTTTATAGTCAACCGTTCTTTTCAAAAGGAGCAGTGATAAATGGTGATTTGCAAGTGTCTGGTCGTATCACTTATAGTGGTGGCGAGTGGCTTTACTCACCTAGATATAAACAATTAAGGAAATCAACCGAACAAGGAAGCGATTGGCTATATTTGGATATACAAGGTAATTATGGTAGTGACTGGATTCATATGAATAAGGTAATCTCAGACCGTCGCTATAAATCAAATATTCAAGATAGTCAAGTTTCTGGTCTAGATGTTATTGAAAAACTGAAGACTTACAGCTATCGTAAAGAGTACGATGGCAAAATTGAGGATATATCTTGTGGAATTATGGCTCAAGACGTACAAAAGTATGCCCCAGAAGCTTTTTATAAAAATCCAGACGGCGCATACACATACGAGACATTCGCTTTAGTACCTTACTTAATCAAGGCAATTCAAGAATTAAACCAAAAAATAGAAAAAATGGAGAAAACAATAGCATGAATAACAACATGGACGCAGTAGTAAATCAGTTAACACTTGATTCGTTGACTAAAAAACTAGCAGTCAGCGAGCAAGAATCAGCTAAGAATGAGGCTCTTTATTTGTATGCAGCAAGCGAATTGCATACGATGAAAGAGGTTATGGAATATGACCCAGCACTTAAAGAATTGTTTGAAGAAACACAAGCTAAAATGAAAGGAACTAACTAATGAATTACGAAGTAGCAATTAAACCTTATTTGAAAGGTGCAGAAAATGTAACAGTTGTCGCAATCAAGATGGAAAACAACGGACGCTATTCTTACGAGCAGGTGGAGCTTCATGGAGACCATACGCAGGATAATGAAGCGACCTTGATTCAAGCAGTGCTAGACCATATTCGAACTGAACTTGACCCAACAAGCGCCATCGTACAGGCTCAAGCCAAATTGCAAGAAGCTGAACAGAAACTGGCTCAGACAGAAGCTAAACAAACAGCTACAGACCAAGCAGTTAAGCATAATCAAGAAGAAACAGACCGCTATGGTAAAATCATCCATGCGGTCGTTTTAAATGCTGTAGCAGGCAAGACAATCGCCTATGGAACCAACTACAAGGAATTGGTTGAGTTGATTCCACTTGCTGAAGTTGGTAAACGCTACATGGCACATGACTTGATTACTCTTGAAGATCCCGCGCATGTTGAGGTAGACGGAGAAGGCAAGCGTATCTTGGTTCAGTTGAACAAGGAATTTACTTACAATGGCGAACCAGTCAGCGACTTTGCCCGAAATGGTCGCCTTGAAATGGACGGAACAGGCGCAGCATGGAAGTACGAACCTAAAGAATAGAGGTGATTTATGGACGTCTTACAATCAACAGAGCATTTCTTTATGAACGTGCTACCAGTTGCCACGCCGATTGTCGTGGCTTGGTTAGGATATAAAATGCCGAAGAAGACCAAGGAACAGACAGACCAAATCATTTCAGAATTGAATGATGTTAAGAAACAAATCAAAGATGTCCAGATTACTGCTGACGAGAACAACACCAAAATTGACGAAGTACAGGCAAAGCTAAAACTACACGACGATGCGCACCTTGTTACGATGAGGATGCGCCTTGATCGTGATATTCGCAGGGCTATCCGTCGTGGTTTTACTAATAAGGATGAGTTCTATGTAGTGGAGAACATGCACAATAGCTACAAAGCTTTGGGTGGGAATGGCTACATTGACCACTTGTACAACAATTTTGAAGCGTTGCAGATTAGAGATGACATCTTAGTCGAAGATGAGAAAGGGGCGCAGAATGGTCTATAATCTCAATACGACCAATCTCGCACAAGTTGATGGCGGTTACCTCATCAAGCAGGGTGATGTAGCTTCTACCTTTGGATTTGTCCTTTTAGACGAAGATTATCGAGCCGTCCCCTCTCTTGAAGGGGAGGTGGCGGTCGTTAGTCTGACCATGGGCAAGTACCAATGGAAGAAGAAAGTAACTGTCACGAACTCAAGCGTGAATTTTAATCTGGACATTATCTTGCCAATCGGGAAATACCGCTTAGAGATTAGCGTTGGTGGGTATATTTTCCCAAGTGACAAAGAAACACACATCAAGATAGTAGCTTCAGATAAAGAATTGGTCACAGAAGAAATCCATGCTCTTAAGGAGCTGGACATCGCAGAAGAAGTTAAAAAAAAACTTAGCGAAGTTGGAGCAGGCCCAGAATTTCCAGACCTGCTAATGCACTATAATTTAGGGAAGGTGTGATAGGATGGATACAACAAAGTTGATTGAATTTGCCCGGGTTCTGGGTGTCGACCATAAAAAGTTGGAGAATTTAATCAATACAAAAATTGACAACGCAACGTTAATGCAAGCCATCGAGCAAGCGAAAACCGCAGTTAAAAACGATATTTTAGGCGAAGGTGTTCCTGAAAATCTTGACACACTTAAAGAAATCGCTGAAAAGATTGCGAGCATGAGTGGAGATACTGAAGGCGCAGTGGTTCAAAAACTGGCTGACCTCGGCCGTCGTATTGATGAGTTTGCCAACCTCGACCTGGTCGCAACCTATAACGCAGCGAAAGCGTGATTGCCATGAATAACCTTGAAAATTTAGCAACAGCTATTGGTACCGATATCAAGGATCTCAAGATGCAAACTGCCAACTCTCAAGAAAAGATCTCGGCTACTACAGAGTCCCTTAACCGCATCGCTACTCAAATGGACAGTCTTGCGACAAAATCAGAGGTAAAACAAGATATTGATGGCCTTGCGAAAACACTTGCGAAAGTGCAGGTCGGTGGTAGAAACTATTATCGAGATTCCGAGAAGATTCGAACAAGTACACGCTTCTTCTCGTTCCCTCTACATCCATACCTTACCCAAGAAAATGTCGGGGAGACTTGGACTTTATCATTTGATCTAAAAATTAACGAAGGGGGCGAGATTCGTCCTCTTCATTTTTATCATTACCAAAGCAACAGGTTCGGTCTTAAAGCTAGTGCAGATATCACTCCAAGCAAGGACTGGCAACGGTTCACATTCGCAGGTCCAGTTATCTTCCCAAACGATGACCCCCGTTATTCAAGGGGAGAAATGGCCTTGTATGATTACGCTGGAAATAATAACTATTCCGTTCGTAGGATTAAACTTGAAAAAGGCAATGTTGCGACAGACTGGAGTCTAGCGCCTGAGGATGCGCAAACCCAAGTAGTCGAAACTCAAGAGAGCTTGAGGGGGCTTGAGCGCAAGTTTGAGACGTTTAAAGAACAACAATTCACGAAAGAGGAATTTAACTCGAAAGATTGTATTACTGGAAGTACAGAATATCAAATCTTGAAGCATCAAGTGGAATCTTTAGTAAAGCAAAATCAGACTTTGCAAGAACAAATGGCTCTTATTAAACCTGCACAAAGACGGGCGCCGATGGGATATTGTATTGAGGTTATAAATAACCGAAAATCTATTTGGTTTGATAACGGAGCGGGTCTCAGTTCGATCGGAGATAATCAAATTGGCTGGGGACGTTCTCAAGACTTTAACAATAATCCAAGTGGCTCGTTTGATTTCCCTCAATCTATAATTAAAACATCTATGGGGATAGCGACGGTCGATTCTTGGAAAAAGGCTGGAGCGACTTATTGGGCTAATGAGATAACAGTTTTAAATCCTGTAAAAAACAAAGATGATTACAACTGGTCAAACGCTCGTTTTGTAGATAAAAGCGTTAGATCTGGGTGGGCTTGGGAACGTGAGGCAAATGTTATTCGAATCATGTATGAATTAGGCATTTGGGACGCTAAAACCGTTGAAAGTTTAGGCGCAGTAAGGCGCTAGAAAGGAAAAATATATGACACAATTTAATGAATTCATTATTGCTTTTGCTACAGGATTTTTAGCAGTAGCAACAGGTAGTATCGTAAAAGCAGTGAAAGACTACCTTTTACGTAAAGGTGGAGAGAAAGCGGTAAAAATCGCTGAAATCCTAGCCAAGAACGCAGTTCATGCCGTGGAGCAAGTAGCTACTGAAACGGGCTATAAAGGTGATGAAAAGCTTGCACAGGCTCGCGCTAAAATCCGTGCAGAGTTGACAAAATACAATATCAGCATGACTGATAAAGATTTAGATACCTTTGTTGAATCAGCCGTTAAACAGATGAATGACGCTTGGAAAGGGGAAGAGTAATGGATATCGATACAAGTAGACTACGCACGGATTTGCCGATTGTTGGGTTTGAGCCTTTCCGTCAGGTTCACGCCCACTCAACAGGCAACCGAAACTCAACCGCTCAGAACGAGGCGGACTACCACTACAGAAAGGACCCTGGACTTGGGTTCTTTTCTCATGTCGTTGGTAACGGTCGTGTTATGCAGGTAGGTCCTGTAAACAACGGATCTTGGGACGTTGGTGGCGGTTGGAATGCTGAGACTTATGCAGCGGTTGAATTGATTGAAAGCCATTCAACTAAAGAAGAGTTTATGACAGACTATCGCCTTTATATCGAATTGCTACGAAATTTAGCAGATGAAGCAGGTTTGCCGAAAACTCTTGATACAGACGACTTGGAAGGCATCAAAACGCATGAATACTGTACGAATAACCAGCCGGATAACAGTAGCGACCACGTCGACCCGTATCCTTATCTTGCGAAATGGGGTGTTAGCCGTGAACAGTTTAAGCGAGACATTGAGAACGGGTTAGGCGCCGAAACAGGCTGGCAGAAGAATGATACTGGCTACTGGTACGTAAAAGAAGACGGCTCTTATCCAAAAGACAAGTTTGAGAAGGTCAACGGAACTTGGTACTACTTTGATGGCTCAGGATACATGCTTGCAGACCGTTGGAAGAAGCACTCAGATGGTAACTGGTACTGGTTTGACCAATCAGGCGCAATGGCCACAGGCTGGAAGAAAATCGCTGAGAAGTGGTACTATTTCGACGTAGAAGGTGCCATGAAGACAGGGTGGGTCAAGTACAAAGATACTTGGTACTACCTCGACAGCAAAGACGGTAACATGGTATCAAATGAATTCGTCAGAGCAGGTCAAGGCTGGTACTACATCAAGGCAGATGGAACAATGGCAGATAAGCCAGAGTTCACAGTAGAGCCAGAAGGCTTGATTACAGTTAAATAAATGTGATACAATAGTTGTGAGATAACAAAAGACATTTGAGGGCAGAAAGGTTCCTGCCGCACCTTGAAAAAGGTATCTGAGATGCTGGGTACACCGACCAGCCAAGTGTCCGTTATTTCAAAGGAGTCTAACCAACCGACATCAACGTCGGTAGCAAAATAAATGGTTTGCCTGAAAAATTGACTTGTTGAAGTCAACAAATAGCTTTATAAAGCCCTTAGTTGCCAATTTTGTTGAGGTTAACAAAATTAGAGTTTGTATTTCTATTTTGCAAAAACACGCATTTTGAACGATTAGAAACAGAAATATAAATCCTATTGTTCAAAAAAGCGGTTTCTTGAAGAATAGAAAGGGGAATCGTGGTGTATTATTGTCAAAAACGGTGTTTTGTTAAAAATATGTATTTAAGTCAAACTTATCATGATCGGACGCTTGACGTCTACACCAGAATTGCACAAAACCAGCAATGACAAGTCAGTAGCGCGAGCAACTATCGCTGTGAACCGTCGTTACAAAGACCAAAACGGTGAACGTGAAGCTGATTTTGTCAATATGGTCCTTTGGGGCAGACTAGCAGAAAGCTTGGCCAGCTACGCAACTAAAGGTAGTCTCATTTCCGTTGATGGGGAATTGCGTACCCGTCGCTTTGAGAAAAATGGTCAGATGAACTATGTAACCGAAGTCCTTGTGACAGGATTCCAACTCTTGGAAAGTCGTGCCCAACGTGCTATGCGTGAAAATAATGCAGG
>QWCZ01001135.1_pt1 | contig 14771 bp, 13 predicted proteins | sample 1972651 | NCBI WGS metagenome assembly QWCZ01 (sample SAMN09866695, study PRJNA288562) | Human oral metagenome isolate pre1_saliva, whole genome shotgun sequencing... | isolation source: mouth | host: Homo sapiens | place: USA: California
CACCCAAACCGAAGTTCAAGTAGACTTGCATGTGTTAAGCATTCTGTCAGCGTTCATCCTGAGCCAGGATCAAACTCTTCGTTCAATCTTTATAGCTCATTTGCTATACATTGTTTTTTACACCAAAATTTATGGTTGCATTTTTTTCTTTCCCTATTCTGTTGCTAATGTCCTTGTCGCATTGACAAAAGCTATATTAACATTGAAAATAAATTTTGTCAACAAAAATTTTTAAAAAATTTTTAATTTTTTTTATTTTATTTTTTTCTTAATAACATTTTTATATCTATTGCAAAATTAATCATTTCTATTTATAAAGAAAAAATCATAGCAACAACTAAGTTGCTATGATTCCTTCGGGATTGTTAAATTTTTTGGAATGAAGTAGTTCTCAAGTATCTAAAACTACTTATTATAATATGAAAGGAATTTAGAAGGCTAAGTAATTATTCGTTAAATTTCGTACTTTTTTACTTCTATAAGAACATAATAACTCTTTTCGTTATAAAAATCAATATATTTTTTTATTTTTTATATTTATTCTTACACAGTCTCATATGCAACTCTTACTTGTTTTTGATAAAAACTTATTCCTATTTTGTAATAATTTTTTATCTCTTCGTCTTGCATAGTTGATGTATAATTCTTTTCATCGATTTATTTTAATGCTTCTTCTACTTCTTTTTGTCTTAATCCAAAATATTAGGAAGTTAATAATTAAAAACTTTTTTTTTGACTTATTAATTGATATAATAAAAACAAAATAGTATTGAAGGAGTAGAAAATGAAAACATATTTAGTCACTGGAGCTGCTGGTTTTATCGGAGCAAATTTTTTGAAATATATCTTAAAAAAATATGAGGGCAAGGAAGAAATAAAAGTTATTGTTGTTGATGCTTTGACTTATGCTGGAAATATTGGAACTATAAAAAATGAATTGGGAGATAAAAGAGTAAAATTTGAAAAGGTCGACATAAGAGATAGAAAGGAAATTGAGAGAATTTTTACGGAAAATGATATAAATTATGTGGTAAATTTTGCCGCAGAATCTCATGTTGATAGATCTATAGAAAATCCTCAGATTTTTTTAGAAACAAATATTTTAGGAACTCAAAATTTATTAGAAAGTGCAAAAAAAAATTGGACTATTTCAAAAGATGAAAATGGATATCCAATCTATAAAGACGGTGTTAAATATTTACAAATTTCAACTGATGAAGTTTATGGAAGTTTGAAAAAGGATTATGATCAAGCTGTTGAACTTATAATTGAAAATCAAGCTGTAAAAAAAGTTGTAAAAGGAAGAGAAAATTTAAAAACTTATGGAAAGAATTTTTTTACTGAAAAAAGTCCAATAGATCCAAGAAGCCCTTATTCTGCTTCTAAGGCAAGTGCTGACCATATTGTAATAGCTTATGGAGAAACTTATAAATTTCCAATGAATATCACTAGATGCTCAAATAACTATGGACCTTATCATTTTCCTGAAAAATTAATTCCTTTAATGATAAAAAATATTTTGGAAGCGAAAAAATTGCCAGTTTATGGTAAAGGAGACAATGTTAGAGATTGGCTTTATGTTGAAGATCACTGCAAGGGGATTGATTTAGTTTTAAGAGAAGCTAAAGCTGGAGAAATTTATAATATTGGTGGTTTCAATGAGGAACAAAATATTAATATAGTAAAACTTGTAATTGATATTTTAAAAGAAGAAATTTCAAAAAATTCAGAATATAGAAAAGTTTTAAAAACTGAATTAGATAATATAAATTATGATTTAATCATTTATGTACAAGATAGATTAGGACACGATATGAGATATGCAATAGATCCAACAAAAATTGCTAAAGATTTGGGATGGTACCCAGAAACAGATTTCGAAACTGGAATTAGAAAAACTGTCAAATGGTATTTAGAAAATCAAGACTGGGTTAATGAAGTTGCAAGTGGTGAATATCAAAAATATTATGAAAAAATGTATAAAAATATAAAATAAAAAATTAGACGACGTAAAAAATTTTCTACGTCGTCTTTTTCTTACTTTTATAATCTCTCGTCACTGACCATCAAACTAGCCACACCATTCAAATCAAGTCCAGCAAAACATTTTTTTTCATCTTTTGCATTTTTTAACTTGTAATATGCAGCCTCAGCTATCATTGCTGCATTATCAGTACACAATTTCATACTTGGATAAATAACTTTGATTCCTTTTTCAGCTGCCATGGCTGTAAGCTGACTTCTTAATAAAGAATTTGCAGCAACTCCACCTGCAAGCATAATTGTTTTTACATTTTTATCCAGAGCTGCATCTAAAGTTTTCTCACACAAAATATCAACAACTGTTCCTAAAAACGAAGCTGCCAAATCTTCTTTCTTATAGTCTTGATTCTTCATTTTCATATTATTATCAAAATTTATAATTGCAGTTTTAATTCCTGAAAAACTAAAATCAAATCTACCAACTTTAGGCTTAGTTATTTTCAAAAAATTTCTATTTCCTTGATAGTACATTTTATCTATAACGGGGCCTCCTGGATAACCAAGTCCTAAAACTCTTGCAACTTTGTCACAACTTTCTCCAACAGCATCATCTAAAGTTTCTCCGATATTTATAAAATTATGATTTTCATCAATATAGATTATATTTGTATGTCCTCCTGATACAACAAGAGAAATACAAGGTAGTTCAACATCGTGTTCTAAAAAGTTTGCATACATATGTCCTTTAATATGATGAACAGGTATAAGTGGAATATTTTTTGCATAAGATAAACCTTTGGCAAAAGAAATTCCAACAAGTAATGCTCCAATAAGTCCAGGTGCATAAGTTACTGCAATATAGTCAACATCGTCTAAAGTAATTTTTGCTTGATCCAAACTTTCTTCTAAAACTGTTGCTATATTTTTAATATGTTGCCTCGATGCAATCTCAGGTACAACTCCACCATATTCTTTATGAATTGCAATTCCTCTTCTAATAAAGATATTGCTCTCTTAATGTCTTTATATAAAAATCCTTTCCTTAATATGCTCTCAATTTTTTTCTTATCTTCTTTGTTTCCTAATTTTCTCCAAAGAATTTTGATTTTTTCAATCTGTTCATCTTCATCATCTTCCAAAATTTCTGTTATCATTTCTCTATCAAGTCCCATTTGATAAAAAATAAAAGATAATTTTTTAGGTCCATAATTTTGATGTTGATTTGCATAAGATTTAGCTTTTTCATAATCATCAAGGTAATCTTTTTTATCAAGTTCCCCAATGACATCATCAACGATATCAGCAAAACCGATTTTTTCGATTAACTTAGTTCTTAATTCTTTGGTAAAATAATCTCTTTTTACAAGCATATTATAAGCAGATAGTTTAATTCTAAAATATATTAAAGAATAGAAAACCTCATCATCAAGATGAGATTTTCCTTTTAAGTCAAATTTGGTAATCATTTCTTTAGTAAGATAAATTATTTTATTTTCATCTTCACCAAGAAATAATTTATTACCTCTAATCGATACTTTCATCGTTATCTTCGTCTTCTACTATTGAATCAAAGTCTCCAGAGTCATCAGAAGCAACTTCTTTTTTAGCTTTTTTTGTTTTCTTCTCAGCAGGACCTTTTGCAATTGCTTCTTTCAAAGCTATTTCAATTTTTTCTAGTAATTCAGCATTTGTTTCAAGCTCCGCTCTAACTTTTTCTTTTCCTTGTCCCAAACTTTGTTCATTGAAACTAAACCAAGATCCTGCCTTAGAAATAATATCTCTATCTATAGCTGCATCTATAATTTCTCCAACTTTTGAAATTCCTTTACCATACATAATTTCAAATTCTGCTTCTTTAAATGGAGGAGCAACTTTATTTTTTGTAACCTTAACTTGAGTTTCACTACCTATGATAGCTTCCCCTTGTTTAACAGCTCCCAATCTTTTTACTTCCATTCTAACAGAAGCATAGAATTTTAAAGCCTTACCACCAGTTGTAGTAATTGGAGAACCATAAGTTACTCCTATTTTTTCTCTAACTTGGTTGATAAAAATCATTGTAGTTTTATATTTGTTCAAGCTTCCTGTCAATTTTCTTAAACCTTTTGACATAAGTCTTGCTTGTAATCCCATTTGTTGATCTGACATTTCTCCATCAATTTCTGCTTTAGGCACAAGAGCAGCAACAGAGTCGATAACTATTAAATCAATAGCTCCTGATCTAACAAGAGTATCTGCAATTTCAAGAGCTTGTTCTCCATAGTCTGGTTGAGAAATTAAAAGTTCATCTACGTCAACACCTAAAGCTTTTGCATAAACTGGATCAAGAGCATGTTCAGCATCTATAAATGCAACTATTCCACCTTGTTTTTGACACTCAGCTATAATATGTAAAGATAGAGTAGTTTTTCCTGAACTTTCAGCTCCATATACTTCTATAATTCTCCCCTTTGGTACTCCACCAATACCTAATGCTTCGTCAAGATTTATACTTCCTGTTGGAATTGCTTCTACTTTCATAGAAGATCTTTCTCCAAGTTTCATTATAAGTCCATCTCCAAAACCTTTTGTAATAGAGGCCATAGCTTCTTTTACGGCTTTCGTTCTTGCTTCTTTATCCACGATTTTCACTGCAGCAGCATCTTTAGCTTTTTTTGTTGCCATCTTTTTCATCACTCCTTATTATATTAAATACATCTTCATAACTTAATTTTTTCATACAATTAAAATGTTTCTTAGGACAAACTTTGTCTCCGTGCAAACTACAAGGAGAACAGTCTGAATTATTATACACAAGAATTTCATTTTCTCCGAAGTCAAACATTTCTGGACTTGTTGGCCCGAATATTACAAAAGTTTTACAACCCACTCCTCTTGCAATATGAAAAGGTCCAGAATCATTTGTTAATAAAAACTTTGCTTGAGATAACAATGCTCCCGTTTCTTTTAAAGTTAATTTTCCTGCCAAATTTATAACAGAATTTTTACTTATTTTTTCTATTGTATCACATCTTTCGCAATCTTCTTTACCACCTATTAAAATAATTTTTTGACCATAAGTTTCATATAGTTTTTTTGCAAGTTTTCCAAAACCTTCTTCTGTCCATTTCTTTGTCTCTTTAGAAGCCCCAACTGCAAAAACCATATAATTTTTATATTCTTCAAATTTATTTTTTAAATTTTTTTCAAAAGAAAAATTTAATTTTTCACCTTCATATTTCAAATCAAAATCTTTAAAAGCAGAAAAATAATTTTTCACTATGGTGTTATCTACTTTATATTTTATCAATTTTAAGTTTACAAGTATTGATTTCCAGAAAGCTCTTTTTTTATAGCTATATGATTTCACTCCATAAAATTTATTTAGAATAAAGCTTATTAATTTAGATCTAAATTTTGAGTGAATGTCAAATACATAATCATAATTATTTTTTGATAAATTTCTGCTAAATTTTATTAAATTTCTAAAGCCATCATTTTTTTTCTTATCATAAAGAATAAGATTATCAACATAAGGACTCAAACTTATTGCATCTTTAAACTTATCAATAACTAAAAAATCAATTATTGCTTCTGGATACTTTTCTTTAAATGCCCTCAAAACTGCAGTTGTAAGTATTACATCTCCTATAGAACTCAGTCTTATAACCAATATTTTCAATTTTATTTTCTCCTAATTAAATTTTTTAATTCTGAAAAAAATGTTAAATATTTTCTCAAAAGTGTAGCACACTTATAATAAAAACTTTTTTTATCATAGTCAATTTCTATTCTCAAACTATCTTCCAAATACATCATTTCAAAAATTTCTCCAAATTTTCCATATTTATTTTTTTGAAATTTTGAATCAATTATATATACTGTTTTATCATCGGATATTAAAAAATTATCAAGATGAGAATCCCCATGAAGATAGCCCATAGAATGAATTTTTTTCAATTCATCAACCACAAAATCTATTTCTTTAATTGTAGGTTTATGTCCTTCTATAAATTCATAGATAAGATAATTTTTTTCATAAAGTACTGGACTAGCAGTTTTTAGTCCTAAAGAATTTATTTTTAGCATTTGATTATATTCTCTTTTACTTTCAGAGCCTCTAAAAAAATTTATAAATCTTTGCCATTTTCTTGTATTTTTTTCTTTAGGTTCTTTATATACGAATTTCTTTCCCTCATCTTCAAAAACATAAACATAGCTTCTATGATCGTTTTTTAAAATCTTTATGATTTTATCTTTATTCATTGTCATCACCGTTTAAAGAGAAGAGGATTTCATTTTCTATCATATCGGGTGTAGTATCCCTCATACATTTAAAATGTTTCTCAGGACAAGTATTTCCACCGTGTATACCACAAGGACGACAAGATAAGCCCATTACTTCAAAAACTTTACTATTTTTTGACCAAGGAAAAAAACCGAATTCTTTTATAGTTGGACCAAAAATTCCGATTATTTTTGTTTCTGGAAAAGCTGATGTTATATGTATAGGAGCTGAGTCATTTGAAATAACTATCTTTGCTCTTTTAGTTAGTTCAGCAAGTTCAAGCAAACTTATCTCTCCTCTTAAATCTAAAACTTTTGAATTTAAATCTAAGTTTATTTCTTTTTCTTCTTTACCACCAGTTATAACAATTAAAAAATCATCTCTTTTAGATAGATTCTCAATTAAAATTTTAAAATACTCCTCAGGCCATTTTTTAGTAAACCATTTACTTCCTGGAGCTATTAAAATTATTTTTTTATTTTCAATATCATAGCTTTTTAGAATTTCATCAATCTTTATTTTATCTTGTTCACTCGGATACATTTCAAGCTCATATCTCTTATCATTATCATCAACAAAAGATAAAAGTTTCTCTACCTCATGTTTAGTTTTATCATATTTTATTTTTTTGTTAAATACAAACGATAGATTTGCAATATCGTAGCCAATTCTAATTTTTGCTCCACTTAATAAAGATAAAATACTGCTTCTTAAATATCTATGTGGAGTTAAACAAATATCTATTTTAAGTTTTCTAATCTGTTTTACAAATTTAAAAAATGCTTTAATTCCCTTATCTTTTCCTCTTTTGTCATAAACAATTATATCTTTTATTTTTGGATTATTCTTTAAAATTTCTTTTCCTAAAGCAGTTGTTAAAAAATAAATATTAGCATCAGGATATTTGTCTGCAAGCTTTGCAACAAGGGCTGTAGATAAAACTATATCTCCGATAAAGGCCGTATGAATTATTAAGATATTCATTTCAATGCCTCGACTAAAGCATTTACGACTTTATCTTCATATTCGGAATTAAAATCATCAAAATATAAATTTTTATAGTTTTCTTTAGTTCTATTTTCATCTGGAATTATATATCTTACACTAGTATTTCCATAAATTCCCCATCTAGTTGGACTTTGAGTTTTTTTATTAGGATAGATTGCTACAATTTTTTTTCCTAAAGCTCCAGCAATATGAGTAGGTCCTGTTGAACCGCCAAAATATACATTTGCTCTTTCTATTATTGCTGCAGTATTCAATATGCTTGCACCATTTGCAAAAACAAAAATATTTTCTTGAGCTAAAGCTAAACGTAATTTTTCAGCTCTTTCTTCATCTGAAATATGGCAAGTAATTATTATATTCAAATTTGGTGTTTCTTGTTTCACTTTTTTCAAAATATTAATATATTGCTCATCAGTTATATTTTTTGCAGAACCTCCCATAAATGGATTTACAACTAAAACCTTCCCATTAATGTTATTCTCAGAAAAATATAAATTAGCTACATTTCTATTTTCTTCACTCAATTCTATTTTTGTATTTAACTCAAAAATTTCATCATATCTTTCTTTATCAAGCTTAGCAACTAAATCTAAATTATACTCTGCTTCATTTTTTATAGACTTAGATCTTTGTTGTCTGATTCCTTTGTTGTATGTAAAAAATGAACTTAATTTCGAAATAGGTCCAATTTTTATTTTTGCTTTGCTTGCTTTAGCTAAACTTGCAATATAAGAGTCATTATAAAGAGCAATGAATACATCTGCTTTAAAATATGCTATTTTTTCTAGCAACTCATCTTTAGTAAAACCGTCAATTTTTATAACCCTATCGATATATGATAAATTTCTAACTATATCTGCATTATATCCTCTTACCAAAACTATTAATTCTGCATTAGGATGCATCTTTTTCAACATAAAAAAACTTGGAATAGATAAAACTAAATCTCCAATTTTATCTGTTCTCGCTACCAAAATTCTTTTAATTTCCATTTTACTTCCTTTTTTCACAAAAATTTAATCGACATCTCTGACGTAAGATTTATTTTTATAAATTTCTCTCAATTTATAATATTTCACCATTGTATATAAGGCACTTAAAATAGCCAATACAAATCCCTCTATCCCATCTAAAAAACCTAATCTAAAAATATACATTCTTATAAATTTATATAGTGGGCTTAAGACTATCGAAATAATACCAGCTTTTTTATTTTTATAATGATACTCAACTGCACCTAAGGTTGTATATTTATTAAATTTTCTCAAATAATCGGCTAAATCTGAATAGCTATGATGGTAGATGTATTCATTAAGTTTTGAAACTTCTTCTTTAGTTATAAACTCTTCATGTACGGCATTTTCGTTAAATCTTCCTGCATCTTTTTTAAAAAGTCTTATCCTGTAAGAATTACTCCAACCACCATGTTTTATTTTTTTACCAAAGCAAACTGACATAAAATTTATTTTGTAAACTTTAGTACGACTGTTTTCTTTAATAGCTTTTATTTTTCTTGCTAATTCTTCAGAAATTTCTTCATCAGCATCAATATTTAAAACCCAGTCTGAACTAGATAAGTCTATTGCCATATTTCTTTGTGGACCATAACCAAGCCATTTTTGATATACAAATTTTGCTCCAAATTTTTTAGCAATCTCTTCTGTTCTATCAGTTGAACCACTGTCAACTATAACTATTTCATCCGCAAAATCTTGTACCGATTTTAAAGTTCTTTCCAAATTTTTTTCTTCATTTAATGTTATAATTGCAACACTTAAAGTCATGATAACCACCCATAAATCTTACCTAAAATCAAATTTCTGGCAATCAACATATTTATTAAAAATTTTCTTTTAGTATATTTTCTAAGTTCTATTCTTTTTATTTTATCCCAATACGGATAAGTTGAATTAGTACCTTTTTTTGTTGTAATGAATCCTCCAACTCCTAAAGTCTTTAAAAACTTTATTGCTTCCTTACTACGATGACCCCAAGGCCAACAGAAAAATTTAACTCTATTTCCTAGATGAGTTTCTATTAAATCTTTATTTACCAAAAAATCTTCTTTTATTCTATTTTGAAATTCACTTTCAGTCTCTTTAGAAAAATATTTTTTATTAGCATCAATAAATTCTTGACACTTTTTTAATTCCTCTTCTTTAGAATATTTTCCTTTTATATTTTCTTCGTAATATTTTTTGAAAATATCAAAAAAATCTTTGTTGATTATTACAGCTCTTCCTGTATATTCTCCTCTTTTAGGGAAAATTGGATAGTTATCTTCAAGTTTTCCGTACAAATACAAATCAGGAGCTTCCATCTTATTTTTTTGAGTTAAACCAGATATTTTTGTATCAGTAAACATTGCCATATGCTTGTGAGAATGAGCTTGAAAATCTACAAGTCCACTGTCATACATTTTTTTTATTTCATCCCAAGTCAGATATTGATTTATTACTGCTGATCCAGTTTCTAAATATTGTTTCATAGCTTCAAGATTTACTGTATTGTTATCTCTTATCAAAGGGCAAGTATTTCTTGTTTCTCCAATGTATAAAGTATTTAAAAAAATTGTAGCTTTCATTTCATATTTTCTAAGTAAAGGAAAAACATATTTAAAATTATCGTAATATCCATCATCGAAAGTTAAAAGTATAGAATTTTTTTCAACTTTATTCATATAAAAATCTGTAATCGTAATCGTTTTCATTTTATGTTTTTCAATAATTTTTAAATGCTCTTCAAATAATTCTGGAAAAACATTTGAAAGAGGGTTAACTTGATGATATAAAAAAATAGGAACGGCTTTTTTATCAAAAGCTAAAATTATTATTAAAATTAATATTAAAATTATTATATAAATCATTTTGTTTTTTCCCTTTCTATAATTATTTAGAATGATATATTATATCACAATTTAACTATAATTTTAAAATTAAATTTTCTTTATGGAAATTTTCAATAAAGTGGAATTTTTTCAAAAAAAGGAGTATAATATAAATACCAAAAAGATAAAGGAAGTGGTATTATGAAATTATCAATTCACGGAAGAAAAATTACTTTAACTGAGGCTATCAAAAAATATGCTGAAGAAAAAATTTCGAGAGTAGAAAAATTTAATGATTCAATTTTAAAAATTGATGCTACTCTAGCTGCTTCAAAATTAAAAACTGGAAATGCACATGTTACAGAAATTTTAGCTTATTTGAGTGGTAGTACTTTAAAAGCAACAGCTACTGAAACAGATTTATATGCTTCAATAGATAAAGCAGTTGATATTATTGAAATTCAATTAAAGAAACACAAAGAAAAACATTCAAGAGCAAAAACTCAAGATGACAGCAGAAAAAAAACTTATAGCTTTGATTATATAGCTGAAGTAGATGAGAAAACTGATGATGAAAAAAAATTAGTAAAAGTTTATTTGCCTTTAAAACCTATGGCTGTATCAGAAGCTGTATTACAACTTGAATCTTTAAATAAAGTTTTCTATGCTTTCACAAATATTGAAACAGGAAAGATGGCTGTAGTTTATAAGAGAAAAGATGGAGATTACGGAGTTATAGAAGAATAAATTATATCAAATAATAAAACAAAAAAGCTAGATTTTATCTAGCTTTTTTTACTTGAAAAATAAATTTTGTAAATCTTTTATAAGGAAAATCTTTATTTATAAAACTAGGCTCAAGATTTAATTTTTTATCCTCATATAAATTTGGAACTTCTTGTGTTTCAAAGCATATAGCTGAATGTTTATTAAAACCAATTTCTTGCAAATAATTTCCCGTATATATGACAACGGCAGGATTATCTGTCTCAACTTTTAGATCAATTCCAGTGGAAAAATTTTTCAGCTCTAAAGTTTTATTTTCTTTATCAAAAACAAAAGGATGATCAATACCTTCATTAGCTAAAGAACGTTGCTCCAAAAATTTTGAATTTTTTTCTTCTCCAAAAAAATTATTTATTTTTTTTGAATTTCTAAAATCAAAAATAGTATTTTCTAAATTTAAAGTTTCATAAGGAATTGAATTTTTATTAATTCCTATTAAAAAATTTGAATTTGATTTGAACTCATCCTCATATATATTTTTATTCTTATCTCCACTTAAATTAAAATAAGTGTGATTAGTTAGATTTATATAACTTTTCTCATTTGAGCTAGCAAAATATTTAATTAGAAGTTCATTTTTATCCAAAATATATTCAACTTTTATATCCACATCTGCTGGATAACCGTTATCAAAACTTTTACTTAAAATCAAAAATCTAAATCCATTTTCAATCTTCTCAACATTCCAAAACTTATGACTGATAGAATTTTTCCCACCATGTAAAGTATTTTCTCCATTGTTTATATCAAGTTTATAAGTTTTATCTTCTATTTTCAAAAGCCCTTTTTCAATCCTTCCTGCTGTTCTCCCTATTACAGCCCCGAAGTAAGCTGGGTTTTCTCTATATTTTTCAATATCTTCAAAACCTAAAACAACATTTCTCAATATCCCATTCTTATCTTTCAATTCAATTTTTTTTATGACAGCTCCTAAATTTAATAATTCAACTTTTAAAAAATCATTTTCAAGTACAAAAATTTCTATTTTTTCCATCTTATCCCCTCAACATATCAATCAACATTTTAACAATTAAAATACTTGTCACAACTAGAAATACAGGTTTAATAAATTTATTTCCCTTAGTTATTGCAAGTTTTGATCCAATTAATGCACCTGCTGTCATAACAAAAGCTATGGGAAGCCCGTAAGCAAGATTTAGTTTTCCTAAATATCCAAATACAACTAAACTTGCAAAGTTACTTGATAAATTTAAAATTTTTGTATTTCCACTAGCAGAGGAAAAATCTAATTTAAAAATTTTAATCAAACAGAACATTAAAAATGCAGCAGTTCCTGGACCTAAAAAACCATCATAAAATCCTAAAGAAAAAGCCATAATTTTCCCCAACAATATATTTTTAGGAGTCGTCCCCGTGTAATTATTTACTTCTCCCATACTTTTATTTTTTAAAGCATAAACAAAAACTATAATAAGAATTACAAAAGAAATTGGAGAAAAATATTTTTTATCGATGGCAACTGCAGTTCTTACTCCTAAAACAGCTCCCGCCAAAGAAAAAAGAAATAATCTTGATACTATCTCTACATTAACTTTTTTTGCTTTCCAAAATTTAAAAGCACTGGCGAAAGTTGATAAAAAAGCTGAAAGTTTGTTTGTACCCAAGGCTATATGAGTAGGCAATCCAATTGCAAAATATGCCGGCAAAGAGATTAGTCCTCCTCCACCAGAAATAGCATCCACCACTGCTGACAAAAAACAAAAAACTGCAAGAATTAAAAATTTTTGAAAACTAAAATCTTGAAAAATTTGTTGAAAAAGCATAATCTCCTCCTAATTAATCTAATTTATATCCAATAGAAATGCTTCCCATAGGCTTTCTATTTTTTACATCCGAAGCAACAGAAATTTCAATTGGTCCTATTGGTGAATCATAACTTAAAGAAGCCCCCACTCCTCTTGAAAAATCTTTCCATAATCTTGATCTATTATCATAATTATTATTTAATAAATTGCTGTTTTCTGTAAAAGTTGCAACATTAAACCTTGTCGTGAAATATAAAGAATAAAAAATCTTTTGTTTCAATCCAAAAGTAAAATTCACAAAATCTTTTACCTGCTTTTCTTGATAATTGAAACCATAAAATTCGAATTCGTTATTATCAATATTGCTATACATTCCGCCAAGTTTTATAAATTGATCTGGTCTTATATTATCTCCTCTTAACACAGCAGAGTTCATTCCAAATAATAGAGAAGTTTTTTTGCTAACAGGTAGATAACCTTTCACGCTGTATGATGGTCCATATAAATTTGATTTTGAATTTCCAAAAGAATTAGAAAAATTATAAATCAGATCGACTTTCAACCCTTTCATTGGATTTGAGATTGAATCAAGTTTATCATATTTTAGTCTAACATAAGTTTTTGCCGAATTTCCAGAATATTCTATTTTTTTTGCAGAGCTATCTCCGGTATCCAATTTCAAACTAGAAATTTTTGATAGAACTCCATAAGAAAGCATAGTGTTATTTGTAATTTGTGTAAATAAACCTAAATTAAAGAATGCCTCTCTATTTATAAATTTTGCTTTTTTACTTTTGTCTTCAAATTGGAAAAATGGATTTTCGTTATAACCAACATTGGTCAAGATTCCGAATTTATTTTTTATACCATAATAAGATAAAGTCCCTAAATTTGCTCCCCAATAATCTCCGAATTTAAAATTTAAGTTTACATTGTTTCCGAATTTTCCATTGAAGAACAAATCAGTACCTAAATTAAAAGTTGCCCCATAGCCAGTACGATAATTGATACCCATACCAACTCTATTCAAATGTCCTTTTTCTCCATCAAGATGTAAAATATTTCCCTTTATTGAATAATAAATTTTATTCACATATTTTAAGTTATAGGTATCTACAATCTTTTTCTCAATATCATCTTCAGTTATTGGCTTATTTAATAAATCTTTAAAAATATTGTTTAAAATATCAGTCGTAGATTTGTCAAAATTTTTATTATATTCTATTTGAGTAATAAGAAACTTTTCTTTTTCATTTTTTAAAATAGGCTCTGTATTTTTTTTAGAACTGTTCTTTGGAAATTGTTTCAACTGTTCTATTTGTTTTTCGGCAGCAAGTTCTCCCAATTTTATCAATTCCATTTTTTTAGAAGAATCTGTTGCTGAGATTTTTGAAACATCTGGGCTAATTAAAACTGAAGCTTTTTCTTTCGATTCTCTTGTAATATAAGAAGATTGAATTGCTACCATTTGGTTTAATACACTGAAAATATTATAATTTTCTTTTTTTATAACTGGAGTTCCAACATCGGATGCTATAACTAAATCAGCTCCCATTGCATAAGCATCTTGCACTGGCAAATTTCTACTCACTAAGCCATCAACATAAATACTTCCATTTATTTCAACAGGTTCTAAGATCGTTGGAATAGACATGCTAGCTGTCAAAATTTTAGCAAGATCTCCACTGTCAAAAGATTTTGTATATCCTGTATTTAAATTTGTTGCAATAATTCTAACGGGTATTGGCAAGTCGTTGAAACTTTTTATATCCTCATAATTTTTTACTAAATTTTTTATTTCGAGATACATCGGTTCTGTTTCTCTCAAGCCTTTAGGCAAAGAATAATTTAGTTCATTATCAAAATTGATATAGAAACTATATTTTTTTAAACTTTCTTTTTTATCAAGAGATAAATTTGACATATCTAGACCTGAATCTAAAAAATTCTCTATATTCAATTTATCTAAAATCTTTTCTATTTCATCTATCGAATAACCTATCGAATACAAAGTTCCGACAAAAGCTCCAATCCTTGTTCCAGTAATATAGTCAATCTTTATATTTTCTCTTTCCAAAACTTTTAGAACACCAAGATGAGCATAACCTTTAGCTCCTCCCCCAGATAAAACAAG
>QWCZ01000800.1_pt1 | contig 14768 bp, 12 predicted proteins | sample 1972651 | NCBI WGS metagenome assembly QWCZ01 (sample SAMN09866695, study PRJNA288562) | Human oral metagenome isolate pre1_saliva, whole genome shotgun sequencing... | isolation source: mouth | host: Homo sapiens | place: USA: California
CATAACACATATAACTACATAAAAAAAGAACTCCCGAAGGAGTTCTTTTCATATGTGTAACTATCAAATTAGAATTTGTAGTTAAGTTCTGCACGGTAGGATTCTGGAGCCGCTTTGTATTCGTTTTTGTCTTTATCAAAAGATTTAGTATCGATAGTTGCGTATGCAGAAAGACCAACATTTTTAGCTACAGTGTAATCAACAGTTGCTAATACACCTTTTTGTCCATTGTTAACAAAGTTCCAAGTAGAGGACAATACAGGAGCAGCATTTTTCACATTAAAGTATTGAGCTTTCACACCCCAAGTACCTGCTTTAGCCATATCAGCTTCGCCATAACCTAAGCCTGCAGTCCAAGCCTCACCAGCTGCACCACTTTGCTCTGCACGAGCATATTCGCCACCAGCCCAAACTTTGGAGCCAAGTTTAACATCTAAAGTTGCACCATGGAAGTCTTCTACAGGAGTTATAGTTTTTTCATTTTTGTGGAAATCAACATAATAACCTTTTACCGCTACTTTTTCAGTTGGCATATAATTCAATTGGTATACATTCACTTCATGGTTTTCTTTAGCTGTTTTAGCTTTTTTGAATGCAGAGTCTTTATCACCCTCTAAAATATAACCATAAGATACTGTAGCATTCAATTTATCTTTACCAACTGTTGCCACCGCACCTTCAAATGTATCATCATATGCAAGGCCATTACCAATTGCTAAATCTTGACGACCTACTGTAGCTGTTGCATATTTACCGAAGTTATGTTGTACATATACACGGTCAAGGCTAGTTTTTGGGTTGCCTGCTGAACCAAATTCATCTTTTTCGCCATCTTTTTCACCAGCCAAACGTACAACAGCTTTAGTATTATCATTTACTGTAGCTTCGAATTGCACACGAGCACGATAATCGAATTTAGATTTGTAAGTGTTTGTATCTTCATTTTTAGTATTTTGGTAACGAAGACGAGCATCGCCAGTGAATGCAAAGTTACCTACTTTGTTTTCCAATGTGGAAACACGAACGCCTAAGTTGTTCAATTCAGCGGAGAATTCGTTAGCCAAACGATTGATGATAGCATTTTGTTCAGCATCAACACGGTCTTGACGAACCATAGCTTTAGCTACCATTTGAGCCATTTCGAAACGAGTGATGTTGTTTTGGCCTTGGAAAGTGCCATCTGGGTAGCCGTTAACTACGCCTTGGGAAGCCAATTGAGCTACTGCTTTGTATGCCCAATCTTGTGGAGTTACGTCTGCAAATGGGTTTGCTGCGAATGCAGAAGTTACACCCAATACTGCTGTTGCAGCTAATACTGCTAAATGTTTTTTCATGATAATTACCTCTCAATGAAAAATAAATAATATACATGTCTCCTAAGCTTAGAAAGATTCGAGCATATTATTGTACTACTTTTCAATGGAGTGTCCACGTTTCCTCGCATGTCAGTACATACATTGTTATACTCTAGTCTATACCATTCTTATTTGACTTGTAAATATCATAACACATACTACATTAAAACTCAATACCCTATCATCGTTTTATTGCACAATATGAAGATTTTAATTAAGAATCATCTTCAAATATACTTAATATCATTATATAAATATGAATCACAGTAATATAGCTCAACACATATTTTTTGTTCTATAATATTTTTTTGAGATAGCAAAGAGCTTTAATATAAAGGCTCTATAATTAATGTCAGTACTACTCTTATATGAGTAGCCCCAATATTTAATAAAGAGCCATATAAGAAACATCTATAAACTTGAGAGCAAGAAAAAAAGAACCCCCGAAGGAGTTCTTTTCATATATTTAACTTTCAAATTAGAATTTGTAGTTAAGTTCTGCACGGTAAGATTCAGCTTTCGCTTTATTGTCTTGACCTTTAGTGTCAATAGTAGCAGTAGCTGCAAGACCTACGTTTTTAGCTAGAGCATATTTAGCAGTTGTCACTACACCTTTTTGATCTTTTTTTACAAAAGTTAATGCAGAATCAACTACTGGCGCATCTTTTTTAATATCGTAGTATTGACCTTTTACAGACCAAGTACCTTGTTTTGCCATGTTGTAGTTACCATAGCTTAAGCCAGCTGTCCAAGCTTCACCATTAGCACCTTGCGTTTCTGTTTTTACATATTCACCACCAGCCCAAACTTTGTTGCCAAGTTTAAGATCTAGGGATGCACCATATGCGTTGTCATTTAAAACACCTTCAGCACTTTCATGCGCTGCAGCATAGAAACCTTTTACAGCTACTTTTGCAGCAGGGTTATAGTTCAATTGATAAACTGTGAAGGAATGATTTTCATCACGTGTTAAGTCGGAAACTTCTTTATCAGCTGCACCATATGTACCACTTTGTAAGTAACCAAATGCAACGGATCCATTTAATTTATCTTTACCAGCTGTAGCCACTACACCTTCGAAAGCACCATCAAATGCAAGACCATTACCAACTACTAAATCTTGACGACCAGCAGCTACAGTTGCATATTTACCAAAGTTATGTTGTACATATACACGGTCGATAGCTGTACTAGGGTTACCAGCTTTACCAAATTCTTTGCTACCCATTAAACGTACTACTGCTTTCGTATTGTCGTTTACAGTTGCTTCGAATTTTACACGACCACGGTAGTCGAATTTAGATTTACGAGCATCTTCTGTACCAGTGTAACGAAGACGAGCATCACCAGTGAATTTAAAGTTGCCCACTTTGTTTTCTAGTGTGGAAACACGAACGCCTAAATTGTTCAACTCAGCAGAGAATTCGTTAGCTAAACGGTTGATGATTGCATTTTGCTCAGCGTCAACACGTCCTTGACGAACCATAGCTTTAGCTACCATTTGAGCCATTTCGTAACGAGTGATGTTGTTTTGGCCTTTGAAAGTGCCATCTGGGTAGCCGTTAACTACGCCTTGGGAAGCTAATTGAGCTACTGCTTGGTATGCCCAATCTTGTGGAGTTACGTCAGCAAATGGGTTAGCTGCGAATGCAGAAGTTACACCCAATACTGCTGTTGCTGCAAGTACTGCTAATTGTTTTTTCATGATAATTACCTCTCAATGAAAAATATAATAATATAGATCGTCTCATATGCTTAGTTTGACTGATTATATCATTGCATTACTTTTCATGGAGTGTCCACGTTTCCTCACATACAGTAATAACATATCTATAATCTAAATCATAGCAAACATACTTGACTCACATGTATCATATCATAGGCTATCTATATAAAGCAAATACTTCCTAGCAAATAAACACTTCGTTTATTTTTGCATGTAGAATATATATACTTTTAATAACCACATCTAACTATTTGCTATAACATGTATTATTCCAATCTTTTCATGCAGCATTTTAGACCTTTAAAACTCCTACATCGAAATAATAAATACTTAACTTATCCCAAAATTTCACTTACATTGCAAACAAAAATTGAATACATTTACTCCATGCTTTTAATACAATGCCTAAGTATATTTATTCTTTGCCTAAATATATTTATTCTTTTTATACGTGAACCATAATTCCTACATAGCATCAAAGATTCTTATTTCCTTTCCTCCAATTCTAACCACCGCAAGGTACTCATATCTAATTCGTCCGCTATAGCTTCACGCTCTTTCACCGTTGTTTCTATGGCACTATAATCGCTACCACCTTGGGCAATCATGGCATCATAGGCTTTGATTAGCCCCTCTAATTCCGCAATGCGAAGTTCTAATTGTTCAAGTTCTTTCCTCTCCCCTAATGTCAGTTTCTTTTTGCCACTGTCGCTGCTATTCACCGTCGTCTCTACTGGATTCATACTGTCATGTATATCTATGCCTATATCACGTGCCTGTGTATGTACGCCCTCACTTTCAGTATCCACTAGTATTTCTTTATTGGCATGGTGCCCCGCATCCTGTTGCATAGAACTAGAGGGGCTGCCTTGTACATAAACGGCATGACGCAATACACCACGTTTCGTCTCTCCACCTATAGCATGTGATTCCGCCCTATCCGCTTCATAATCGGAATAACCACCATGGTATACCTCGATGTGACCTTCTCCAGTGAAAGCGAATAACTTATCTACCACCCGATCCAAGAAATATCGATCATGACATACAGTGATCACGATACCACCATAAGAGTCCAAGAACTCTTCTAACACTTCTAAGGTTGGAATATCTAGGTCATTGGTAGGCTCATCTAAGAGCAGCACATTCGGTGCGTCCATTAAAATGCGCAGCAAAAAAAGGCGACGCTTTTCCCCACCAGATAGTTTACGGATTGGCAAACCGTGGTGTGATGGAGGAAACAAAAATCGTTCCAATAATTGACCTGCACTTAAGGAACTGCCATCAGGTAAATGCAGGTATGAGCGATTTTCTCGAATATAGTCCAACACACGCTGGTCTTCTTTAAAGGTCGGTAATTGTTGCGAGAAATATCCAATGCGAACCGTTTCTCCACGTCCCATAGTCCCACCAGTTGGTTCCAAGGATCCTTGGAATAGCTTCATCAACGTAGTTTTACCAATCCCATTAGGGCCTACCACACCAATACGATCGTGACGAACCATATGATAGGTAAAGTCATGAATCACGTCTCGTCCGTTCTCATATGCAAAGGATAGGTGTTCAATATCAAAAATGGTGTTCCCTAACCGTGATGCTAATACAATGGGATCGACGGTACCGACTTTTTGTCGTTTTTCCATAGCTTTCAATTGTTCAAATCGTTGCAATCTTGCCTTTTGTTTCGTAGTCCGTGCTTTCGCACCGCGGCGTACCCACTTCAGTTCACTGGCGATTAACTTTCTCCGTTTTTCTTCGATAGCATCTAGCTGGGCTTCTCGTTCTTCTTTCAAGGATACATAGGTTTCATAAGTCTCTTGAAATTCATATATAGTCTGATTCGATAGTTCCCATATGGTATTACATACGGCATCTAGGAAATATCTATCATGGGTGCTCAATACTACGGCGCCTTTTCTATCTTTTAAATATAGCTCTAGCCATTCAATGGTGGCCTCGTCCAAATGATTCGTAGGCTCGTCAAGCAATAATAAATCACAAGGGTAGACCAAGGCTCTGGCTAATGCCAATCTGCGTCGTTGTCCCCCAGATAATGAGTTTGCTGACCCATGAACATCGTGAAAGCCTAGACGTGTCAAGATCATCTTCGCTTCTTGTTCTACAATCCACCCATCTTCTTCATCCATACGCGCTAAAAGTTTCATATATTGAGCTGATTCTGGATTCTGTAATGCTCGTTCAAAGTCTCGCACTAGTGATAATTTGGGATGGTCTCCTAATAACACATTGTCTAGTAATGTGCCACTTTCATCGATGTACGGATCTTGCTCTAGTCTATGGATGGTAGCTTTCCCATTTCGTTCTATACTGCCCTTATCTGGCTCTTGCGTTCCTTCTAGGACCTGCAATAAAGTTGTTTTTCCTGTCCCATTCACACCAATTAAGCCAATACGATGGTGTGAGGCTATCGTCAAATTTACATTTTTAAATAATAGCCGTGTGCCATACGATTTTTCTATATTTTGTAATGTTAAGATGTTCATATTCGTTTATATAATTCCTAGTTCTTGTTTTAATGCACTTTGTAATATTTTAGAAAAATTAAGATTCTCTTCTTCTGCTTTATGATTAAGCCAACTAGGAATGGTAAGCGTTTTTTTCACAGCTCTATTATCTGTCTTTCTTAAATAAGCTTCCTCATCCCATTTTACTAGCCCAATAAACTCCCCTGAGCCACATTGTATATCCGTTGGACTCATAGGAACTGGAAATTCTTCTTTATCTTCACTCAAAGAATATAAATAAAGTCCCAATGCATCTTCTGCCATATCCACCGCCTCGGCTAATGTATTACCTTCTGTAACACAGCCTGGCAAATCTGGAAAGCTAACTGTATATCCTTCATCTCCATCACTGCTAAAAATTGCTGGATACATTTCTTTTCTCATAGTATACCTCCTATTTTATCGTAACTACTTTATTTAATTCCTGCTTGCTTCAATATTGTATGTAATGTTTTAGGTTTTAAGTCTTCTTTATGTACAGGTACTGTAACACGCCCCACTTTACTCGTATGCTTTAACATATGATGTGAGCCTCGTATTCGTTCAACATACCAGCCTTCCTTTTTTAATACTTTCAGTAGTTCTTTGGGTGTTACCAAAATAATCACCAACTTTCACTAAAATAGACATGAGATTACTAATTACATACAAAACAACTTCTATTCTTATTATAGTACGTGCCAATACGTATGTAAACTATAGATTTGCATTGACATGCCTACTTTCATGGATTAGAATGAAGATAATACATTCATTATTTTATAAGGAGGTTGTCATGGACACTGACACGGTTCAGCAAGAATTTGAAGATATTGGTTTTGAGATTGTAGAAGTTGACGAACGGGACGTCCTATTATATGAACTATCTGATGGTAGTGAAGAGGAAGATGGGCAATATGCCATTGTGTCTGACGAGGATGGACGTATTCCTGTATCAATGGATACACCTGTAATTGTATCCGTGTATGATGATAATGATACATTTCAATGGAGCGTAACACTTCCCAACGGCGAAGAATTGAAAGAATTATTCCTTCGTGTGGAAAGCGCAGAAGAATTGCTAGATACTTTGCAAGATATTCGCCATGAGAATATCGAGCGTTACGATTCTGAAATGGACTCCTATGCTGAGTAAGACAAACAAGCAAGGATATTAAAAAAGATCCTAAATAAAAAAGAGGAACGTTGATACTTGTTCATCAACATTCCTCTTTTTTATTTCTAGATACGTTCTATAGGTGCTTCTATATACATTCTCTAGGTGATTCTGTAAACTGGAATCTATCTTCTTGCGCACCCTATCCCCTTATGATCGAATCATAGTCTGACAAGCCGCTACAATCTCTGCGGCGCCGTCTACTTTCCAAGCCTTTGCCGCTTCATGCATAGCTTGTAAACGTTCTTGATTTTGTAATAGGGCCCCCACTACGTCATCTAAGTTTTCTATATGTCGTGCCCACTTGCCACAGCCTTTTTGTTCTAACAGCTCTGCATTAGCTTCTTCCTGTCCTGGTATGGCATTAAAGAACACCATCGGTACCCCTATGGTAACCCCTTCCATACAGGTCAACGCCCCTGGCTTTGTCACTAGCAATGTAGCCTTTCGCATTAATTGTGGAATTTCATTCGTATAGCCATACACAAAGATAGGTGTTTCTAATGTGTCTTTCATATGATGCAAAGACGTATACAAAGCATCGTTTAAGCCTGCCACGACGTGAATTTCATCAATCCCTGGTACATGATCTAGCCGTTGTAAGGCTTCTTCTACGCATCCCAAACCTAGGCCACCACCCATGAGTAATACCCGTTTACACTCTGTACTGCCATAGGGTTCTTTCAGCGGTTCAAAGAAATGGCGCATAATAGGAATCCCCGTCACATGAATTTTATCTAAGGGCACCCCCATGTTCAGCACTTCATACACCATAGAGGGGGTTGCCACATGGTACGCATCAATTTCATCATAGCGCCAGAATTGATGGGCTGCAAAATCTGTCATGACCGCCGTAATGGGGATATCAATTTTTTTATGTCGCTTCAACACACTGGCGGCACCACAGGGAAATGGGTGGGTACACACAATGAGGTCTGGCTTTTCCTTTTCAATGAGCTTTTCCATCCGATTTTTCAACATCCAAGAAACCACCGTTTGGGCCACGCTCCCCTTCCATTCTCCACCAGACCATCGGTAGACGATATCATAGAGAAAGGGAAAGAAATCTAGCATTTTAAAATAAGTTTCTTTCAATAGATTGTCGAAGGAAAATGTGTCCGTCCCCAAGAAGTCCACATGATGAACTACAGCTGTTGGATCGATTTGCTGCCAATATTCTTGTATGGCTAATGCTGCCTGCGTATGTCCCGTACCGATGGATGCGGATACAATTAAAACACGTTGTCCCATGTGACCTCCTTTCCTTAGATAGATGATAGCTCTTATATCGTATTGCTACGAGTCTCACTAAAATACTACATTATGTCTATTCTATCATAAATTAAGAGAGATATAAAATATTCATTCCCTCCTGACTGGTGCTACTCCAACTCGATTCAACCCTGCTTACCTATCATAGCCTATCTCCACTAGAACGAAAAAAGAACGCTACGATTCCAGCGCAAACCTGATGCAGTATCAGTTTGCAATGAAACCATGGCGTTCTTTACATATCTTAGGAATGACCTGAATTATTTTTTACGAACTGTAGTAGATGCTTTAGCAACTGGTCCATTAACAAGATCTTTTAATTGTTTACCTGCTTTGAAAGCTGGGCATTTGGATGCTGGAATTGTCATTTGCGCATTATTTTGAGGATTGCGACCAACACGTTCAGCACGATGACGAACTTCGAATGTACCGAAACCGATCACTTGTACTTTTTCTTCTTTTGCTAATGCTTCGCCAATTGTGTCGAATAAAGCTTTTACTGCTTTTTCAGCATCTTTTTTTGTCAATTCAGCTTTTGCTGCAACGCTTGCAATTAATTCAGTTTTGTTCATAATTGAACCTCCCTTAAAAATAGTATCCTTTTAACTTAATCATGCGAGTTAAGTTTCACTTTCGCCGCATCCCAAAATTCATCTAGTTCTTTAAGAGTAAAGTCCTCCCATTTTTTTCCACTTCGTTGAACCTCTTGTTCCACGTATGAAAAACGCCGTATAAACTTTGTATTTGTGCGGTGTAGTGCGTTTTCTCCGACTATTTTATACCATTTAAACAGATTTATCAAGGAAAAAAGTACATCTCCTCCCTCTTCTTCCGCTTTTTCTATATCTTTTTTGAATATTTCCTTTTTAAATTCATCTATTTCCTCATAAAACTTAGCCCATACGCCTTCTTCCGTGGGCCAATCAAAGCCTACTTTACTTGCTTTTTCTTGCAATTTTTGAGCCCGTAATAAGGCTGGTAATCCAGGGGAAATTCCATCCAATATAGATGTTCGTTCATGCCCCTTTTCCTTCGCCTTCAATTCTTCCCAAGTGGCTAATGTATCACCTATCGTTTCACGATCTGCGGTTGGGAATACATGGGGATGTCGTCGCACCATTTTCGCCGTAATGTCGTCTACTACATCTTGCATGGTAAAATATCCATTTTCTTCTGCCACACGAGCATGGAATACAATTTGCAGCAACAAATCGCCTAACTCTTCTCGTAAATGGTCTACATTTTGTTCGTCAATGGCTTCCAGCGTTTCATAGACTTCTTCTAACAAATATCTACGCAAGGAGCTATGGGTTTGTAATTTGTCCCAAGAACATCCCTTGGGACCTCGCAATTCTGCTAATACTTCTACTAAAGGCTCCACTGTAAAGGGACTCATTTCTTTTTGACTCACTTGGCACCACCTTTCTTCATGGCTTGTTTCGCCAGACTTTTAAATTCTTTCACCTGCATGGTTTTCGTGATTCCCAATGCCACTACATAAAATACGATGCCTAATGCAATTGATAGGGCTACACTCATGGTATTCGTCAGTATCGTGCTCATAAAATTATACACCATGACCGTACCACCTCCCATGGCTAAGGAGGAAAATAGTATTTTTCCAATTTCTATGAAAGAAACCTGAAACGCAGTACTCCGATATAGTATATACAAATTTGCTACTGCAGCTATACCAAAGTCTACATTCGTTGCCCAAGCGGCTCCTTCGATGCCCCATTGTGGCGTCAAATACAGATTTAGCAAAATTTTCATGGAAGATCCTAGTAATAATGTGAACATAGGAATGGCCGTACGTCCTAAGCCCTGCAAGGCGCCTGTAGTGACCTGTTGCACCCCTAATAGCCAGATACTAGCGCTAAGGACCGCAATGGCACCACCTGCATTAGGCGTATCAAACATCATCTGAGAGATAGGTGTGGCTAACACGCATAATCCCACAAAAGCTGGAATAGTCACGATATTGGTCATCCGTAAGGCGGTTCTCATACGATGATGAATTTCCTCTTGATCTCGTTCACCATCTAACCTCGATATAGCTGGCACTAAACTGGTCGCTAAGGACATGGTCACGATGACTGGTAAACTAATGAGCGACGTAGCCATTCCTGTCAAATACCCAAAGGCCGTAGTCGCTTCTTCTTTGCCATACCCTGACAGCATCAGTTGTTGTGGCACTAGCCATAAATCGATAGCTCCTATGAGGGGAATCATAATATTTGCCAACGCCACGGGAACGGCTAAGACGATTAATTCTTTTATGATGGATTTCCGTGATTCTAACGGATACCATTGTCCTTCTAATTTAGGGTCTCGTCCATAATAATAGAGCAACACCACTAGCCCTAACCCTACACCGATAACAGAGGACAAGGCAGCACGACTAGATGCCAGTTCAATCCCCTGTGGTAAGAAATAGATAGCAGCCCCCACCATGACAAGTACACGCCCTAACTGTTCACACACCTGGGAGATACCCGTAGGCAGCATATTTTGAAATCCTTGAAAGTATCCTCTAAAGCAGGCTAATATGGATACGATACCAATGGCAGGTGCTACAGCTAGCAACGCTCCTTCAGCTCGATTATCTGTAATCAGACCTACGTCAATGACATAGGGAATGGCAACATAAAAGCCCACGCTAAGGAGTGCCCCCACAATGCCCATAGTCGTCAATGCGACGGTAAAAATATGTCGCGCACCTCTGTAGTCTTCGTGACCTACTTTACGAGCAATCATAATGGAAATGGCTACAGGTAAACCTGCTGCTCCAATACTAATGATTAGCTGATACAGGGAGTATGCCATTTGGTACAGCCCTACCCCTTCTCCTCCTAAGATACGCGCTACGATGACCTTACTAATAGCCCCTATGACCTTCACCAGCAGTCCTGCTACAGTTAAGATCATAGCGCCTTTCATAAATCCTGTCATATTAGCCCTCCTTCGGAAGTTTTCGTTCAAACTCACTCATCACTTGTTCAACTTGGCGTATCACATCACCAGATTGCACGGTATAGGCCCACACTGTTGGCTTCGACCCCCGATGTTTCATATGTTTCCAAATGCTTTTCGTAATGGATGCCATATCCCAATCTTCCATTTTGGATTCATCTTGCCACGTAAAGAGAATGTTCCCATCCTTAATAATCACACTCTTCATACCTAATGCACGTGCTCGTTCTTTAATCGTCGCCAACTTGATAAGCCGTTCTACTGGTTTTGTAGGTGTTCCAAATCGGTCGATGAGCTCGTCCACAAAATCATCTAATGCCGCTTTCGTTTCGATTTGTAACAATCGTTGGTAGACAGAAATCTTTCGTGCTTCATCATGAATATAGGCACTATCGATGAAAGCATCGATACCCACATCCACCACTGGTGCTGGCAATGGTCGATCTGGCACATCTTTTTTCTGCGCTTTGGCGATGGCCTCTTCTAACATGGCTGCATACATGGCAAAGCCCACAGCTGCAATATTTCCATGTTGCTGAGCCCCTAATAAGTTGCCTGCCCCTCGGATTTCCATATCTCGCATAGCTAGCTTAAAGCCTGCTCCCAATTCGGTAAATTCCTGAATCGCTTTCAACCGTTTTTCTGCACTTTCATTCAATACCTTATCGGGACGATACATAAAATACGCATAGGCCCGTTGGCTAGAGCGTCCCACACGACCTCGCATTTGATACAACTGTGAAAGTCCCAAATGATCCGCATCGTAAATAATAATCGTGTTGGCATTCGGAATATCTAAACCCGTTTCAATAATACTTGTGCAAAGAAGCACATCATAGTGCCCTTCCGTAAAGTCCTGCATCACGTGCTCCATCATGGTCCCTGCCATTTGTCCATGAGCCACGGCAATGCGTAGATCCGGCATAGCCCGTTGTAAGTTTTCTTCCATATGTGTGATAGATTGCACCTTATTATATACAAAGTACACCTGTCCACCACGCTGCAATTCACGACGGATAGCCTCTGTAACCACCTGCATATCAAACTCAACCACATACGTTTGTACCGGTAACCGTTCCATCGGCGGCGTATGGATGACACTCATTTCACGAACCCCCACCAAAGACATATGCAATGTCCTTGGAATCGGTGTAGCACTGAGGGTTAAAATATCGATATTCGTCGCCCATTGTTTCCATTTTTCTTTTTGTGCTACCCCAAACCGTTGTTCCTCATCCACCACTAATAGACCTAACTGTTTGAACTGAATCTGTTTACTTAATAAGGCGTGGGTTCCGATTAAAATATCAACTTGCCCTTCTTGGACAGCCTTGATGATACCTTTTTTCTCCTTAGCAGATCGGAATCGGTTTAATACTTCTACGCGAATACCAAATTGTGAAAAGCGATACATACATGTTTTATGATGTTGCTCTGACAAGACCGTAGTCGGCACTAACATCGCCACCTGCTTGCCACTCATGACAGCTTTAAACATAGCTCGCATAGCCACTTCTGTTTTACCGAATCCCACATCACCGCATAACAATCTATCCATCGGCCGTGGTGATTCCATAGATTCCTTAATTTCCTCGATGGCTCGTAATTGGTCTTCCGTTTCTTCATAGGGGAATTGGTCTTCAAATTCTCGTTGCCACGGTTGGTCTGGTAAAAATGCATATCCTTCAATCAGCTCTCGTTTTGCGTAGAGCTCCACTAAGGTGTCTGCCAAATCATCAATGGATTTTTGTGCCTTCGTTTTCGTTTTGATCCATTCTTTACCTCCCATTTTATGGAGTTTAGGAGTCACCCCTTCATTGCCAATATACTTCTGCAATTGGTCTAAATGGTCAGCCGGTAAAAATAGTCGATCTGTTCCCGCATAATCAATTTCAATATAATCTCGATGAATACCCTCTGTTTCTATGGTCTTTAACCCACGATATTTACCAATACCATGAATACTATGGACTACATAATCCCCTACAGTAATATCCGTGAAATACTTAATCTCCTGACCTTTTTCTACTTTCTTACGAATTTTTTTCTTTTGAAAGCCGAAAATATTTCCTTCTGTAATGACCGTTATGTTCGCATGTGGTAATTCAAATCCCTCTGAAAGTATTCCGTCCACGATGAGCACTACTGGGGCTGTCCACTCCCAATGATTTCGATACACATAGGATATCTTATTCTCTAATAAGGCACTTTCAATGGCTTCCCGACGTTGCTGATTATGTAACACTAATACGATTTGTCGTTCTAAGGAAGCATTAAAGCGAATATCATCCATAAGCATAGGAATTTGTCGCTCATAAGAGGCTATGGATTTCCCCATTATGCCAATCGTCTGTGGCTTACCCCATCCTGTGGAACGTTGCATCATACTGAATAGAATTGTTGTCCTAGCCCTAGAGGAAGATTTCCAATCTTTCCATTTCATATACAATTCTTCATTCGTACTATCTTCCTTGTGAACTTTACCTAAGGCTTCTTCTAACCGTTTAGGCTCATCTACAATCAACAGTCCCTGTTCTAAATAGGAAAGAATAGAACATGATTCCTCTGCACTATCAGCATGGATCGGTAAAATCATACATTCCTCAGTTTCCCCCATAGAGCGTTGCGTATCCACATTAAACTGACGCATCGTATCAATGGTATCGCCGAAAAATTCAATACGATATGGAGATTCACATTGAATCGGAAATATATCTACAATATCTCCACGCACACTAAAATGACCACGATATTCCACCTGGTCCACTCGTTCATATCCAATTTGTACAAACTGCTCCAATAGCTTATGCTGTTCAATATCTTGCTCTACCTGTAAGGTTATCATATGGTCAAGTACTGTCTGTGGTGATTCCACTAACTGACTGGCCTCCTCTACGGTAGCTAGTACAATCACTTGCTTTCCTAACGCTAGATTACCTAGGGCCTCCATCCGTTTTGCCTGTGTATCTAAACTTTTTGCCGTCCACTGTGAAAGTGAGCGATCTACGATAGGATACGACAATACCTTAGCTTGGGGTAACAAGCATTGTATGTCTCGTTCCCACATCTCCTTATGCACTTTATCATGCGTTACAATCAACGTCGGTCTCTGTGCATCGTGGAGCATAGCTTGGCTATAGATAAAAGATTTCTGAGAACCGCCTAAGCCATAGATTTGTGTAGCTCCTTTTCTATAAAAGGCATCTATGGTATCTTTCATTGTTCCTTCTATATCTAATAAAGGTTTATATGTCATAGACATATACCAGTTCCTTTCTTATTAATCATGATTCTGTAGCCCTAGCTACATTGACATAGTTATTTCCTTAACATTATATACACTTCATACATTATATACTCATAATAAAATGTATGGAATGCAAGAAAAGGGCTATAGTTATCTATAGCCCCCTATCATTATTCTAAGTTTTCTTTAATTGCCGTATTTGTGGATTCTTCAATATAACGAAGGACTGCATATATCAGATAAGCACCTACAGTAATACCGAAGAAAAAGGCTTTAAAAATTTCTTTACTCCAACGTGTTTCTCGTAAGCCAGAAACCGCAGATACTAAAAAGTTCAAATCTGTAGCTTTCATAGCAACCTCCTTCTATTCGTAAATATACAAAAAAAGCGAATATGACTATTCGCTTATCTTCGAAATTGGTGCGGGAGAAGGGACTTGAACCCCCACGCCAATGGCGCCAGATCCTAAGTCTGGTGCGTCTGCCAATTCCGCCACTCCCGCATAAGATGGTG
>QWCZ01000801.1_pt1 | contig 14765 bp, 41 predicted proteins | sample 1972651 | NCBI WGS metagenome assembly QWCZ01 (sample SAMN09866695, study PRJNA288562) | Human oral metagenome isolate pre1_saliva, whole genome shotgun sequencing... | isolation source: mouth | host: Homo sapiens | place: USA: California
CCAAAACCAGAAATATTATCTTCAAGATCGATATCAGCATACACTGTATCGTTACTTAGATTAGCTGTTACATATAATACATTATTTTCAGATACTAATACAGCACTAATTAATTTAGGTGTCACTTCTGGAGTTTTATCAAAGTTCCATTGTTGACCACTAAATTCAAAAATTTTGTTTTGATTAGCTTTAAGATTTTCACCCAAAGTAATAAAAAATTCTTTAGCTTGTTCTTTAGATTCGAATGTTACTGTTTGCATAATTTTATCCTTTCATTTGACTAAACCACATTAGAAAACGTGTGAAGAGATTTCGGGGCGGAGCCCAACCGTGAAGTAAATGGCGGTAAATTAGTGACAGCCCTAATTTAACTTATTAGTTAAACATTCGTTCCTTTAGTTTATAATAAGCTAATTCTATTAAAGCTGGGAATAATACTTCTAAAGAATCGTTATAATTCATAATATTATCTTCTGTTTCAGTCGTAATAAATACTGGATCATAATCTTCGTCTTTATCTTTTTCGACGAATAAATCGAAGTATATAACATCGTCGCCATCTTCTATACTAAAACACAGTACTTCTGGTAATTCATTATTTAATCCTAGCATAGTTTTAGCGACTAAAAAATAAATTTTAAAATCTTGATTATATATTTCCATATCAGTAATATCGTCTAAGATATTAATAGCTTTATGTCGTTCTAAAATAGAAGCAATTGCGTTTGATTTATCGAATAAAGTCATTTTAAAACGCCTCCTAGGAGCATATTTAAATATATATGAATACTCAAAAAATCATCGTCGCCGAAATGATGATCTTTATCTATTCCTGTTACTAATATTTTCTTACACGGTCTAGAAAAATCTCTGTTACTTGGCATACAATAAATAAGATTATCTTTATCTAAGATATTAAAATTACTATTAGCACCAAATTCTGTATTGCACCAATTTCTATAATCTTCGATAAATTTAATTCTTGTAGCATCACTAAAAAAATCTATTACCAAGAAACAATGTTTAAGTTCAGTATGAGGATAATAGTCTTTAATAACTCGATGATTCTTCCATATTTTTGATTCTTTAGTAGCACTTGAAAGATCATCAGACTCTAAAATAAAACTATTTAATCCATTAACTTCTTCTGTATTAATAAAAGAAGTTTTGTTAATTATAACATCGTTTCTATTTCTATTAAAAATAAATATAGTTTTTGTATCGTATTTTCTTAATTCTGAAATTTTATTTTTAAATGTATTATCATTTTGAAATTCATTAAATTTTTGAATAAAAGTATCACAATCTATTTTTGAACCAAATATATATTTTCTCATTGTTACTCCTCCAATCCATAATTTATACTATTTAAAAGTATTAAAAAATACGTCCATAAAAACACAGTTTTATGAACGTTTATATTAGATAATGATTTTCGATTAAAGAAATCATTTTCTCTTAACGAATAACGAATACTATTTTTTTCATTAAAAAATACATTAATACTATTAGTTATAAATCCAGGCTGTTTTATATCGACTTGAAAATTAATTTGCTTATAAGCAATTTCATAGGAATAATAATATTTTATACAGCTTGTTTTAAGCAAATTTTTAAATTTAAATATAGTTAATTTTTGATTTTCATTATCTGTCATGTCGTATAAATGATAAAATACTAAACTAGTTAAATCGTTATAGTTTTGTATAAATTTATTCCATTTCATAATTGTCCTAGTTTCCTTAACAGTTTTGCTAGCTTCAAATATTCGCGAATGATCCTCTCATTCTCCATGGCGTCTAATTCTTGCTTCATATTATATAATTCTACACATAGATCAGTTGGAGATTTATTTTCAATATCATTATAATATAAAAAATATGTCGATAGTAATTGCCCAAGATCATCATTCATCTTTATACTCTTCCAATACCTCGTTAACCAACTATCGCGCCTTATCAGTTTCTAAATATATATAATATATTAAATGCTTACACATGTTTTCATTAATTATATCATATAATAAATAATTATCTGTTGCATATATTAGATATATCTTTCCGCTTGTTATACATGCTGATAAATGAATAGAATATTCATAAATCTTTCGACGAAGATTATATGTAAAAAATACGATATTAATATCTAAATGATTAGGATCGTTAGATATTGTAAACAACAATGACTCGTCATTTATTTTTAAGAAAGGATATAACTTTGAATACTCTATAGTAATTAATTCAGGAAAAATCATCGGACTATAATGATGAATTGAATACAACCAATTAAACCAGTTAATCATGCTTTTGATATTTCGACAATCTCAACTAACGTTCCGTTATAATATACTTCGACATTGCTACCATGACCATTACCATACATTTGATAGTTCAATTCGTGATTATTTTTAATAGATTTATTATGGTTCATAATAATAGTGTCGATTGTCTTAGTTAAATCATTACAGTCACACACTATTTCGATATTTAATTTGTTAAATAGTAATTTATATTTCATATTAAATTTCCTTTAGTAGCTCTTTAATATACCAACGCAATTCATCCATAAATTTCTTAAACATAATTACTTTTCCTTATATTTTTTACTAAGACTCTCGACAGTTTTTTTAACATAGTTCACAAATAAAAATCCGACGATATAATCACGATAAATTAATATATTTTTATCTAATAAATAATTGATATTATCAATACTCGAAAGATTTTTTATATAACCAGAATTATTTGCTGCTCGATGTCTAAATTCTATTTCGTTAATTTTTTTATTTTTTGTATCGATAATAAAATTAACGATCGAAGTCCTCGTATAATTTAAATCATAATTCCGTCGATATATTAAATGACAATCTTTTATTTTGAATTCGATAATACATATGCCATTTTTAGGACTTGGTATACTTACATCTTTAGAAGCAATTCTAATAATACGATCTTGTTTTAGATTGCATAGAATAAGCTTAGGATTACATCCTTTATAAAATAATTTATCTACTAATTCTTTTTGAGTACTAAACATTTCGAATCAATCCCGACCAAATACATAATATATTCGTAATAGAACAAAGCATTAAACTCATCGTTAATAACATTACATTCTCTTATTCTAGATCTACTGCCATCTAAAATATTATTTTGTGGAAAAAATGCAGAATTCTGTTCATAAAATTTTTGAGAAAAATCACAAATATCATAATAATTTTTATGTTTCATAATGTTATATCCGCTTCTTTTAAAAATGTCCAGATAATACCGTCGTACATTTTAATTGTTCCGTCGCGATATTCGACTTTATTAGTGTTCGGTACTTTACGTAACATACCACAACGTTCATCAGTTATACCAGTCTGGCCATTTCTAATAATAAAACGAATTGACGGAAATATGCCTTCGTTAACAAACTCAACTTTTTCAATATAATAATCTCTGCGATCGCTATTAAATTGATTAATATCAAGATTATTAATAATTTCGGCAGTTTCTTCGATGTTATGTTTCAATGTATGCCCCATAATATATCTCTTAGAATATTTTCAACCACTTACGTTTTTTAGAATTCATTTTTTTGCTATATTCTTTATTTTCAATACAATGAACAACATCGTACATCGAAGATATCTGTTCGAGCGTTAAATCATAACGTTGTCCTATTACTTTTTGTGGATACATACAAATATTATATCCTTCACAAATATAATTAATATAAGCATAATATGCTAAATAAAATGCATCAGTAAATATAGCTCTTGTTTGGTATGTTTTAAATCGACATAATTTACCTCGACTATTTACTACATACGATGTAACAAAATATAATCCACTCATATTTTTCCTGCAAAAAAATCCACAATTATTTCTCCTCTTAGTTATTATTATAGATATTTTTCTAAGAAAAAGAAATAAATGTGGTATAATCTAAAATTCTTTTTTCCAATTTTGTTCTGCTTTTCAAATACTGCCCACTGATAATATGGAATTAATACTGGCGGGACTGAAAGTTTAACCCATTTATTAATTTTAAAACGGAATTTGTTCTTCATGCTTGTAGCAATCTTTCGATTCAAATTTAAATTCTTTCCAGTTTTTTTCGTTCTGTAAAAATTCGTCAAGACCAGTAATTGTCGGAATATATTTCCAGCATTCTGCGCCATCATATTCGAACCGATAGATGATGTGGGTCTTTGTATAGATCGTTAAATTGTTTTTAATTTCTTGACTGCCGTATCCATTATCATAGTTAACAGATCCGGCATTCTTAACAAACGTGTCTTTGTTCATAAATATAAAATCACTACCGTATTCAGATTCGGTACACATCACGAACTGAATATCGTTTAATGTTAAATCAAGCTCTTTAAGCTTTTGTTCTGTTTCATTTAACAGATTCATCTTTATTCCTTTCTATAATACTTAATACATTATGTTTTTCTAGCTCTTCCATGAATATATAATGAGGTAACGTTTGTTCTGTTAACCATTTTATTTTAGGAATACTAACTAAATATACACTACTTTTTGAATATAAAATAAATAACCAATACGTTACATATAAAGAGCTATTAAAATTACTATTAAAAGTATCGTAAAATAATTCGTGAACATATTCATCTGTCGACAATCTTCTTAATAGTATTTTATATTTCATAATTTCTGCTCTTTAATATATTTAATATATCAGTATTTTTAGGATTAGCATCTTCTTCTAATGTTCTAAAATTAGTATAAGCTCGAACATCGATATCTCTAAGAATACTGTATCTGAATCTAAAGTCGAAGATACTGTACATATATGCAAAATACAAACTTAATTTTCTATTATAGATGCCCGGCATCTTTTGTATATATACATATACGTCATCTCTGATTTTATTATATTTAATGATATTAAAAGCCATTATCCTCTCCTCTTATATTTTTCGTCGAGTAAATGCAAAATTACATAATAACTATAATATATACAAGCGCTAAATTTATATTCATCGTCTTTATATACACACTTTGCTGATAATCTAGTAATTATTTTTAGATTATATATAATATCGTATTTTACAAAACGATCATATATATGAGATCCTCGATTTGTTATTGACACAGCTCTTTTTTGTTTACTAATCATAATTCACTACGACGTACTCCTCGCAATACGTTAATAATGTCTTCGCCGACAATTTCTTCTTTAAGTTCTTCTTTGGCATCGGTTGTATCGTCATCATATTTTAATCGTACCTGTAAATATCTAAGATTAGCTATACTATTAATAGAATAACGATAACGATTAATATGGCTTAACGATAATAAATTATAATAAGCCCAATATAATTTGTTGAGATATGTGTTGCCAGAACGTTTTTCAATGTTGCATCGAATCCTGTCGCCTTCGAAATGATACTCTACGACGACATAGTCGTTGCTATTAAAATATTCTTTTACTATTCGTTGATCGATCATTTTATTTTTCCACAAATTTTTAATAATAATATTTTATATTTCATATAGCACTTCCTCTTTAACCATTAACACATAAATATAATAACTATAGTAATAATAATGTGAATGTGGGCAATCAGGTGAATCAAATATAATGTCTGTATTATATAACATTAAATATGGTTCGCTGCGTGGTTCTATTTCGTCGTTATAACACATATCTTCTGTAAAAATATGTAAAATTTTTTCTACTTTTTTATTGATCATAATTTTAACATAGTTGTTAACATTAACTTATATATGTAATACCAATACATATATTTATACTTGCCTCGGCTATGCAACATAAACGATGGAACAGATAACAATTCAAAATATAAATTAAAATATTCAATTTTATGTCTATTCTGACATACGAAATCAACAAATTTATTTAATTCTTTTGTCATTTTATCAGTCATATTTGTCAACCAAATTTAAATTAATCCAATATAGGTATATATAATGTAACTTATAGTACTTACTATTTTTCATATAAAAATTATATATTCCTGGAATATTAATAGTAGGATCTAAATATATATAGGTAGAATTACCTCTAATTTTAGCTCTATTAAATCCTATAAGTTTATATTGTAATAATCTATTACTCATGTTTTAAATCTTTAATTATTTGTGTAATATTACATTCTTCAATAGCTTTTTGAATCTCACCAGCATAATAACTAGGATCGTCATATGCAATTTCCATATTTTCTAAATAATTTAAACCGTCGGATTTTATTACTGATATATAGTATGATTTAAAAGAATTTAACAGTTCATAATAGGCTCGATATAATGCATTAATATAATTATCATCGGTATAAATAACACTATATCTGAACTCTTCTCCGTACGTATAATATACGACAGCATAACTTTTACTCATAATAATGTTAATAACAAATAGTACCAATAGTATAAATTAGCACTATATGTCGTTCCTTCTTTATCTTGATAAACTCTATATGAAAATATAATCTCTGGAGTACTTAAATTATCGAACGAAAGATATTTAGTATTATTTTTTTTATAGCAATTATCACTTTTAAGAGCTATATGATCGGCAAGCCTATCTAAATAATCACTGCGCATTGCTATACTCTTTCTGTTTCAGAACATAATATTAAATATAGATAATATTCATAATAATCTTCATATTTATGATTTTTATTAGTTAAAATATATATACGATATAATTTTTTAGCATTTGTTTCCATAACAAAACGTTTAAGATTTTCATAAAATATATCGAATTCTATTCTAATTTGTAACGGAATAAATACTTGATCTATTAATTTATCAGTTACCATATGAAATTACTATAATTTTGTTTAGAAACATTACCGTCTTTATCGATATAATATCCTATTGGTACAGACCATTGACTACGTGGAGCAATTTCTAGAATGCCGTATTCATCGATATATGCTAGATCTAAGTCTGTTAGACCTTTTCCTGTCATAATCTGATAATCAGATATAACACGACCATCTGGCAATAATTTATTTTTTTAATAACATATTATAATTTTGCATATTAATCCTCCAATAAATCCGGAACTTCTGATATATATGGCATTATACTTAAATATATATAATAATGATAATACATATTGCTACTATATCTATTTTCGTTGCTATAATGTATTATATATCTTTTTGTTAAATTTTCGATATGAAGATTTCTTTCGATAAAATATTTACGATATTCTTTAACATTATATAGAGTAAAAACTCTGTTTAATATAATTGCTAATAATTTAGAAGTATCCATGCTCTAGAGCCCATGAACTGATACGATCATCATTCATTTCTTCGTCTTCAACACGCGATTGCATCCATTTTAAAATTTTTTCTCGTTGAAATGGTTGTAATTTTTCTAAGGCTTTACCATTATAATATTTGTCTAGAAAATAATTTAATGTTTTTCTTTTAATGAATTTTCTATTAAGTAAATTTCTTCGATAATAATCGCTTCTTTTTCAGTCATATTATCCCCCTTATTAGTCGTCGACCATCATATCGACTAATGCCTTAATAATATTTCCGGCTGTATCGTTATCATAGCTGATACGATTATCCTTAATATTAAAAGTATATTCATATAATACCATTTGATATTCACTATACTTTTTACCTAATAATTTTAATAAGCTACAAGTAAGCATTACTTTAACGACATTAAGATTATCATAATGATCTGTGATATTACCGACACGATCGATAATAGCACCGCTTAAACAAATTTTCCCATAATTTCTTTTTAATCGTCTAAGTATATCTAAAACAACTCCGTCTTTATTCAATTGTATATATAACATATCGTAACCTTTTATTATACCATAAAATACTTTTTTTGACAAAAAATTCCATTATTATTATCAAAATGCATAAATTCTTAAAAGCGGATATATGTTCGCTTTTATAGATTACAAATTAATCCTAATGATAGATAATAATAGTAATAACATGAACCATCAGTATACATATATTCATGATATTTTTCTTCGAAATTTTCGCACGTTAAATATTGAACAAGATCATTAGACTCATAATCATCATATTTAAATACAGCTTCAGATAATTTATCATTATTAATTTTAATCATTGCATAGTAATTTCTAACATATCGATAAATAAACCATGAGTGCTATATACATTACATTGGACGACGTTATCTTGTTTATAAATAGCGCCGACTTTAAAATCTTTATTATTTTCTTTAAATTCATTAATAATATCACGATAATTATTAGCTTCTTTAATTACAGATTGTTCTGGATTAAAAGTTTGTACTACATATTTCATAATTAAACCTCAACTGGTTCGATCGTAATCGTACCGTAATCAAAATCATCAAAATCTTTAATATACCCGACTAATGCATCTCCTTTAGGATGAACATTACATACTTTAAGATTACTATTTTGTTTAACAAAATCACTAATAATAACAGATACATCGTCTAATTCTACAGTACTATTAAGTCCTTTAAATTTAGAAAATGTTATTTTATGTTTCATTATAAGACTCCGTACATCATTAACCATATATAAAAATAATAATACTTATGATCGCCGGCAAAATAAAATATATTATCATCCATAACAAACTTAAGATTATTATGTATATAATATCGATCGACAATCTTACGTGAAAAATACCCATGCATCATATTGTCTTGAATATTTTCTAGTATCTTGATTAATTTTGTGCTCATTTATTATCCTTTAATAGTATTTACTATATATATCATTACAATGAAATATACATATACAACTATTAATTGAACAAACCATGGCATATAGTCTTTAATACTTCCACCAGCTTTATATATAGTATCTATATACATATATATAGCAATACTATATATTATAGTTAAAATACTTATAAAATCTAATATATTAGTAACTGCATCCATATATATACTCCTTTATAATTCAATCATTATATATAGACAATATTTATATAAAGAAGCATATAACTCATTTGAATATACTGTTATATCTAAATTAAGATTAAGATGTATTAAATATTTATCCATATCTTTATTCCAGCTTAAGCTATAGATATACTTTGCTATCTTAATATATAATCTTCTATTCATATTAAATACCGACGACCTTATATTCTTCTTTAAATAAACTACTTAACTCTTGCGCGATCCATTCGAATTTTTTTTTTTGAGGAATTAGTCGTACATACTTATCGTAATGTTTTAACGTAACACAACGATGTACATAATAACCTTCTAATCCTGAATAATAGAATACGATAATAAACGGATCGCTACCAGGATGGCGGTGAATCTCACAGCCATCGAATAATACATGATTCCTAAACATATCGATATTAATATCGTTAAGACTAAAAGCTTTAAGTGCGGCTTCTTTACTTTTAAATTCTAATAGCATGATTTTTACACCCGTTATTTTTTATTTTTGTTTTAACATTAATAATTCATACATATAATCAAGTTCTTCTTGATTCGTTACATTCTTAAAAATAATCTTGTCGACTTCAAAATCGATCGCTGACTTTTCTGTTAAATACATAGCATCATAAGATGCATATGTTTCTAGAGCTATATGTTTACCAAAACATTGAGCTAATTTACCGTCGGATCCTGGTACTTCGACCGGATAAAAATCTAAGCCATATATCCCATATTCATCGCTTCGCCATAAATAACTATCATCGTCGAACGAAAACTCGTCTTTAATATCTTTATACATATATTTCTCTTTAGAATATTCGAATTTCATTTTAATTTTCTCCGTTTAATAATACCCATCTTGAATAAAATAACTACGACAATCCTCATAAGAATCATAAGAGATATATAACTTGTTAGGACTTACGTTTTCTAAGATTTCTCCGTCTTCTAATTCAATTTTAATATTACAGATATGAGACCATTTACGGTCAAAATACCATTCATAGTCTAAGATTCTACAATTACGACCATCGATATAATGATAATTAAAATCTTTAAATTCAAAATCGTCTAAATCTTCATGATCTTCGAAGTTATACATTTTGTCGCCAAGACAATATTCATCTTGAATCAAGCAGGCAAAATTATTTTGATATCTTAAAATTAATTGTTCGTTCATTTTTATTCTCCTATAAAATAATTGCGATATAATAATTGTTTATATTCGTTATAGAATAACGGAGCATACATCAAGTCATATTCTTCGTACGTATTAATGACTACTTGATTTTCAATATCTTCATCAATGAATATATTTACAGTTATATATTTATTTTGATTTTCATTTAAATAAGAAATGCTAATTCCATTTTCTTCTATATCGCCAAAACAAGATTCCCATATACCGAATTCTTTAAGATCATAAGATTTATCTTTGTTCTTCTTTATTGTGTTAACGAACTCAGTAGCAAATTCTTTTGTTTTAAATTTTATATACATAATGTTAATCCTTAATATCCCGATATATTAATTTCATATTTTCGTCGAAGTTCAAACTTTTCATAATTACCTCGTTAAATTTCATTTAAACGTTCTAAATAACTTAAATACATATAGTACCAATAATAATCGTCGACAGGCATATTTTTTAAATACTTCTTTTCTAGTTTGCGATATATATCGGTACTAACATACTTTGAATACAAAAAATAAGGTAAATCTTGCCCTATGTTTTTGTATATAATTTTATCTAAACTTTTATTTTTCATAATATTTATCGTATATATTATATATGTTTTATTTCCAATGCCCAAGGGCAAAAACCTAAGACTTCGTCATCTTTAATGTTAGTCTTGCTACTATTAATCAAAGATTGTATTAAATCTAATACTTTTTCTTGCTGAGAAGAATGTAAATCTTCTAATCTGGCGCCGCCATAATATTTATTCAAAATTTTATTAAGCATATTTTCTTCGATAGTATTCATATTAATTCTCCTTATTAGTAATTATTACTTATTATTAAATATATATAGTAATAATAATAAAATCCACTATTCCTTGTATCGTCATCGATATTTATATTATATATAATTTCTGAATTATTAATGACTAAATATTTTTGTGTATTAAATCTAAATGCATTCGATGACAAGTCATATTCAAAATTTATTAGATAATACTTCATTTTCCAATTCATATATCTTTACCGATCATACTTAAATATATATAGTAATCATAATATAGTCTAGCAGAATATTCACCTCCACTTTCATTAATATATACTATATATTTTATTATATGATTCATAACGTATACATACGATATGTTATTTATAATATCATATTGTTTATTATCACAATAAAAACGACTTAATTTACTATTAACTATAAATGGTAAATCTGATTTCATTATAATACACCTAACACTAACCAATAACTATAATATATCATTCCGTTAATTTCTACGTCGCCTTCGGCATGTACGACAAAATTCATTATTATAGTAACTGGTAACTTAAAATTCTTCTGAGGTTTATACTTCGAATATTTTGTTTTTATTATCCAGGCCGCGTCGATAATATTATCGATTAATTCATTCTTATTCATATTTTTACCAATATAGTTAACCATATATAGTAATAATAGTATACGTTGGCACTATATTTTTCATTTTCATAAACATAAATAAAATGTTTTTTAAGGATATCATAACCGTTATTATTATTAATGCTATAATATTTTTCATATTTATTGTCTTTATTAATTATATTAAAAAAGCTATACATTATTTTTTTAAAAAGTTTTAATTTATTCATATCATTCTATTACCATTAAATACATTAAATACTGTAAATATAATTCGGCACTATATTTATAATAACTTTCGCTAATTGCTACGATTATATTATCTAGATCATATTTTTCGCTTATATCATCAGAATAACATAGTTTTCTTGGTCTAATATATCATATCCAGTCATTATGATCGACAATAGCATCGATTAAATATTGATTCATTTGCTACACTCATTAACTCCTATATAACAAAAAAGGACTACGGGAGATTTCGGTGCGGAGCACAGACTTAAGAATGTTAGTCTTATATATAAAATACTAAAGACGGCTATTAACCATATACTAATAAATAATATATACATATTAAATATTATATACTGATCTGTGAACATATTAATATAAAATAACATATACAAAATCGCCCGCCTCTTTCCATTTAATAGTTTCTTAATTCTTCTATACTAATAATAAGATATATAATACTAATATACATTACTACTATAATTATAATTACTTACTACTATAATATAGATGATATACAATATTACTAATATAAGCATTTTCAATACTATATATAGATTTACCAGATAATGCAGTATGAATATTATTAATATCGTTTTCTAGCTTATAGTTAATATTAGACCAAGTAGTTCCATTATCGTTACTTTGATCGATACCAAGATATGCATATTTTATTTCTTCACCATTAATATTAAAATAATAACGCATTCTAGATTTTAACATAATACCATTAGCTTTTTTAGCTATAATATCGGCATCGATAATATTATAATTTTCATTCATGCCGATATATTGAATACTAGTATCTTCAATATAGATATTAGATTTCCCAGTATCTAAAACAAAAACTTCTTTAGCACTACTAATACTACATATACTAATAATACATACTAACATTAACATTAATTTTTTAATCATATATATATCTCCTTACTATATATATCTTACTATTAGTATACAGGAATCAAGTATATTATAGAGTGTTGCGGACTTATTATATATTAATAGTCAAATGTAAAAAACTACCGTTTTTCAGCAGAAAACACAACTTGAGAGTGTTTCTACCTTATGATCTGAAGCTTTAGAATTATGAAAATATACTGTTTTTTGGAGAATAAGCGGAGATTATAAGTGTTACTATATATTAATAGCCATAAACAATTTTTACTAGTTTTTACTTAAAAATAACAAACTTGAGAGTGTTACAGACTCTTAATCATTTTAATAGCCATAAACAATTTTTACTAGTTTTTACTTAAAAATAACAAACTTGAGAGTGTTGCGGACTCCCCCCACCCCCCAAGGGAGCCACCTATACAGGTAAATAATCTATATAGGTAGAATGTATATAGTCTAAACCAACATGCACATAAAAATAACTCAAGTTGGCGCTCGTGAGGAGACGGCGGACTATTAAAAAAAATAAATGTTATTATATTATATATATAGTATATATAAGAGATGAATAAGAACTGTTAAGGGAGCAATTTTTATATCGATCGTTCCTAACCCTAAATAATTTCATATACAACAAATTATTAAAAACCCGCGTCACTAGTACGCTTACGACGTTTCATTTAAGATTTTCGGAGTAAGCTATGGTCGGCGAACGCTTTTGAAAAAAGCTCGTATTCATAAATATACACATTCTGTATATTATGTTTTATTGTTTCCTATATATACCAAAACCAATACCAAAATTAAAAAAAGCCAGATATTATATGACTTTAATTTTTTCTATTTTTTTTACTTAAAAATACCCGTACTTTCAATTATGCATTATTTCTGTATATTTAATTATTTTTACAAAATTGATTAACGCTACGCTTAACATGAGTAATATACCGGTGTAACTACGTTACACCGCTCCGAGTTTTTGCAAAACTCTTAACACACAAAACAGTCTTGGATATAAAAATCTAAGGCTGTTTTTTTATTGTCTGATATATATATAATTAATTAAATAAAAAATATTTTTTTATTTTTGAATAACTTGGCATCGAAGATGCGTAATATACCGGTGAACGCAGTTCACCGCTTTGAACATTAAAAAAATACTTATATAAAAAACGGCCCTTCGGGGTCTTTTTTATTTTCTGAAATATTTTTTTAAATTATTAATAACTCCGTGTCAAAGACACGTAATATACCGGTGAAACGAAGTTTCACCGCTTCAGATACGAAACAATATATAACGGCCCCGAAATTAATTCGGGGTCTTTTTTTTGTTTATATATAATATAATATATATAAAGAATACTAACAAAATGTTGTCCCATTTTAAAAATGCTCCAAACTCTTACTTACGTAATCTGCTGTGAAGATAAACAACTCGCAGAGGATCGTACACGACGAACCATTGACGTTATATATTCTCTAAGAGAATATATAATTATTATGGGATGCTCCCATTTCGTCTAATATCCATTCTTAACAGTAATGGCTCTTCGTTATTATTATATATAATACTATATATAAAATAACTCGACTAAAATAAACGCAAGGGACTTTTAAATACCTTAGCTAGTAAATGAAATATTAAGATGACGGCGGATCCCAAACAAAAAACCACCTACTTATTAGACCCTTACTAATTTCTAAAACTTTGGTATAATTCGTATTAAATATTATATAATTACGCTTATATACATAAGCTATATATAATACTAATACGAACCGTAAACGGCTTCGTTACGAGATATAAAAATTGATTGCGTTCATCGCTTCACAAGTTTCGCTCAAACACATCGGTATATATTTTCTTGATATATACCGATAGACACACAAACGCATTAGATATATTGTTACGAATTCTAAAGAACGATGTTTCTCTTCACAGGCTCATCGATAATACTATTCTTAATAACGAATTCTACATTCAGTTCGCTAACGTTCACAACAAACCAATACGATCTCTACCATACTATACTATCGTATTGGCTAATAAATATAAATAGCTAAATAGTTCGCGGCGCTCACTATTCTTCACATTAATAGCTCTCATTTATATTATATCTAATATA
>QWCZ01002424.1_pt1 | contig 14679 bp, 14 predicted proteins | sample 1972651 | NCBI WGS metagenome assembly QWCZ01 (sample SAMN09866695, study PRJNA288562) | Human oral metagenome isolate pre1_saliva, whole genome shotgun sequencing... | isolation source: mouth | host: Homo sapiens | place: USA: California
TAAAATCCGCCAACATGGCATACCGTCACCCGGCCACATGCGGGGTTCAGCAGGCAATCTGACATGGCGCTGCTCACCCTCGGCCTCAACCACAACACGGCGCCCGTCGCGCTGCGTGAAAAACTCGCCTTCCCCACCCGGGAAGCGATCGGTGATGCCCTGTCCGACCTGCGCGGTCACCTGCAGTCGCTGGCGCCCGAGGCCGCCATTCTCTCCACCTGCAACCGCACCGAAATCTACTGTAAAACCGACGCGCCGGACGAGGCGGGCCCGGCGCTCACCGAATGGATCGGCCGCCACAAGGGCGTGGACGGTGAAGGCAACCTGGCCGAGCACCTGTACCTGCTGCCCAACCAGGGCGCCGTTCGCCACGCCTTCCGCGTGGCCAGCGGGCTGGATTCCATGGTGCTGGGCGAACCCCAGATCCTGGGCCAGATGAAGACGGCCGCGCGTGTGGCGCAGGACTCCAACATGCTGGGCAGCCACCTGCACCAGCTGTTCCAGCGCTCGTTCTCGGTGGCCAAGGAAGTGCGTACCCAGACCGCCATCGGCGCCCAGTCGGTCTCGATGTCGGCTGCCAGCGTGCGCCTGGGCGAGCAGATCTTCGAGAACCTGGCCGACTGCTCGGTGCTGCTCATCGGCGCCGGCGAGATGATCGAGCTGTGCGCCGCGCACTGGGCCCCCCACCCCCGGCGGATGGTCATCGCCAACCGCACGCTGGAGCGCGCCCGCCCGCTGGCCGAGCGCTTCGGCGCCACCACCATGGCGCTGTCCGACCTGCCCCAGCAGCTCGAGAACTTCGACGTGGTGATTTCCTGCACCGCCAGCAGCCTGCCCATCATCGGACTGGGCATGGTGGAGCGCAGCGTGCGCCAGCGCCGCCACCGCCCGGTGCTGATGATCGACCTGGCCGTCCCGCGCGACATCGAGGACGAAGTCTCGCGCCTGGACGATGTGTTCCTCTACACCGTCGACGACCTGCGCGAAGTGGTCGATGCCGGCCTGGAAGGCCGCCGCCTGGCCGTGGCCGAGGCCGAGAGCATCATCGACACCCAGGTCAGCGCCTTCATGAACTGGATGGTGCAGCGCCAGAGCGTGCCCCTCATCCAGGAACTGCACGCCCGCGGCGACGCCGTTCGCCAGCAGGAAGTGGAACGCGCCCGCAAGATGCTGGCCAAGGGCGAAGACCCGGCCGCCGTGCTGGAAGCGCTTTCCAAAGCGCTTACCGCCAAGTTCATGCACGGCCCCACCACCCTGCTGTCACGCCACGCCGGCAAGGATCCCGAACTGGCCAACATGCTGTCCGGCCTGCTGCCGGTTCCCCGGGGCGGACGCTGACAGGAAGGGCGATCGGCGGCACGTTGGTTAGAATGCCCGCCGAACCCCTTCACGCATCGCCATGAAAGAATCCCTGCGGGCGCAGCTGGACCGCATGCAGAACCGGCTGGAAGAACTCAACGCCCAGCTGGCCAGCGAAGACATCGGCAAGGACATCGGCCTGCTGAAAAAGCTCAACCAGGAGCACGCCGAGACCAGCGAGGTGCTGGACACCTACGCCCTGTGGAAGCAGGCCGGTGCCGACCTGGAGGCTGCCCGCCAGATGCGCGAAGAGCCTGACATGCGCGAGTTCGCCGACGAGGAGATCGCCGACGCCGAGACCCGCCTGCAGGCCGCCCAGGAGCGCATCGAGTACCTGCTGCTGCCACGCGACCCCGACGACACCCGCAACGCCATCCTGGAGATCCGCGCCGGCACCGGCGGTGATGAAAGCGCCCTCTTTGCCGGCGACCTGCTGCGCATGTACCTGCGCTACGCCGAACATCGCGGCTGGCAGACCGAGATCCTGTCGGCCAGCGAATCCGAACTGGGCGGCTACCGCGAAGTCATCGTGCAGGTCAGTGGCCAGCAGGTCTACGGGCGGCTGCGCTACGAATCCGGCGCGCACCGCGTGCAGCGCGTGCCCGTCACCGAGTCCCAGGGGCGCATCCACACCTCCGCCTGCACCGTGGCCGTCATGGCCGAGGCCGAGCCCACCGGCGACATCGAGATCAGCCCCGACGATCTGCGCATCGACGTGTTCCGTGCCTCCGGCGCCGGCGGCCAGCACGTCAACAAGACCGAATCGGCCGTGCGCATCACCCACCTGCCCACCGGCATCGTGGCCGAATGCCAGGACGACCGCTCGCAGCACCGCAACCGCGACAAGGCCATGACCGTGCTGCTCACCCGCCTGCGCGACGCCCGCGAGCGCGAGCGCGCCGCCGAGACCTCCGCCCACCGCAAGAGCCTCGTGGGCTCGGGCGACCGCTCCGAGCGCATCCGCACCTACAACTTCCCGCAAGGGCGGCTCACCGACCACCGCATCAACCTCACCCTCTACAAGCTGCAGGCCATCATCGACGGCGACCTGGACGAACTGACCGACGCCCTGATGAAGGCCCGGCTGGCCGAACTGGCGGCGGAACGGGCCGAGGGGTAAAGCATGAGATGGCCCTCTGACGAATGAACATGGCCCCGTCCCAGCCCTTCGCCCCCAGCTCTTCCGCCCCTGCAGGCCCCTCCATCGACGACCTCATCCGCCACAGCCAGCTGCCTCGCGCCGAGGCACGCCGCCTGCTGGCCAGCCTCACCGGCCAGCCGCTGACCTGGTTCATGGCCCACGGCGACGATCCCGCCGACCCGGACATCGCCACCCGCTTCCAGACCCTGGCCGAGCGCCGCCGCGCCGGCGAACCCCTGGCCTATCTTCTGGGCCAGCAGGAGTTCTACGGCCGCCCCTTCACCGTCTCGCCCGCCGTGCTCATTCCCCGAGCCGACACCGAAACCCTGGTGGAAACCGCGCTGGAGCAGCTCTTGCTGCTGCGCCAGCAGCGGCACGCCGTCCCCCTGTCCCTGCTGGAACTGGGTACCGGCAGCGGCATCATCGCCATCACCCTGGCGCTGGAGACCCCGGACACCGAGGTGCATGCCGTCGAGCGTTCCCCCGAGGCGCTGACCGTCGCGCAGCAGAATGCAAAGACCCTGGGCGCTGACCGCATACACTGGCACCCGGGCAGCTGGTGGCAAGCACTGGCCAGCCCCCGACGCTTCGACCTGATCGTCTCCAATCCCCCCTACATCGCAGCCAACGACCACCACCTGCAGCAGGGCGACCTGCGCTTCGAGCCGCCCCAGGCCCTGGCGGCCGGCCCCGACGGACTGGATGACCTGCGCATCATCATCGGCGGCGCCCCCGCCCACCTGAACCCCGGCGGTTGGCTGCTGCTGGAACACGGCTACGACCAGGAAGCCCCCGTGCAGGCCCTGCTGCGTGACACAGGCTTTGCCGACGTGTTCACCCGACGCGACCTGGCCGGGCAGCCGCGCGTGAGCGGGGGGCGGTGGCTGGGCGACGGGCGCAAGTAGGCCCGACCAAGCAGGCCCAACCAAGCAGGCCAGGCCAATCGGACCGACACGGGGCAGACATCGGGTCCAACGACGCCCGGACCGCACAGGGGCAGACGACAGCCGCCGCGCCGCAATCAGGCTGAACGGCGAAGAAAGGCGCCATGGCGGGTGCCTGGTGCCAATAGGGGTAATGAATCCTCGAATAGAGGTAATTTCATGCTGAAATTACCCATTTACGGCCTGCTTTACTCCCTTTCTTGCCCTTATTTCGCCTCATTTTGGCCGAAATTCACGCCAAAACAGACTCCGAATGGCAGAACAATGGGGTAATGGATCGCATAAATGGGTAATTTCGCCCGAAATTACCCATTTAGACGACTATCATTACCCCTATTCCCCTCACTGCCCCCTTCCGATGCGATCCCTCACCGCCGACTATCTGGACAGGCTCCGCTTCACCCACTCGCAGCTGGCCACCCTGCGCGCACTCGGTGAGTTCCAGGGCAAGCAGCAGCTCTATAGTGTCCAGCTGCCCGAAGTGCTGAAGGGACTGCAGAAAGCGGCCACCATCGAATCCACCGAGTCCTCCAACCGTCTGGAAGGCGTCATCATCTCCACCCAGCGCCTGCACGCCCTGATGCTGAAGGACGCCACGCCCCGCAGCCGTTCCGAACAGGAGATCGCCGGCTACCGCGATGCCCTGAACCTGATCCATGAAAGCGGCAAGGAGATGCCTTTCTCGGAAGGCACCATCCGGCAGCTGCACGGGCTGATGTACCGCTACATGCCCCAGCCCGGCGGACCGTGGAAAGCCACCAACAACGACATCATCGAGCGTCAGCCGGACGGACGTTCCCGCGTTCGCTTCGCCCCTGTGTCCGCCCACCTCACCCCGATGGCCATGGCGGACCTGATCGCCCGCTACCGATCTGCCCTGGATCAGCACCTGGCCGATCCTCTCGTCCTGGTGCCCCTGGCCATCCTGGACTTTCTCTGCATCCACCCCTTCCCGGACGGCAATGGCCGCATGGCACGCCTGCTGACCCTGCAGCTGCTCTACCACTTCGACTACGCCGTCGGGCGCTTCATCAGCCTTGAACGGCTCTTCGAGGAATCCAAGGAAACCTACTACGAGACCCTGGAAGCCAGCTCCCAGGGCTGGCACGACGGCCAGCACGACAGCATGCCCTGGCTCAACTACTTCTGGGGCGTCCTGCTGCGTGCCTACCGGGAGTTCGAGACGCGCGTCGGCACACTGGAACATGGCCATGGCGCCAAGGGCGAGCGCGTTCGGGCAGAAGTCCTGAGACGCCAGCACCCCTTCGCCATCTCGGATATCGAGGAGGCCTGTCCTGGCGTCAGTCGGGACATGGTCCGGCATGTGTTGCGCACCATGAAGGATGAAGGACTCATCACGCCGGAGGGCAAGGGGCGGGGCGCGAGGTGGCGTCGGTTGGCGGATGGGCCTTCATCGTCTTCGTAGATCGCCGGCATCCACCATGCCCATGGATTTCCTTCTGTCGGCGCATGGCTACCCAGGCTGCGATCTCGGCAAATCCGGTAAGGTCGATGTCATCTCCTGCACAAGGAGGCCATCATGCAGAAGTACCTCTCCATCGCCTTGATCCTCACCGGCATTCTGCACAACGTCCTCGGCATCGCCACCATGCACGACACCCTGCACCGGATGTGGCAGGAAGGCCTCGTCGCCAGCGTGAAGGCAAACGATGCGAGTTACGCCTTGCTGTGGTTCCTGGTGGCCGGGTTTGCGTTGATGCTCATCGGCACCACCTTCTGGCAGCTGGCCAATGCGGGGCAGCTGGGCTGGCCGCCCATCCTGGGGCTGTTCCTGCTGGCTGCTACCATCTGCATCGTTTATCCCAAACCCGGCCCCTTCCTGCTGCTGGCTATTGCCGGTGCGCTTGTCGTGGCGCAGTTGATTTCCCCGAACACAGCGCAGGGATCATGAGAAGCGGACCGATCCGCGATGAGACCGATCAGGGCCTGCCTGTCCATCCCACCTCCTCCAGCATTCCGTCATGGAAAGCCTTCAACCGGTCATGACGCTGCATCGCCAACTTCTGGCCAGCCCTGGTCTTGAAACCTTGCGCCAGATGAAGGAGCTTCCGGGGAAAGTGGTCCAACGCATACCGCCGATCATCAAGTGGCCGATTCTCGCCACCCGGATCAGCCGGATCGTACAGTGACGAGCCCATCCGGCCCGCCGTGTAGAAACAGCGGGCCACCCCCATGAACCCCAGCGCGTCCAGCCGGTCCGCGTCCTGCAGGATGCGGGCTTCCAGCGTATCAGGCTCAATGCCCGCCGAGAAGCTGTGCGCCTCGATGGCATGCGCCACGGCCTGTTGCCGATCCGTGGGCCAGTGCAGCCCCGTCAACAAGGAGATGGCCTTTTCAGCCGCCAGGCGCGAGGCCTGGTTGCGCAACGGAGAATTCTTCTCCACGGCCACACAATCATGCAGCAGGACCGCTGCCGCCAGGATCTCCGTATCTCCGCCTTCCGCCGCCACGATGGTCTGCACGTTGCCCCAGACTCGATCCAGATGCGCCAGATCGTGGGATCCATCATCGTTTCCCGGCGGAAAGACATGCGGCAGCAGCGTTTCGGCCAGCTGTCGATGCCTGCCAAAGCGATCGATGAACCAGTTCATGAGCGTTTCTCCATGCGCCTCACCCCTCCTCCCGCGCCGCCCCGCGCCGCATCCACGCCACCACCACGCCCAGCACGATGGCCACGGCCGCAAAGGGCAGCCATTCCAGCGAATAGGCCTTCAGCGGCAGGTGCTGCGAGAAGTCGGTGCCGGCCACCGACAGGATGGAGACGACCAGGACCAGTCCCACCGCCAGACGCTGGGCCTGCAGCGGCAGGGGGGTGACGAAGGTCTCGATGAGCATGATGATCAGGATCGTCATCACGACCGGGTACAGCACCATCAGCACGGGCACGGACTTGTCGATGACGGCGCTCAGGCCCTGGTTGGCCAGCAGGAAGCCGATGAGCGTGCAGATCACGGCATAGGTGACATAGCTGATGCGCGGGAAGATGTCGTTGAAGAACTCGGACACGGCGGTGACGAGGCCCACCGAGGTGGTCAGGCAGGCCAGCGTGACGATGAGGCCGAACAGCACGCGGCCGAATTCACCAAAGGTGCTGTAGGCAGCGGTGGTGAGCAGGTAGGTACCCAGGTCCTGGCCCCGCTCCTTCAGATCGGCGAGGACGGCGGGATCCACGGGCAGACGGTTGCTGAACCAGCCCAGACCCACGTAGATGATGGCCAGCGCGGTGGCGGCCACGATGCCGGCCAGCGAGGTCTGCACGATGAGCTGGCGCCGCTGGGCCGGCGTGACGACGGCTTCATGCAGGGCGGCCACGCTGCCATCGCCCTGCGCACCCCGGGTCAGCATGCGGGCCCGGATGGCGGTGATGACGATGACCGAAAACGCGACCGAGGCCAGCACATCCATGGTGAGGTAGCCGTTGACGAAGCCGTTCAGGTAGGCGGCAGCGCCGGTGGACTGGACATCCGTCAGCGTGGGCGGACGACCCCACAGCCACCAGGCGGCCTTGCCGATGAGCGCGAGGATGCACACCAGCAGCACCGGCGTGAGCACGGCACCGATGCGCTCGACCATCTTGGAGGGGTTGAGGCTGAGCCACAGCGTGACGCCGTAATAGATCAGGCTGAAGATCAGCAGCGAGGTGCTGCCCGGTTCGCCCAGGAAGGGCACCACGGCCATTTCATACGAGGTGGCGCCGGTGCGCGGGATGGCGAAGAAGGGCCCGATGGTGAGGTAGACGACCGCCAGGAACACCAGCGAGAACCACGGGTGGATGCGGTCGAGCGCGGTGCGGTAGCCGTCCTGATAATAGGCGCTGATGATGATGCCCAGCAGCGGCAGGCCCACGCCGGTGGACACGAAGCCCAGCAGTGCCGGCCAGAATGTCTGGCCGCTTTCCATGCCCAGTGCAGCGGGGAAGATGAGGTTGCCGGCGCCAAAGAAGATGGCAAACAGCATGAAGCCGATGACGAAAGTATTCTTGTTCACAATCATGAGGGACAAGTAGTCGGCCGCAGGCCAGCCAACCAGGCACCCGGGCAGACGCAGGTGCCGGATTGAAAACCGGGCCGCCTTGTTTCCTCGCGGCCACAGGCAGGATAACATCCGCTATCTTTACCCGACCAGTATTCTGGCGGCCCCCTTTTCTACCGTGTGGAGGTCCTCATGGACGCCAAGGAATTCATTCACCAGACCGTTACCGAGCACCCCGTCGTCCTGTTCATGAAGGGCACGGCCCAGTTTCCCCAATGTGGCTTCTCCGGCAAGGCCATCCAGGTGCTGAAGAACGCCGGCATCAAGCAGCTGGTCACCATCAACGTGCTGGAAGACGCCGAGGTCCGCCAGGCCGTCAAGGACTATTCCAACTGGCCCACCATCCCTGAAGGGTGCCCGGCACCGGCCGGGCCTCCCCTTCCCTCTTGCGCATCCCTGCGCCTTTCCGGTCGTCGGACCTGCCCAGGCAACTGGGGCGACAGGCCACCATGAAGCGACCGCGCCCCCGGGGCGGCACGGTTGCCGCGCCAGCCCCAGGGTGGCACGTCTGTCAGGCAGACGTCCGAGTCTTCCCGTTCAGGCCAGCCCGGTCGTCTCGTCCAGCCCCAGGTGGATGTTCATGGCCTGCACGGCCGCCCCGCTGGCCCCCTTGCCCAGGTTGTCGATGCGCGCCACCAGCATGCACTGGTCGTCATTGCCAAAGACAAAGAGATCGGCGCGATTGGTGTCGTTGCTCCCCTGCACATCGAAGAAGCCGCCTTCAGGCGCGGCATCCAGCGCCGCCACCTGCACGAAGCGCTCACCGGCATAACGGGCTGCCAGCGCGGCATGAATGGCCGCCCGGTTCACGTCCGCCTTGCCCGCCGCGCGAATCCGCGCCAGATCCAGCGGCACGGACACCGCCAGCCCCTTGTAGTACGGCGCCACCACGGGCAGGAACACGGGCGCCTGCGCCAGGCGGGCATAGCGCATCATCTCGGGCAGGTGCTTGTGGGTGAGCCCCAGCGCATAGGGGCGCGGGGCCAGCAGCTTGCGATCCTCTTCCACCGACACCTCCACTTCGGCAGTCGCGCCGCCTTCGGTGGCCGAAGCGCCGCGCCCGTCATCGCTCATCCCCAAGGCTGCCAGCGCGGCCCGGTACTGGGCGATCATCTTCTTGCCGCCCCCCGAATAGCCGGTGTGCGAGGTGGCCGACAGCGGATGCTCGGCCGGCAGCAGCCCGGCATCCATCAGCGGCCGAACGGCCAGAATGAAGGCCGTGGCGTGGCAGCCAGGGTTGGCGATGCGCTTGCTGTCGCGGATGCGCTGGCGCTGGCCCGGATCCAGCTCAGGCAGGCCGTAGGTCCAGGCCGGGTCCACCCGGTGAGCCGTGCTGGTGTCGATGACGCAGGTGGCGGGGTTGTCGACCAGGGCCACCGATTCGCGGGCAGCTGCGTCGGGCAGGCACAGGAAGGCAACATCGGCCGCGTTCAGCAGTCGCGCCCGCTCGGCCGGATTCTTGCGCAGCGCCGGGTCGATGCGCAGCACCGTGACATCGCTGCGCCGGCGCAGATACTCGTCAATCTGCAGACCGGTCGTTCCTTCCTGTCCATCCACGAAAACCTTGTGAACACTCATCTTTTCATCATTCCTGGGTCATGCCATGCGGCCCGGCATCGACCGGAAGCAGGCTGCTTGCTGATTCCGGACGGGTTTCGCGCACGTCCATGGCGGGTGCCCCGATAGTGTGTCACAACCCGGGGGGGGTGATGCCGTTTCCACCCGGTTTTCGCTCCCTCCCGGTAGCGGCCTTTCCCAAGTCAGGAATGGCCTTTCCCAGACAACGGCCTCCATGCCAGAGCGATGGCCTGGCTTTACCTGAGCCTGACTTTACCTGAGCGCGCCCCATCCATGACCGGGACGCCTGCTGCCGATTTGCATCCCGATGCCCGGCGCTGCACACTCACCCCTTCCTCCACCTTTCCGCTCTGTCATGCCCCGTCGTCTCATCATCGCCATCACCGGTGCCAGTGGCGCCATCCTGGGCGTGCGCCTGCTGGAATACCTGCGCCTGCAGCCCGATATCGAGACGCACCTGATGGTCTCGTCGGCCGGCTGGCAGACCGTAGTGACGGAGCTGGACCGCAGTCGGGCCGAGGTGGAGGCGCTGGCCGACCATGTCCATCCGGTCAAGGACATCGGCGCCAGCATCGCGTCGGGCTCCTTCGCCACCGAGGGAATGATCGTGGCCCCCTGTTCGATGCGCACGCTGGCGGCCATCGCCATGGGGCTGTCGGACAACCTGATCAGCCGGGCTGCCGACGTGGTGCTGAAGGAACGCCGCCGCCTGGTGCTGCTCACGCGCGAGACGCCGCTGAACCTGGCCCACCTGCGCAACATGACAGCGGTGACGGAGATGGGCGGCATCATCTGCCCGCCGGTGCCGGCCTTCTACCAGCGCCCGGCCGACCTGGCCACGATGATCGATCACATGGTGGGGCGGGTGCTGGACCTGTTCAACATCGAGCAAGGCCCGAAGGCATCGTGACGATCGCAAGGGATACGCTTTCCGCCCCTGGCTCTGGCGCCTGGTGCCCAGCGAGGCATGGATGGTGCGGATCTTTCACGGGTTGATCGTCGCCGCGGTGTGCTACATGGCCTACGCGTTCGTGTACTGGACATCGCGCGATCGGGCCGTCATCGACCAATGCGGTGTCTACGCGACCCGGCAATGCACCGAGGCCGCCAGAAAGGCCTTCGACGAGAACGGGTGACGGAAAGACCCGTCCTCCTTGACGCAAGGGAAGGCGCAGACAGGCAACCCGCGCAGCCCGGACGTGCTGCATCACTGGGCAAGATCACTGCGACGCACCAGCAATTCACCCAATTAATATATTCACGATACGTCCAGGCGGTCATATTGAAACGAAACTCGACATAAATTTATATTATTCATAATACATGGCAACACTTTGATAACAAAACTGCCCAAAAATCCACGATATCGCATCAACACACGCTACAAGCGTGCTAACCTGAATCTGCCGAAGGCACCGCGAGAACGGGCGAGCCGGCTTGGGCCATCATTCATGGAATTCATGAACAGGCTCATGCCTCCGTGGCCCCCGATCCGGAGACAGGGTCCCGATACGTTCAGTGCGGGACCCGGCTGCGCAGCCCGACACACAGGGAGACCCCGCAGCCCTGCTGAACGCCCCTCCGGAACGCCGCCCCGACCCGCGGCGCTGTCTGCGTGTTCAAACTCAAGGAAGGAAGCAAGACCATGAGAAAAAGCGCCCAATCCGTTTTCCTGGCGATGTCCGCCTTTGCGGCCCTGTCCTTTTCCGCCGCTGCCGTGGCCCAGGAAGGGGCCTACATCCAGGGCGACATCGGCCTGGGTCACCTGAAGGTCGACGACAACGAGAAGCTGCGCGTCAGCAACGTCGGCAGGAAGATCAAGGACTCGTACCACGAATCGGGCTTCATGCCGCGCCTGTCGGTCGGCTATGCCCTGGGCAACGGTCTGCGCGTGGCGGGCGACTTCACCCACTACAAGGAGATGAAGGAAAGCTACGATGCGGCCAACGGCGCCACGCAGAATGCCGGCGTCAAGGCCAATGGTTTCGGTCTGTCGGCCATCTATGACTTCGACTACGGCAGCGACTTCGTTCCCTACGTGGGCGGCCGCATCGCAGCCAACAAGCTGAAGTACTCGGCAGGCTACGCCGCCGCCGGCCAGCGCTTCTCGAGCAGCAAGAGCAAGACCAAGGCCGGCTACGGCCTGCTGCTGGGCTTTGGCTACAAGCTGTCCAACGAGATGACGCTGGATGCCGGGTACCGCTACAACCACATGGATTCCGACCTGAACGCCCACGAGGTGTCGGTGGGTCTGCGGTACTACTTCAACTGATCCATGGCAGGCTCTGGCAGTCGGTCTCCGACGCGGACTGCCGGAGCCCGGGCCGCAACATACCCCTGCGCGCCATGGCCGACACCGGAAGCATCGAACAGTGCGCGAATGTCCCGCCATGTCCGGCGGCAGCATCCGCCGCCGCCAGCCCGCCACGCTATCATGACAGGCATCGAGACGCTTTCCCGTTCAAGAGGACGACGCCATGAGACTGATCCTGGTGTGGCTCATCAATGCTGCCGCCATCTTCCTGCTGCCCTACATCCTGGCCGCCGTGCACATCAAGGATTTCAGCACCGCCATGCTGGTGGCGCTGGTCATCGGCCTGCTCAACACCTTCATCCGGCCCGTGCTGTTCGTGCTCACGCTGCCGGTCAACGTGCTGACGCTGGGACTCTTCACGCTGGTGCTCAACGGCCTGATGTTCTGGGTCACGTCCCGCCTGGTGGACAACTTCACCATCACCGGTTTCTGGTGGGCCGTGCTGGCTGCCGTCATCTACAGCGTCATCAGCAGCTTCATCAGCCTGGTGCTGCTGGGTGAACAGCAGCGCACCAACTGACAAGGGCCTCCCACCCGAAGCCCTGCGCGTTCCCCGGCCTCAGCGCGCGGTCCCCAGCGCCATCGTCCAGTACGAACCGTACTTGCTCTGGGCTGCGCCTGGCACCACCGCCAGCCCCACCTCCCGGATGTCGCCGCGCATCAGCGCCTTGCAGTGCGACGGGCTGTCGATCCAGGCCTGCATCGCCTCGGCCAGCGTCCGGAAGCCGGCCGCAATGTTCTCGTCCGCCTGCGCCCAGTCGTACTTCACCATCTCGAAGCGGTGCCAGACGTACTTGCCATCATCCCAGCCGTGGCTGAACTTGTTCGTGCGCAGCATCCATTCGGATTCCAGCAGCGCCGCATAGGCCACCTGGGCATTCCAGCGCAACGGCGGCGCGGCCGGCAGGGCCACATCCCCACAGGTGCGTGGCTGGGCACGCGCCTCGTTCACCGCCTGCACCACCTGCTGCGCCAGCACGTGATAGCGCGCTGCGTCCGCCCGGGCCTGAGCCGCCTTTTCCTGATTCGCCTTGTCCTGGGCTGCCCTGTCCTGGGCCGCCTTGTCTGCCGCAGCACCGGATGCCTGCGTCCAGTCGATGCGCCCCAACCCGGCACGGACCACACGATCAGCCACCACGGGGGCCGCTGACACGGTCGTGCCGGCTACGGCTGCACCGTGCGGCAACACCGACGCAACAATCGAACCCGTATCCTGGGAAGCCAGCGGCAGCCCCAGCGCCAGGTACTCGGTGCGGATCGAAGCCGCATTACCCTGCCCCAGCGACGGCTCCAGGCCGCCGTCGGAACCATCGCCTGCGCCACCGCACGCTCCCACCGCCAGGCCCAACAGGGCCGATACGAGCACGGGTGTCGTTCCCCGGCCCCATGTCTTGCCGCCTAACACGATCCAGCCCCCAGGTACTGGTTTCAATGGGAAGCATTGTCAGGAGGCAACGTTTTCGTGTCCCCGGCGACACGTCCGGTGGTTTACGGCAACATCCGGGCGGTATTCGGCAGATTGGAACGGGCTTTCCGATGGAAGACGACTTCGCTGAACGATGCTCAAAGCCCGGAGGAGCCGGCAGGCGAAGGTATCTGCCGACGAATCCTTGACCACTTGCGCCTGTGAGGAGGCAGATGCCGCACTCTCCCAGCGCCGGTCTACGCCAAGCACGTCCTTGCGCAAGCCCATGAACGCACAAGGGGCCATCGCTGGCCCCTTGTTGTCGCGTCAACGGCAGGTTCCCGTCACTCGTCCGTATCGAACTTCATGTCCTGATAGCGGATGAAGTGCGAGCGCTTGATGAGGCGATAGGCCAGCCAGATGCCCAGGAAGACCGGCAGGCCGATGTAGGTGGCCACCACGCCGCCCCAATCGATGCGCTCTTCCATGAACGCCTGATAGTTCTGACCCAGCGTGATGATGAGGCACAGCACGAACGCGAACAGCGGGCCGAACGGGAAGAAGGACGCCTGATAGGGCAGATCGGAGAGCTTGCCACCCTGGGCCAGGTAGCCCTTGCGGAAGCGGTAATGGCTGACCGCGATGCCCAGCCAGGCGATGAAGCCCGTCATGCCCGAGAGGTTCAGCAGCCAGATGTAGATGACCTCGGCGCTGGCCAGATAGGTGGCAAAACACAGCGCCGCCACGACGGTGGTGGCCATCAGTGCGTACACGGGCACGCCACGCTTCGACACCCGGGCAAAGATGCGCGGGGCCATGCCCTGGCTGGCCAGCGTGTAGAGCATGCGGGTGGAGGCGTACATGCCGGAGTTGCCGGCCGAGAGCACCGAGGTGAGCACGACGGCGTTCATCAGCGCCGCAGCCGACAGCAGGCCGGCCCGCTCGAACACCAGCGTGAACGGGCTGACGCTGACATCACCCACTTCATTGCGCAGCAGGCGCGGGTCGGTGTAGGGGATGAGCAGGCTGATGACGAGGATGGCCAGGATGTAGAAGAGCAGGATCCGCCAGAAGACCTGCCGCACGGCACGCGGGATGTTGCGGCCCGGATCGGCCGATTCACCCGCGGCGATGCCGATCAGCTCGGTGCCCTGGAAGGAGAAGCCCACGATCATCGCCACGCCGATGAGGGCCGCAAAGCCCCCCGCGAACGGCGCCTCGCCGACAGACCAGTTGGCCAGGTGCTCGGAGAAGGTATGGGCGCGCTCGCTGCCATGCAGGATGCCGACGATCATCAGCAGGCCCACGGCGATGAAGATGATGACGGTGATGACCTTGATGGCGGCGAACCAGTATTCGGCCTCCCCGAAGCCCTTCACTGAAATGACGTTCAGCAGGAACATGATGCCCAGGAACAGCGCACTCCAGAGCACGCCGGGCACCTCGGGCATCCAGTAGCCCATGACAAGCTGGGCCGCCACCAGGTCCACCGCGATGGTGATGGCCCAGTTGTACCAGTAGTTCCAGCCCAGCGCGAAGCCGAAGCCCTCGTCCACGTAACGGGCGCCATAGGTGGCAAACGAGCCGGAGACCGGCATGTAGGCAGCCAGTTCGCCCAGGCTGGTCATCAGGAAGTAGACCATCAGGCCAATGAGGCCGTAGGCCAGCAGCGCCCCGCCGGGGCCGGCTTGCGAGATGGTGGCTCCCGAGGCCACGAACAGGCCCGTGCCGATGGACCCGCCGATGGCGATCATCGACAGGTGACGCGCCTTGAGCGAGCGGCGCAGCCCGTTGCCGGACGATGGGGAGGACGCCGTGGACTGGCCAGGCGGTGACGGCGGGTTGGCGGGCGCTGAGCTGCTCATCGGGTCTGTCTCGTGGGGGT
>QWCZ01002079.1_pt1 | contig 14653 bp, 10 predicted proteins | sample 1972651 | NCBI WGS metagenome assembly QWCZ01 (sample SAMN09866695, study PRJNA288562) | Human oral metagenome isolate pre1_saliva, whole genome shotgun sequencing... | isolation source: mouth | host: Homo sapiens | place: USA: California
GGCGAACTTGCCGTCCCGTGCGCGATTCAGCATCTCTGCGTAGACCTCAGGGGTTGCGATAGGCACTTGGAGCCTCCTAATCGAGTGACAGTTTTGTCGAGATCGATTCTCTCACATTTTGTACGTGTGGGGAGGGGCAGGAAGTCCCGTTTGGACGGTTTTCTTCGAACCCCTCCCCTGTCGTTATGCGTCGGTTGACACCTCTGTTATGTGTCAGTTGGCGTGGCCGACGCGGACTCCGAGTTCGGCGACGGACATGACGTCGGTAAGGGTCTCCGCGACGTCATCCTGCGCATTCGTGCCACGGAATCGGAGGTAGGAGCCGTTGCCGGCGACGGGAATGTCGACGGTGTCGGGGACGTTCGCCAGCGAGGTGGCGAGGGCGGGGTTGCCCTGTGCGTCCGGTTTGCTCTTGTTGTCACCCTGACCCTTGAGGCCGTCAAAGCTACCGGCGAGGTAGATCTGGACGTCCTTGGCGCGACCCGAGGCCTTGGGACCGTTACCGGCGCGAGGCGTGTAGCTGAGCGCACAGACGTCGTATCCGGTGCTGCCGTCACCGATCTTCAGGTCGATCCAGTGCGGCCACTTGCGGGCGGTGTCGGTCTCGGGCAGCTTGGCGTTGTTGGCGTCGATGTACTGGGAGTGCCAGTAGGTCGAGGGGTCACCGTCGGTGGCCTTGTATTCCTCGCCATACTCCCAGCGGGTTTCGACGGAGTCGGCGGCCACGGCCTCGGCCTTAATGCGGGGGCCGCACACGCCAACGAGGCCTTCGCTGGCCACGGTCTTCTCGCCGGCGTAAGAGACGTCGACTGTGAAGGTCGCTTCACCGAATTCGGTGGTGGGGCGCGCCCAGAACTTCACGACGCGGGTCTCACCGGGGGCGAGGCGGTCGATGGGCTGGGGGCCGTTGGCGAGGACCCAGGAGTTGGAGACGGAGGGGGTCAGGTGGATGCCGGTGACCTCTGCCGTGCCCTTGTTGGTGACGGAGACATTGAGGACGCTTTCGCCCCAGTTGTCGTCGCCGATGATGGGCGGGGAGGCGCGGTCCATGCCGGACAGGGCGTTCTTCGGGTATGCCTCGTCGCCCTCGCGCGCGATGCTCACGTCGAGGGCCGAGGAGGCCTGGGAGGTGAGGGCGAAGACCGAGCCACTGTCGACAGTAACGTCGAGGGGCAGCTGCGCGACGGTGCCTTCGGCGGTCTTTTCACCGACGTTGGGACGGCGAGACAGGTAGCCGGAGTCAATGACGCTCAGGTACTGGTTGGTCATGGCGTTGCGCAGACGGAAGCCGTCGCCGGCTGGTTCTGCGACCCACTTCTGGGGGATACGCGTCGCATAGTCGCCCTGAGCCGTGGGGGTGAACTTCTGGCTCGCATCGGCGCACGCGTAGGCAACCACCGGGTGGCCGGGGGTGGTGGACACGTGGGTCTCAGAGTTGGGGGTGCCTTCGGAGTAGACGGCGAGGCAGCGGTTCGAGTTGACCGAGCGGATCTGGTAGTAGCCGTCGGGGGTGGCAACGAACTCCCAGTTGTCGGAGGATGCACCCACGACCGTGGTGCCGCCCGTCATGCTCAGGCCTTGCCCGTCGGCCAGTGTGATCGTGTACTGGCCGGGAGTGAGGGTGTCACGCGTGGGGTCGGTGTAGGTGGAAGGTTCGCCGAGCGCGTCGATACGCGCCTTGAAGGCCTGCGTATCAGGGTCAGCCTTCGGGGTCTTGCCATTCCAGAACATCTGAGCGCCGTAGCGCAGGCCGTCGGCGATCCACGCCTCGGTCTCATGGTCGGTCATCTTGCCGAGGCCTCCCTGCCAGATGGAGACCTTGCCACCGCGGATGGAGGCGTCGGGCACCGCGTAACCTTCGTTCTGGTAGAACGAGTTCATCGTCCACTTTCCGTACACGCCGTCGAGGCCCTGCACCTGCATGACGTAGGAGGAGGGCTGATCACGGTAGTAGTACAGGGCGGAGGACGCGCTCACGAGGGTGTATCCGGCGTCAACGAGGTCCTTAGCGGGCAGGCCTCGGTTGGCATCCTTCTGGCTGGACTCGCCCTTGGCCCGGTATTCGATGATGACGTCCTTGTCGATGGGAATGCGCGAAATGTCGGCAATGCCGTCGTTCCACAGGCGCAGCGTGCCGCCGCGCGACTTGACGTGCGCGTTGACCTTGTTGATGCAGTCATTGAAGGCCGCGTCGAAAGTCATCGACTGGTCACCGTAGGAGGCACGGACCTGACCGAGAAAATTGGTGAACTCTCCGGGTCCCTGCTTGAAGAAGAACTCGTCGGCACCCATGTGCCATTCGGTGGAGCCGAACGCGTCCATGTATTCGTCGATGAGGTCAAAGTAGAACTGCTGGGCGGCGGGGTCGATGAAGTTGAGGTGGTTGGCGCTCTTCGTGCCAGAGTCGTCGGCGACCTGGAACTGCGGGAAGTTGCCGAGGATGGTGCCGGTGTGGCCGGGAGCGTTGAGGAGCGGGACGACGCGGACGCCTACCTCGCGGCCGTGCTCGACGATGGCCTTGACTTCCTCCTTCGTGTCGTAGGAGAAGGAGGTGGTGGCCGGGTACTTGTCGGACTTGATGCGCAGCTCGAGGGACAGGTAGTTCATCTTCAGGTCGGACATGCGGTCGATCTGTCGGTTGATCCAGTCCAGCGTGATGTGGGTGCCGCACGCGCACAGGGTGACGCCGCGATCAGGGAAGCGCGGGATGTCGGTGATGCTACCGGTGGGCACGGTTCCCTTGCCCGAGCGAACTGCCTGCTCGAGGGTGCGGGCACCCCACAGGAGGCCGGTGCGGGTCGCGGCCACGACTTAGGCACCGTTTCCGGTGACGGTCAGCTAGTAGCCTTCATCGCCGAGGGTTGACTGAGACGGGTCGATTGTCAGACTGACAGCGTTGGTTGAGGGGGCATCGCTGGTACCGTCGGTGATGCCGGTAATGCCGGAGTCGGCGAGGGCGCGGCTCAGCAGGGCGCTGACTCCGGCGGCTTCGGCGGAGTCAGTGTGAACGATCTGCAGACCGCCTGCGGGGGGCCACGTGCCCGAGGCCGGGGTCCAGCCTTCGAGGGACGGGATGGTTTCGGGAACCTGGGTGGCCGCCTGCGCGTTCAGATGGGATGTCAGGGGATGAGGCCCGCGGCGACGAGGGCGCACACGGACGTGAGGATGAGCGCGACTTTCGCTCGGGTGCGTGCGAGCCGTGGTACTCGCACATGGTGTGGTGATGACTGAAGCATTAATTCTCCTGTTCAGCTCTTTGCTTCCACGCAAACTATCCAAAGTGCAAATAAAAATGGGTAAGAGATAGCCATTCCATCGAGCCTTTGGAGCACCAATGCTATCGACACTTACTGCTCAAATACAATACCGACGGTCAGATTACACTTACTATGAAACTCGGAAAAAACCCATAGAAAATGCCGAAAACGTGACATTGTCAGGCCTGCTTGATCGCTCCTAAACGTGAGGCGTGCGCCCACATGACAATGGCGGCGGCGTGTCCGACGTTCATCGAGCGCGTCGATCCCCGCTGGGTGATGGCGACGACGACCTCGCAGGCGGCCAGCATCTCCTCACTAAGGCCAGACGCCTCGGACCCGAAGACCAGGCAGGCGCGCTCGGGCAATACGGCCCCTTCAAGGGCGACGGAGCCGTCGACGTTGTCGACGCCGACGAGGGCCAGGCCCTCACGCTCGCAGTGCTCGACGAGTTCGCGCACCTCGGCGCGGTGATCAACGGGCAGGTAGCGGTCGGTGACCATGGCCCCGCGGCGGTTCCAGCGCTTGCGGCCCACGACGTGGACGCGGCGCGCGCCAAGCGCGTTCGCGGTGCGCACGATGGACCCAATGTTGAAGTCGTGATCGAGGTTTTCGACGGCGACTTCGAAAGGCAGGGAGCGCGCAGCCACGTCCGCGCGGAGCCAGCAGCTCACGATCATACTGTTCGCCGACCGGCCACTCGTCCTCCCCGCCCGGCCACGGACCGACCCCGACCTGACCACTGGCCTCGGCCACTGCCTCGTCCGTGGCGGCCTCCCCACAAGCCGCATCCAACCGCGCGATGTCACATCCGTTTTCGAACTCGTTCACGGGTCCCACCCTAGCGGGAACGTAGAATAGGGGCATGAATCCGCTGATGAACGAAGAAACAGCACTCAGTGATATGCCGCCCGTGAGCGCGTGGCTCTCCGACATGGACGGTGTCCTGGTCAAGGAGAACCGCGCACTGCCGGGCGCGAACGAATTCCTGGCGGCGCTGCGCGCCACCGACACTCCCTTCCTGGTTCTCACCAACAACTCCGTATTTACGAACCGTGATTTGTCCGCGCGCCTGGCGAACTCGGGCCTGGACATCCCCGAAGAGAACATTTGGACGTCCGCGAACGCCACGGCCGCGTTCCTCCAGCAGCAGTCCCCCAGCTCGACGGCCTACGTGATTGGCGAAGCTGGCCTGACGACCGCGATTCACGCCGCCGGGTACGTCATGACGGAAACGGATCCTGAGTTCGTGGTGCTCGGCGAGGTTCGCTACTACGATTTTCATGCCCTGACCCACGCGATCCGCCTCATTGAGGGCGGCGCGAAGTTCATTGCGACGAACCCCGACGTGTCCGGCCCTTCCGACGAGGGCACCCTGCCCGCGTGCGGCGCGATCGCCGCGATGATCACGGCGGCCACCGGCAAGCAGCCCTACTTCGTGGGCAAGCCGAACCCGGTCATGATCCGCGCCGGCCTGAACAAGATCGGGGCTCACTCGGAGCGGGCCGCGATGGTCGGCGACCGCATGGACACCGACGTGCGCGCCGGCGTCGAGGCGGGCCTGCGCACGCACCTGGTTCTGTCGGGTTCCACGGCCCGCGAGGACGTCTGCAACTACCCGTTCCGTCCCTTCGGCATCCACGAGGGTATCGGCGATCTCATTGAGCTCGTCGAGGCGGCCCACTGACCCCCGACACGTAAAGGAAACACCATGACCAACGATTCCCACAAGGCGCGCCTGGCGGCCCTCGTCCAGGAGCTCTCCGTTATCCACGAGAAGGTCACCCTGGCGTCCGGTCGCGAGTCCGACTTCTACGTCGACATGCGCCGCTCGACGCTGCACCACGAGGCGGCCCCGCTCATCGGCCACGTCATGCTCGACCTCCTGGAGGAGGCTGGCTTCGCGGTGGGCGAGGAGTACGTGGCCGTCGGCGGACTGACAATGGGTGCCGACCCCGTCGCGACCGCGATGCTGCACGCTGCTGCCTCGCGCGGCCTGGATCTGGACGCATTCGTCGTGCGTAAGGCCGCGAAGGATCACGGCATGAAGCGCCGCATCGAGGGTCCGGACGTCGTGGGCAAGAACGTCGTCGTCTTGGAAGACACGTCCACGACGGGCGGTTCCCCACTGGAGGCTGCGCTCGCCCTGCGTGAGGCCGGCGCGAACGTCGTCGCCGTCGCGGTGATCGTCGACCGTGCGACGGGCGCAAAAGAACGCATCGAAGCCGAAGGCTTCCCGTACTTCTACGCACTGGGCCTGGAGGACATCGGCCTGGCCTGATTTCCCTCCCGCATGCACGAGGCCGGGGCTGGGTTCTGCGCGAACCTGGCCCCGGCCTCGTCTTCGTCTGCACGCCCTCACATGTGGGGAACGGAGCGCATGGCGCGCGCGGTCACCCAGCGCGGGGCGAGCTTCATGGCACCCATGGCGACCTTGTAGGGAACAGTCGGGGTGACCTGGACGCGGCCCACGCGCACGGCGTCGAGGGCTGCCGTGACGACCTGGTCGGGGCTGGCCATGAGCCAGGAGGGGGTCGCGCGCATGTCGACGCCAGCCCGCTCGAAGAAGGGCGTGTCGACGGGGCCGGGGCACACGACGGTCGCCGTGATGCCGGAGCCTTTCAGTTCGGCGGCAAGGCCCTCGGTGAAGGCGACGACCCAGGCCTTGTGCGCGGAATAGGTACCCGCGCCCGTGCGCGAGGCGACGGAGCCGACGTTGAGGATCGCGCCGCGTCCGCGCGAACGCATGGAGATGCCGGCGTGGTGGGCGAGCGTCATGACGGCGCGAACCATGACGTTCAGGCCGTTGATTTCGCGTTCCAGGCTGTTGTCCAGGAAGGGGCTTCCCAACCCGAATCCGGCATTGTTGACGAGGAGGTCGACGGGTCGCAGGTCCGGCTTCTGAGCATCGGCCGGGCCTCCCACGTCGAGGCGGGCTGCGACCCGCGCGCACCCGTCCTCGGTGGACAGGTCGGCAGCGATGTACTCGGCGTTCACGCCCACGACGTTTGTCAGCGAGGCCGCGAGCGCGCGCAGCGCGTCCTCACGGCGTGCGACGAGCACCAGGTCGTGTCCGGCGGCGGCCAGCTGCCAGCAGAATTCTTCACCAATTCCGGAGGTCGCTCCGGTCACAAGCGCGGTTCCCATGTGGGCAGTCTAGCGGCGACCGGCAACGCGGATACCGCGTCATCCGATCCGGCAGATGCAGTGCCGGCCTCGCCACTCTGGGCTTGCTCACCGCTCTGCGCGCCGCTCTGGGCACCGCTTTGGGGGCCGCTCTGGGGGCTAGCACTCGGTGTGACGGCGGGTGCCGCCTTGGGCGCGCTCACCGGAGTGCCGGAACCCGAGGTGCTTGCACCGCCCGAACCACCCCGAGAGGTCGTGCCGGAGCTGGTGGTCACCGCGCCCGAACCGCTCGCGGATCCGCCGGACGTCCCCGCGGAGGAGCGAGTTCCGCTCGAGAGCAGGTTCCTCATGACCGCCTTGGTCCCACGAGGCGAGACCGGTGCCGTTGAGCCGCTGGGGCGGAGACTCGGCGCAGGGGCGGGAGCGACGCTCGGGGCCGGGGACGGATTCGCGCTGGGCGCAGGTGCAGGCGCGGGGTCCACACTGGGGGTGGGAGCGGGCGCAGGCGCGGGCACCGGATTCTCAGTGGGAGCAGGTGCCGGATCCGCGCTCGGCGCAGGTGCAGGCGCGGGGTCCACACTGGGGGCGGGAGCGGGCGCAGGCTCCGGGTCAACGCTCGGCTCGGGAACAGGCGCAGGCTCCGGGTCCACACTGGGCTCGGGAGCAGGCGCAGGTTCGGGATCCACACTCGGTTCCGGCGAAGGCGCTGGCTCAGGGCTGGGCGCGGGATCCGGCGAGGGCGTGGGCACCGGCTCTCCGCCCGGGGTGGGACCGGGCTGTTCGTGGTGGCCTCCGCGCACGATCACGGTGAACGCCTGCGGTTCGGCCAGGACACGCTCGCCGCTGCGAGCACCGACCTCGATGCGGTAGGTGCCGGGAGCGCTGAATACCCAGTTGCCGTGCATGTGGGTGGACTCGGTCGTGTGGACGACGCCGTCGCCCGTGGACGAGTCAAAGTGGATCTTTGCGCCGCTTCCGAAGGTGCCTCCCTGGAAGAAGGCAACGCGCGCGCCCGCGGGGGCCTCGGCCAAGTGCAGTGTCAGGTCAGCACCGTCGGGTAGGGCCGCGTAGTCGACCCCTTCGGTGGACAGTCCGGGCCACACGATGTCGCTGTTTTGCGTCTCGGGCAGCACGTAGGTGGCGGTGCCGACGGGTCCGAGCACGTCGTAGCTTGGGTCAGACAGGGAGGCCGGGCGCACGAAGCGCGCGTTGGGGGCAACCGTGAGAGTCGTGGAGCCGACGGTGCGCATCACGGAGGTGCGCGCGTTGGTGAGCGAGTCGTCTTTGACGGCCAGCCCGTAGGTGATGCCGTTTTCTCCGTTCGCCTGGGTCAGGCGCACGTCGAGGTGTCCGCGTGCGATCTCGACTGGGTCGCTCAGGAGGGACGAGGCCGGGGTCGGGTTCTCGTGGTTGCCGCCGTTATCCGGCACGGGCGTCGGCGCGGGTTCGGGGGTCGGTTCCGGCGCGGGCGCGGGTTCCGGTTCCTCGGGGGCGGCGACGCCGTCACGCATTGTCAGCATGGCGGTGAGTCCCACGTGGTCGCCAACGGTGACGTCGGAGGCGTCAGCGACGGTCATGACCGCGTCAGAGAGGGGGTGGGGGCGCAGGATGACGCGCATGTACATGGGGTCGGACTGGCACACGCCGAGGTCCTGGGTCTTCGTGTCCATGCCTCCCGCACCCAGGGTGCCTTCCATGGAGCACCAGGGGCTGAAATCCCACTTGGATTCGAGGAACTCGATCTTGTAGGTGGCGCGCAGGGTTGGGTCGTTCGCACGCACCGTCGCTGTGTATTGATCGGTCGTGCCGGGCTTGAGGTCGTAGGAGACGTCGACGCGGCGCGAGGAAAGCGGCAGGTGGTCGGGGTTCCACACGGGCGCTGGGTCCGGGTTGGAGTCGACGAGGATCGTGTCGGTGGTGCCGACGGTGACGGGTTCGGTGTCCTTCTGGGAGTACTGCACGACCTGCGAGATCCAGCGCGACGATCCGGAATCGCCGGGAATGTAGATCGCCTGGACGGCGGCAGCGTCCTCTCCGAGCAGCTCGGAGACGGTTGCTCGACCGCCCTCGACGGCGACCTCGGTGAGGAAGTAGCCGTTGACGGTGATCCATGCACGCCCGGTGTCGGTGGGAACGCCTGTGTCGATCGTGATGTCGGTGAGGAAGTTGTCGCCGGGGTGGGCGCGCTCGGCGTGATGGGACAGGGTCAGCGTGGGCTGGCCCTCGTTGCCGTCACCGCGCTCGGCGCGCGCGGCGTTGTAGGCGGCCTCGATGTCCTTGATGGTGCCATCGGCGGGGTTCTCACCGCCGACCTGCCAGACCAGCGGCGTAATCGGCGAGGAGTAGATGGCGGTCCCGTCGGCGCTGCGCGCGGTCATCTTGTAGTTTGCGACGTATCGACCGGGCTGCGTGAAGGTCGTATACATGTGCGAGTGACGCGGGTTGTAGACGCTGCGGTAGGCCGTGTCGTGGCTGGAGAGGAAACGGTTGACGCTGTCGCCATTGTCGATGAACATCTCCATTCGACCCGGGCCGTCGACGCTGATGAGGTCGAGCGTGTAGGTCTCGCCCTCGAACTTGTCGGCGTCGCCGACCTCGCCGGCACCCAGGCCTGCCCAGATGGGGGTATTGCCCGGTCCGGGGTTCTGGGGGGCCGCGTTCAGGACGGCCCCCTCGGAGCCGAGGAACGCCAGGTCGGGGCGCTTGGCGGGTATGACCAGCTGCGACTTCGCCTCGTCCTTCTCACTGGTTCCGGTCCACGCCTTGGGGATCCACAGGGCGGTCTTCTCCATCGGTAGGTTGATGGTATTCAGGGAGAAGCTGTTCGTGTCGTCGTGCCAGACGGGGATGGGTGCATCGACGTGCTGCCTGGTGACGATCCAATCCTTGTCCTGGTCGGGTCCAGCCCACGCAGTGGCCGGGGTGAGCGCCAGGAAGAGGGCCAGCGCCGCTGTGTTCACGCGTCGCAGGTATGACATAAGAGTGCCTTTTCTAGCTATGTTATAGATGAGAACCATTATCATTCTATTGCACCTGTCCGACAACTGCGCAACTCCGCGCGTTTCACACCTGTTTCACGCGCCCACTCCCCCACTCACAGCTAGGCTCGACCCCATGAGATTTGCGACCTGGAACGTCAACTCCATCCGCACGCGCGTCGACCGAGTCATCGCCTTCCTGCAGCGCTCCGACACGGACGTGCTCGCCATGCAGGAAATCAAGTGCCGCCCCGACCAGTTCCCCATCGAACCCTTCGAGAAGGTCGGCTACCACGTCGCCATCCACGGCCTCAACCAGTGGAACGGCGTCGCCGTCGCCTCACGCCTGCCCATCCTCGATATTCAGGATCACTTCCCCACCCAGCCCGCATTCGGCGAACCGCCCGTCGTCGAAGCCCGCGCGCTTGGCGTCACCATCGACACAACCGACGCCCTCCCCTCTAGGGACGGGCAGGCCTCGTCACTGACGATCTGGAGTCTGTACGTGCCCAACGGCCGCGAACTCACGCACGCGCACTACACATACAAGCTCCAGTGGCTCGCCAACCTCGCCGAGCAAGGGCGCAACTGGCTGTCCGACCCCGAGGCGCGCATCGCCCTCGTGGGCGACTGGAACGTCGCACCCCTCGACGAAGACGTGTGGGACATGAGCGTCTTCGAGGGTGCCACGCACGTCTCCGCACCCGAACGCGAGGCCTTCGCTGCCTTCGCCGCCGACGGCTGGGTCGAAGTCACGCGAGATCGCGTCACCAACTACACCTACTGGGACTACCAGAAGCTACGCTTCCCCAAAAACCAGGGCATGCGCATCGACTTCGCCTACTGCTCGCCAGCGCTCGCGGCTCGCGTGAGCGGCGCGCAGATAGACCGCGACGAGCGCAAGGGAAAGGGCGCGTCCGACCACGTGCCCGTCATCGTCGACGTCGACTAACAGATCAGGGACGAGGCCGGGGTGACGCCTCCGGTACGGATCGAGGTCTGGACACGCACCCAGACCTCGATCCGTGCCAATTAGGCGCGCTCGCGCGCAAGGGACAACAACGACGCGTTGAGGGCCGACCAGTTGTCGTGATGCCACTGTCCGAAAGGCTCAGCACCCACGAAGGCGGCGCTGGCCCCGAGGTCGCGGTCCGCCCACACGAAAGAACCCGACTGCCCGAAGTGCCCAATCGTGCGCGCCGAGGCGTCGGGCGCGGTCCAGTGCGGAGCCTTCTCGCCACGAATTTCCAGGCCGAGGCCCCACGGGCAGGGTGCAAAACGCCCATAGCCGGGCACGACGCCGGCGAGCGCCGGAAACTGTGAGAGTCCCGCGAGGGCGGCTAGCGGCGCGCTCACCAGGGTCGGACGGGCGAGCTCAGCACCGAAAAGGCTCACGTCGGCGGCGCTCGCAACACCCGCATGAGCGGGACTACCCGGGATGTCCGCGGAACCCATTCCAAGCGGGTCAAACACCGTCTGGCGTACCCACTGAGCGACCCCCATTCCGCTCGCCTCAGCCACGACCTCGCCGAGGATATCGAAGCCCTCGTTGGAGTAGATGCGGCGCTTCCCGGGAGCGGCGACAGGACGTCTCCCCTCGAAGGGCAGGCCCGAGGCATGGGCGAGCAGGTGGCGAACCGTGGCCCCCTCAGGACCCGCAGGATCATCGAGGGAGATCAGGCCTCGTTCGACCGCGACCAGCACCGACCACGCGACGATCGGCTTGGTGACAGACGCGAGCGGGAACGCGCGATCAACATCGCCGCGCGAGTAGACGACGTCGCCCCCGACGCGAAGGACGAGGGCGACATCGAAAGAAGGTAGCGGGCCGATCACGCGGTGGTGGCTTCCGGAGCCGCGGCTACGGCGGCGGCTTCTGCTGCTGCCGTGGTCTTCTCGCTGATCTTGCGCAGCGTGCGGGCATAGACTTCCGCGACTTCCTCGGGCACGGAGGCACCGAGCTGGAGGACGTAGTGCGCCGGCAGGTGCAGGAGCTGCACGCACACGGCCAGGAAGTCCGCGACGAACTCGCGAGCGTCGATGGGTTCGTCGTTGTAGCGAGCCGACACGACGGAGCCATACCAGTAGCGGATCAGGATCTTTGCCAGGGTGCGAGGAATCGTACCGATGTCGGCACCCTCGTCCTCGACGAAAGCGGTGATCATCGAGGTGAGAGCTTCCTCCATCTGCTGCGTACGGTACTTGTAGTGCGCGTGCGCAGGATGAGTCTCCGACGAGGACTCCGCCCACAGGACGCAGTCCAGGGCGATGGCCGCATCCGCGCCGGGCTTCATAGCGAAACGCATCTCCCCGACGGCCCAGTCAACGAACGAACTGGCGGTGATGCCGCCCTCGTCGAATCCGCCTTCCGCCTCCTCGTTAATGGAGACGTCGAAGAGGGCGTTCATCTCCTCGTGACGCTGGATCGCGCTGCGCAGGATCGCTTCCTTGGAAGGGAAGTGATAGACGACGGCGGGGTGGGAAATACCGACTCGACGACCGAGGTCACGCAGAGAGAAGCCGTTGTAGCCTCGCTCCGCGATCAGAACCATCGCTGCCGAGAGGATGGATTCACGCGTCGCCTGTCCTACGGAATAGGCTCCACGGGCCTTCCTCTGCGTTGTCATATCATCTCCTGCTGTTGCGGACATCACATACCGTTAGTCCGAAATACACACTGGTATTCAGTGTAGCGCGCAATCTCAGGGTTTATCAACATTCATGACAAGCCCGTCAAAGGTTGCATTAATGTCAACTGTCACGTTCTGCCCGTCCTGCACATCCCCCGCAAGCAGGAGAACAGCCAGTCGATCGCCGATTTCGCGCTGAATTAAGCGGCGTAGCGGGCGCGCCCCAAAGGCAGGATCATACCCCACGCGCGTGAGCCAACCGCGCGCCGCTTCGCTAACTGTCAAGTTGATACGCCTATCACGCAGGCGGGACTGAAGTGCAGCAACCAGCAGGTCAACGATCTCACCCAGATTTTCGCGGGTCAGAGCGTCAAACATGACAGTTTCGTCCAACCTATTGAGGAACTCTGGCCGGAAACTCGACCGGACGACAGACATGACTGCATCCCGTTTTTCCTCGGTCGTCAAGTCTTGGTTCACCAGGAACTGTGATCCCAAGTTAGACGTGAGAATTAAAATGGTATTGCGGAAGTCAACAGTCCGACCCTGGCCATCAGTGAGACGCCCGTCATCCAAAACCTGCAAAAGGATGTCGAAAATCTCAGGGTCAGCTTTCTCAACTTCATCGAGCAAGACCACAGAATATGGCCGACGACGCACTGCTTCGGTCAGCTGACCACCCTGCTCGTAGCCGACGTACCCCGGAGGGGCACCGACCAGGCGGGCAACCGAATGCTTCTCGGAGTACTCCGACATGTCGATGCGCACGATCGCGCGCTCATCATCGAAGAGAAACTCCGCGAGCGACTTAGCCAGCTCGGTCTTACCCACACCCGTGGGTCCCAGGAACAGGAAGGAACCAGTCGGACGATTCGGATCTGACAGCCCCGCACGCGAGCGCCGAACAGCGTCGGACACCGCACGCACAGCATCCTTCTGCCCGATAAGCCGCTTACCCAACTCGGTTTCCATGTGCAGGAGTTTGTCTGTCTCAGTTTGAAGGAGCTTACCCGTGGGAATTCCGGTCCACGCCTCGATCACCTCTGCAATCTCCGCGGGACCGACCTTCTCCGCAATCATCGGCTCCTCATCGCCCTGAGCTTCCTGATCCTCAGCCTGCGCCTCGGCCTCGGCAATCTGACGCTCAACGGAGGGGATCTCGCCGTTCTGCAGACGACCGGCTTCCTCCCAGCGTCCCTCGCGAACCGCCAGGTCGAGCTGGGTACGCAGCGTATCCAGCTGGACGCGCAGGTCGCCGACACGGTTGTGCCCAGCCTTTTCAGCCTCCCAGCGCGCAGTGAGGGCGCGCAGGCTCTCCTCACGGTCCGCCAAGTCAGCACGCAGCTTGCTGAGGCGATCCTGGGTGGCTTCGTCGAGGCCCTCCGGGTCGGACTCGGTCAGATAGGACTCCTCCATGCGGAGGCGATCCACGCTACGGCGCAGCTCATCGATCTCGACCGGCGAGGAGTCCAGCTCCATGCGCAGGCGAGACGCGGCCTCGTCAATCAAGTCGATCGCCTTGTCAGGAAGCTGACGTCCCGTGATGTAGCGGTTCGACAGAGTCGCCGCGGCGACGAGCGCGCCGTCGGAGATAGTCACCTTGTGATGAGCCTCGTACTTCGGGGCGATGCCGCGCAGAATGGCGACGGTATCCTCAACCGAGGGTTCGCCGACAAACACCTGCTGGAAGCGGCGCTCAAGCGCCGGGTCCTTTTCGATGTTCTCGCGGTACTCGTCGAGGGTCGTCGCACCGACCATGCGCAGCTCGCCGCGGGCGAGCATGGGCTTGAGCATGTTGCCCGCGTCCATCGCACCCTCGGAACCGCCGCCCGCGCCCACGACCGTGTGCAGCTCGTCAATGAAGGTGATGATCTGCCCGTCCGAGCGGGAGATCTCGGCCAGGACCGCCTTGAGGCGTTCCTCGAACTCGCCGCGATACTTCGCACCGGCAACCATCGACGACACGTCGAGGGACACCAGGCGCTTGTCGCGCAGGGACTCCGGGACGTCGCCCGCGACGATGCGCTGGGCGAGGCCTTCGACGACGGCGGTCTTACCGACGCCGGGTTCACCGATCAGGACAGGGTTGTTCTTCGTACGCCGGGACAAGACCTGGACGACGCGACGAATCTCGTTGTCGCGCCCAATGACAGGATCGAGCTTACCTTCGCGCGCCACCTCGGTCAGGTCCCGACCGTACTTGGACAGAGCCTCGAACGACCCCTCAGGGTCGGGCGAGGTGATCGGGTCAGGACGCAGCTGGGCGAGCGCCTGCGTCAGGGCCTCAGCCGTCGCACCACCGGCGGTGAGAATACGCCCCGCCTCAGTATCGGACGCTGCCAGAGCGATGAGCAGGTGCTCGGTCGAAATGTACTGGTCTCCCGCGCTCTCGGCGCGCTCCCCCGCATCCTGAACGGCGGCGAGCAGCGCGCGCGAGGCCTGAGCGGAACCCGCGGATGCCCCCTGAGTACTGGGTAGCGCCACCAGTGCATTACGGGTGCGTGCGCCGATTGCGCGCGTGTCCGCCCCCACTGCCCCGAGCAGGGACAGGGCAATACCGTCACGCTGCTCAATAAGGGACTGCAGCAGGTGAATGGGTTCGACCTGCGGGTTTCCGGCCGCCGACGCGGCCTGGAGCGCGGAGGCGATGGCCTCCTGCGCC
>QWCZ01001721.1_pt1 | contig 14644 bp, 9 predicted proteins | sample 1972651 | NCBI WGS metagenome assembly QWCZ01 (sample SAMN09866695, study PRJNA288562) | Human oral metagenome isolate pre1_saliva, whole genome shotgun sequencing... | isolation source: mouth | host: Homo sapiens | place: USA: California
GTAACCAGTACAACCGAAGTTTTCACCTGATACAGTCGCCACTCCAACTTCCTCTAATAATTTTAATGCAAATGCATCTGAAGTTTCAACTCCAACTATCTTCATCGCTTCTTGAATATTGACAAATAGATAAAAGGCTCCTCCAGGTTTTACACATGACATACCTGGAATTTCCTGAATGAGCGCATGGAATAATTCAATTCTCTTTTGGAATTGACGACGCATCGCTTCTTTATCTTCTTGTAAATCTTTCTGAAAAGCACGAATCGCAGCATATTGAACGACTGCAGCTGGATTACTCGTTGTATGACTAGTTAAATCATTTAATGCACGAATCACTTCAATTGGTCCGAAAGCATATCCTAATCTCCAACCTGTCATCGCAACTGATTTCGATAATCCATTAATAACTAATGTATTATTTTGGATTTCTTCAGATAAACTTGCCACACTAATACTTGGCACATCATGAACTAACTCATAATAAATTTCATCAGCAATGACAAACACTTCATGTTTTAATGCCCATTGACTAATTTCGTATAATTCCTCTTTTGAATACGTTAATCCGGTTGGATTCGATGGAGAATTCAAAATTAATAACTTCGTTTTATCTGTTAAAGCTTTTTCTAACAAATCAACTGTTACTTTAAAGGCATTCTCTTCACTCGTTTCAACAAAGACCGGAATCCCTTGAGCTAATGTAATTTGTTCTGCATAACTCACCCAATATGGAACTGGAACTAACACTTCTTCACCTGGGTCAATTAATGTTTGAAATGCCGAATATAATGCAAACTTTGCTCCAGCAAAAACAGCTACTTGTTGTTTTGAAACTTTCACACCATCTTTTCTTAAATGAAAATCACTAATGGCTTGTTTTAATTCATCCAGCCCTAAAGTAGGCGTATAATGATCTGTTTCATGTTTCAATAGTGATTCAATTGCTGCTTGTGTAATTTTTTCTGGAGTATTAAAATCTGGCTCACCAATTGATAAGCTAATAATATCTTGTCCTGCTGCTTTTAATTCTCTTGCTTTTTGTGTCATCGCTAAAGTTCCCGAAGGAAGTATTTTAGAGACACGTTCTGAGATTTTTACCATAATAACCTACCTTTAAATATTTTCAATATCTTTAATCCATTGGCCATTTTTGGCAGAAATATAATAATATCCAATACGTTGATTTTTTGTTCGATAATTGACTTCCCATACTGGTTCGTCTTTTATCATTCCCAATCTTGCTTCTAAAATCTCATCTGTATGTTTCGCTTCTTTTGTAATAGAGCGTGCTTCTTGTTCATTAATAACAGCATCCTGTTGTAATATGGTCACTTCTTTCTTATCTGGAGAAACAATCGCATATAATGTTTGACCTTCAGTCGTAATTCCAGCTAATGAATAATAAGTTTCCTCTGTATTAAACCAATAAAAATCTGTAATCTTAGTGAACTGAACTTTTTGTGCAGCAATTTCTACTGCTAAATCTTTAGCCTTTAATTTTTCTGATTGGCTTAAATAAAAAATTCGAGCAGCTCCAAAAAATATTACTAAAAACGTGCAGACGAAAAGCAACATCGTACGTCTTCTCATGGATGCACAACCTTTTCTAATTTTTAAATTCAGATAGCTTTATTATACGATAAGCCAGTAAAAAGCACCAGTATTTTATAAAAGTTGAAGAAAAAAGATAGCTTCCGAATAGGAAGCTATCTTAAAGATTAAACACATCTATTTTTTTCAACGATTACTTGGCATTCACTTGTTCCTGATAATTCCTTATCTTCTGGAACTTCAACACTTTTATCTGTAATAACATAATTTAATTTAGCACCTTTTTTAATAATGGAGTCAGCCATAATAATACTGTTTTTTACAACAGCTCCTTCTTCAATAATAACATCACGGAAAATAATGCTATTTTCAACTGTTCCATTGATAATTGAACCATCTCCTAAAAGTGAATTTTTCACTTTAGAATGTTCCCCATAATGCGTAGGCACACTATCTTGAACTCTTGTTAAAATATCTGTTCCACTATCAAATACTGTCGTTAAAGTTTCTGGCTTTAATAAATCCTGATTAAAATCAAAATAATCTTTTACGCTATTGATAACTTTTGAATATCCTTTAATTTCATATGCATAAACATTTAAAGTATCCAAATTTTTAGAAACATAATCTCTTAAGATATCTTCCCATCCAAGAGTCATTCCTTTTTTAATAATGGCATTTAACAATTCTTTTGTCATAATATAAATTTTTGCTTGTGTAGCACAAGTTTCATTGGAACCATTAAAGTGATATAAAGATTCATATACTTTATAATCTTTATCAAAAATAATTTGAGATTCCCCAATTTCTGGTTTACGGTAATGATAAGCTACTGTAATATCTGAACCAGTATCAACATGATATTGGAACATTTCTTTAAAATCAATAGTTCCAATAATATTCGCATCTGCTAAAATACAATATTCTTCTTTTAAATTTTCTGTATAAACCATTGTATTCACTAATGCTTCAATTTTATTTTGAGGAATACGAGTAGATAAATAGTTCGATAACGGTGTTAGTAATGTTAATCCACTATTTTTTCTATTTAAATCCCAATCTTTTCCCCAACCAACATGATCTCTTAATGATTTATAATTATGATTTGTTAAAATTCCGATATTGTCTATTCCTGCTTTTACTAAAGATGATAACATAAAGTCTACTAAACGATATCTGGAACCGACAGGAAGAGATGCTAACGTTCTTGAACGAACTAAACCATGTAAATCATCTTGTCTATAGTTATCCGCAAATAAAATCGCAAAAGCTTTAATCATTTTAGCAACCTCCCGCTTTCTTCGGTTCAGTGACGACTTCATTGCGTCCAATAACCGTAATCAAATCTTTTCCTAATTCAATTTTTTCATGTCCAATCGATACACCTGCTTTAATAACGGCTCCTTCAGCTACAATGGAGTGATAGACACTAGCTCCTTTTTCAATTGTAGCATTTTGCATAATAATACTATCTTTTACAACAGCGTCCTCTGCAATAACGACTCCTGAAGAAATAATTGAATCTTTTACTTTACCAAATACTAAAGTTCCATCTGAAATCATAGATGATTGAACATCAGCATGTTCCCCTAAATATTGTGGAAGTCTACCTTCATGACGATAATAAATTCTCCAAGTTTTATCATCTATATCAAAAGCTTCACGAGCTTTAATTAAATCCATATTCGCTTCCCATAAGCTTTCAATTGTACCCACATCTTTCCAATAACCTTCAAATGGGAATGCATATATTTTCTTTTCTTCTTCAAGTAACATTGGGATAATATTTTTTCCAAAATCTTTTTCACTTTCTGGATTCGCTTCATCACGAATTAAATATTCACGTAAAACTCTCCAATTGAATATATAAATACCCATTGAAGCTTTTGTTGAAATTGGATTTTTTGGTTTTTCTAAAAACTCCACAATTCTTAAATCTTCATCTGTATTTAAAATACCAAAACGATGAGCTTCTTCCATTGGAACATTAATATGTGCAATTGTTAAATCTGCGTCTTTCTCCTTATGGAATTCAAGCATCTTGTTGTAATTCATTTTATAAATATGATCCCCAGATAAAATTAAAACATATTCAGGTTCATATTGTTCGATATATTTAATATTTTGGTAAATTGCATGTGCTGTACCTTTATACCATTCCCCTGTTTTACCAGCAGTATAAGGAGGTAAAATAGACAATCCCCCATCCATTCTATCTAAATCCCATGGTTGTCCATTTCCCATATATGAATTCAATTCTAATGGCTTGAATTGTGTTAAAACCCCAACTGTTGAAATTCCAGAATTTGCACAATTAGACAATGGAAAATCAATAATACGATACTTTCCACCATAAGGTACAGCTGGTTTAGCCATATCTTGAGTTAAAACTTGTAAACGAGTGCCCTGTCCTCCTGCTAGTAACATTGCGACCATTTCTTTTTTTCTTGCCATATGTACATCCCCCACATTATTATTTTATTCTTTCAAAGTACATTGTTGAAAAAGCTGGTATATCTATCTGAAGTGTATATGGAAATTCCCCACAACGTTGCTCAATTGTTTCTAACTGTTCAACCTGATTTCCTTGTCCTCCAAATTTATCTTCATCGGAGTTTAACACTAATTGATAACGTCGTTCATCATTAAATCCAATCCAATATTGATTCCAATTTACTCCAGAAAAATTAGAGATAACTAAAATTTCCTCCCCATTTTCTGCTTTTCTTGAAAAAGCAAAAATATTATGATCAGCATCATCTACTACATGCCATTCAAAACCATCCCAACCACCATCTTGTTGCCAAAATGCGGGAGTTTGTTTATAAAAAAGATTCAATTCTTTTACATAATCATGCGTTTTTTGATGAAGAGGATAATCTAATAAAAACCAATCTAGTTCTCGTTTCTCATCCCATTCAATAAATTGTGGAATTTCTGTTCCCATAAATGTTAATTTCTTTCCTGGATGTGCAAACATATATCCCAAAAATGTTTTAAAATTAGAAAATTTTTCTTCATAAGAAACAGGATTTTTATCTAATAATGATTTTTTCCCATGAACAACTTCATCATGAGAAATCGGCAAAATAAAGTTCTCTACAAATGCGTAGCACATTGAAAATGTTAATTTATTATGGCATCCTTGACGATAAACTGGATTCGTTTCAATATAATCCAAGCTATCATTCATCCATCCCATATTCCATTTGAAATGGAATCCAAGTCCACCATCTTCAACTGGAGCGGAAATTTTAGGATATGCTGTTGCTTCTTCCGCAATCATCATGACACCTGGATAATTTTCTCTTACATATTGATTTAAAGTTTTGAAGAAATCTAATACTTCTAAATTTTCATTTCCACCATAAATATTTTTAGCTGCTAAATGCTCTGGACGATCGTAGTTTAAAAATAGCATTGAACTAACAGCATCTACTCGTAATCCATCTAGATGAAATTCTTCAATCCAATAATTAGCACTCGAGAATAAGAAAGAACAAACTTCACCACGTCCGTAGTCAAATACTCGTGTTCCCCAAGATTTATGTTCTTTCTTCCGTTCATCAGAGTATTCATAACAACACTGTCCATCAAATTCATATAACCCAAATTCATCTTTTGTAAAATGACCTGGTACCCAATCTAATATCACACCAATCCCATTTTGATGTGCTTTGTCAATTAAATATTTAAAATCATCTGGAGTTCCATAACGAGATGTTACTGCAAAATATCCTGTTACTTGATATCCCCATGACGGATCATAAGGATACTCTGTAATAGGAAGAAGTTCGATATGCGTATAATGCATTTGTTTTACATAGGGGATTAAAGTATCTGCAATTTGTCTATAACTACAAAATCCTCCATTTTCTCCATGCTTCCATGAACCTAAATGAACCTCATAAATATTTAACGGTTGTTGATAAGGAATTGTTCTATTTTTAACCCAATTCTCGTCATTCCAACTATAATTTTGATTTTCATATACTTTAGAAGCTGTTTCAGGACGAGTTTGTGCATGTCTTGCATAAGGATCTGACTTCCACAACATTCTTCCATCCGAAGTCTTAATGACATATTTATAAGCATCATAGGAGTGAACATTGGGTACAATCCCTTCAAAAATCCCTTCATTCGTTATTCTTGTTAACTCATATGCTGTTGGATTCCACCCACAAAAATCTCCCGTAACAAATACTTGTTGTGCATGTGGGGCCCAAACTCTAAACGTACATTGATTTTCTTCAAGGAATGAACCTAAAAATTCATATGCATGAAAGTTCTTTCCTTCATGAAACAAATATTTGTCCAAAGTATGTTCCATACGCATACCTCCCTTCCAAAATCAATCCGTTTTACTTTTTACGATAAGCGTTTTCATTATTTTGTGCAATAAAAAGCTTTTAATCGCATATTTCCGTTTACTTATGGCTTAATTATAGCATATCCTTGATTATTTTCGTATATTTTTTTCAATTTTTCTCAAAAAATATAAAGCGTTTTATTATTTTATTTCAGTAAAATATTTCTTTCACAAATAGTTTCTTTTTTTCGGATTTTATACTACAATTATATTGATAAAACAATTTTAGAAAGGATGATAAAACATGCTTAAATTTAATCCTCTTCAAGATAAACACCCTAAAGGTGCAATCTCTTCTTCTCAAGATATTCTTTTTGAAGTATGGGTACACCAAGATTTTTATTTTAAACAAATTTCTTTAGTTTTATTAAATGATTTTACGCATGAAAAAACTAGTTATACGTTAGAACCTACAAATATTCTAAGCGCTCAATCTCGTAAATATATCGTGACTATTCCACCATTAGAAACTGGATTATATTTTTATGATTTTGAAATTACTTTTGATGACTCTATAGGATATTTGAAAAAACATAAATTCGATGCCGTTTTTACAATGGAAGAACAATCCTATGCTTCTTGGCAATTAACTGTTTATGATGCAGATTTCCAAACTCCTGAATGGATGAAAGGAAGTATTATGTATCAAATTTTCCCAGATCGATTTAAAAAGAGTCCACAATATACAGCAACCGTCGCTGCTAATGAAGATGTTAGAGTAAGACATGAGCATTGGAATGAGATCCCTTATTCATCAATTACTCATGAAAATTATCGGGCTCAAGATTTCTTTATGGGAAATTTAAAAGGGATTCAAGAAGAATTACCTTACTTCCAACAATTAAGAATTGATAATATTTACTTAAACCCAGTTGTAGAAAGTCCAGAAAATCATCGTTACTCTACTTCTGATTATTTTAATGTAGATCCTTATTTAGGAACTGTTCAAGACTTTAAAGATTTATGTTCAGAGTTTAAAGAAAAGGATATTCGTATTACCTTAGATGGAGTATTTAGCCATACAGGTGCAGATAGTATTTATTTCAATCGTTATGGGCATTATGACAGTTTAGGAGCTTATCAGTCTCAAGATTCTCCTTACTATCCTTGGTTTACTTTTAATGAGTTTCCAAATGTATATCAATCATGGTGGGGATTTACAAATTTACCAACTGTTGTAAAAGAAAACAAAGAATATCAAGAATTTATGTTCCATCCTCAAAATGGAGTCATTCCTTATTGGCAACGATTGGGAATTAGTGGATGGCGAATTGATGTTGCAGATGAATTCCCTGATTGTTTCATTGATCAATTAAGACAAACAGCAAAACAAGAAGATCCAGATTGCTTCTTACTAGGAGAAGTATGGGAAGATGCAACCACAAAATTCTCTTATAATACACGTAGAAGATATTTCCTAGGAAAACAATTTGATAGTGTCATGAATTATCCATGGAGAGATGCGATTATTCGCTATGTCAAACAAAAAGATGCCCATCAGTTTTCTCTAGCTTTATTAGAATTACTAGAAAACTATCCAAAACCTGCATTAGATGTTTTAATGAACTTATTATCAAGTCATGATACAGAGAGAATTTTAACAGTTTTAGCATTTGATAATCCTGAAGACTTCCCTGTTGAAAAACGTCCAGATTATAAACTAACTGCCAGTGAGTATCAATTAGCAAAAGACAGATTCTATATTGCATCCTTTATCCAATTTACGCTTCCTGGCGTTCCATGTATTTACTATGGAGACGAAATTGGTATGTATGGTTTTAGAGATCCTTATAATCGTCAAACTTTCAACCTTAAAGATAAAGACGATGAAGTTTTAGCTTTCTATCAAGAATTAACAAACTTCCGACATAAATATCAAGAAGATTTTAAAGCAGACTGTGACATCATTAAAGTAACAGATGGCTGTATTGCTTATAAACGTGGCAAATTACTATGTATCATCAATTTAGATGATTCTGCGCATTTTATTGCAAACTATTCAGGAGAGATTCGTTACCAAAAAGGAGAATTTTACCCTACTCCTTACGGAATTGTAGTTGGACCAAATAGTTTTGGAGCCATTCAACTAGATTAAATTTTCAAATTATAAAAGAGAGTGAATAGAAATACAGTTTATATCCTATTCACTCTCTTATTTTTATCTTATCCACGAATAAAACTAAATAATGGAATTAACACAATCGGTAAAAACATTGCCGGTAAAAAGTTCATGACCTTTATTTTCGTTAATTCTAATAAATTCAATCCTAATGCAACCAATAATAATGAACCAACTGCAGACATTGCATAGACAATCGATTCACTTAAATACGGTGCTACAAATTGAGCTAGAACCATAATTCCACCTTCATACAAAAGAATGGCTAATGCGGATAACATGACACCCGCTCCTTTTGTCGTCGCTAAAATAATAGAAGCAATTCCGTCAATAATCGCTTTTGTAATCAAAATTTGATGATTATCTCGAAGTCCTGCTTCAAGAGAACCCATTACTGCCATTGCTCCAACACAAAAGATTAGTACAGCTGACACAAAGCCTTCTGCTAATTGATTTTGAGACCCTTCTTTGGAAAATTTTTCTTGAATCCAATCTGCAAATTTTCGAATATTCTCCTCTAATTGCATCATTTCCCCAAGATAACCTCCAAGAGAAATACATACAATCATCAAAATCATATCTTGGTCTACTAAAGCACCTTTTAATCCGATAATAAACGTACTTAATGCTAATCCCTGCATGATATGCGTAGACATTTTTAGTGACATTCCTCTTTTTAATTGTAGTCCAATAATTGTACCAATCACAATAGCGATAACATTTATGATAACACCCATTTGTTCTAGCTCCTTATAGCAATACTGCTACAAGTATACCCCTATTAAACTAGAAAATCCATTAGAATTTAGCAATTCTAATGGATTCCTTATTTTCACTTAAGAATTATACCCATTCTCCATTTTCATTTACATGATATCCATCCGGAGTTGTTGTATTTACTAATAATTCACCTGATGCATCAACATAGTACCATTTTCCTTTGACTTCAAACCATTGGTTTTCTTTCATTGCTCCACTTTCTTCTAAGTAGAACCATTTTCCATTTAAGAATACCCAATCACTTTCCATCTTACCTGAGCCATTAAAGTAATACCATTTATTACCAATTTTTTCCCAAGTATTTTTTAAATATTTTCCTTCAGAATTTACATAGTACCAAGTATTGGATTTCTGATTGTAAATCCATTCTGACTTCGCCATGTATCCACCAGATTTTACATAATAATCTCCAACCCATTTATTTTCAACATATTCTCCATTAGAATCAATAAAGAACCAACTTTGATAAGTCACATCATAAACCCATTGATTGCTTACCTTTTGCCCTTCTTCATTAATATAATGTTTACCATCAAAACCTTTCTTTTTAATAGTTGTTGTTTGAGTCGTATTAGAAGATGCTGAAGAGTTGTTAGTTGAAGCAACATAAGTATTCGTATTTGTCGTTGGTGCAACTGTTGTTTCAGCAGGTTCAGCTGGTTGAGGTGCAGTAGGTTGTAGACGATCTAATACTTCTTTTAATGGTGTCACATCGATAAATGGACTATTGTATCAATATTAGTAGCTACCCAATACCAAGAATCAGGTTTATATCTGTCTCCTCTTACTTTATAAGCTTCAAATGTATCTTTAATACTACCAAAATAAGGAACATATGGTGTATTACGAGAACGACCTAAACTTAACCACATTACTCCACCTAATGATTGTGGTAATTTTTGATTAATTTGATAAACGTGTGGATCGATTACATTTTCGTTCCCTGGAGCATAAGCATATTTTCCATAGTTTGGATCTGATGGATCTGCTTGTTTTCTATAATAATCTTTCTTAGTATCATAACCTGGAACTTGATCATCAGGTACTAATTCTCCATTTAATGTTTCGAAACGATTTCTTTGAACATTTAGTCCATCTAATACAGTGAAATCTCTCCTTGGACTATCTTGTAAAAATTCATAACGTTTATCTTGATAGGTTACATTAGAAGATGGATTTAGTAACTTAATTCCTGCATACACACGAGAACGGTCCCCATTTTCTAAAGGTGGCGCATAAGTAGCTGCTAAATCAATTTCCCCTTTACTTTCATCTCCAACAAATACTCCTGCCTTTTTAGCAGTTTCAATAATTCCTTTTGAAGCAATAATATTTTCTTTATCATTAATATTGACTTTACCTAAGAAATAAGTATTAGGGAATACAGAATATTTATCATCTGGATATTTAAAGGCTACATATTGATGTCCAGAATAAATTTCCACATACCATAATTCATTTTCATCGGCAAAAACAATAATATTTCCTTCAGTAGATCCTTTTTCATCAATTTCTTTTGCTAGTAATTCAACTGCTTCTTTAGCTGTTTTTACACGCGGTAAAATTAAATCTGTTACTATAGCTTCACTAACTCCAGTTTCAACTAATGGATCAATTGCTGGATAATCAATTTCATTTTCTGGTCCTTCTAATGGTCTTCCGTCAGCAGCAATTTTTGGTGCTTTTCCACCAACAACTTCATTACGTGGTGTAGCAGTTACTGTTGCAGTCATTGAAACACCATGTTCATTAAAACCATGTTCAGAAAAAATACCAGCATCTGTATCTCTTGAATCATCGGCTACTACTGTATATTTATACTCATGTTTTAAATGAGGATATTCAGTTCCATTTGTTCTATCTAATAAAACTTCGCCTTCTTTATAATCCTTAGCAGGATTGACAAAAAAATTTTTATTATGAGTATGTTGTTGTGTACCATCTGGATGGTAAGATGGATAATCTTCCGTACGTCCATACAAGAAAGAACCATCTTTTGTTAGACCTTTACCAATAATAAATGCAGAACAAGCTTCAACAGCTTGTTGAGATAACACAAGTCCAATAAGGACTGTAGATAATAATGTCTTACTAACTTTTTTATTCATAGCTATCCCCTCTTTTATAAAGAATCTTTTATGATTAAAATAATATTTAACCAATTGCAGAATACGCTTTCTTTGTTATAAAATCAATATTTTTCATTAATTTATAATAATTATAATGATTATATAAAAAAAGAACCGAATTCGAAAATTCGGTTCTTTTTCGATTGCCACTATATGTATGTTCTACAAGTAGTTTGGCTATCAGTTTATCGACAAATTAAGCATGTGGTTGTTCACTAGCTGATGCAGCCGGTTGTGAAGCAGTTGTTGCAGTAGCAGGTGCTACAGTTTCCTCTGCTTTGTCAGTAACCACTGGTTTTACTGTTTCAGTTGTAGTACTTGCTGCAGGAGCAGTAGTTTCTTCTACTTTTGGAGTTGTTGCATTTTCTGAAGTCGCTTTATCTTTAGATTTTGGTGTTGCTAAATCTTTCTTCCCTTCTTCAGATAATTCTTCTGTGAAATCTGAAGTTGGGATTGAATTATCTTTATCTTCTGAATCCAAAGCAATTTCAGCCATTTCTTTCATTTCATCTAATTTGCTCATAGATTCTTCATCATCTGGTTTCGCAATGGCTTTATAATTTTCTCCAACTTTTGTATCCACTTTTTCTGATGGATTTTCATGAGCTTTTTTGATTTCTTTTGTTGCAAAGTATGATGGACTAATTAATCCTTCAGTAATTTCTGTTTCACCAGGAATGAATTTAGCTTTTGATAATTTCGCAATTAAACCAGAAACTTTTTCTCTTAATTCAAAAGGTAATGGTTTATCTTTAACATGTTGCGTAAAGAAGTATAAATATTTCATTCCTTCAATTCCAAGACGTTTATTCGCATCTTGTAAAGCTTGAACATAGTCTCTTACAGCTTCTAAGGCTTTCATATCTTTTGCTTCAATTGCTTTATTCGCTGCAGCTCTTAATTCATCTTTTGTAACATTATAATCATTCAACTCTAAATCATTAATTGTACGAATAATACTTTCATGTAATGCGTTTAGAGCTTTCTCTTCTTTAGAAAGTTCTGGTGTTGTTACTGTTGATGCTTTTTCAATATATTTTTCATCAAATTGTTTTAATAACTCTAAATATCCTTGAGTTGAATTTCCTTTTTCATCTAAACGTTCTTTAATTTCTCTTAAGCTTGTTAGGATACGACTTAATTCAACAGGTTGAGTTTTATATTTTTCAGATGCTTTATTCGCTAAAGCTTCAATTTGATTTTCTACTGCTTTAGTATCTAAATCTCCTGCGATATATGTTGGTGTAATTTCTTTTAATTTATTCGCAACATATTTTTTAGCACCTTCAATATTTTGAATTTTTAGAGAGTGACTATGATCTCCATGTGGTACTTCAAATTTAGAAATTCCCATACGTTTTGCAAGTGAAGCAATTTCTTGAGCAAATCGTAATTCAGGGTCAATTGATTCATCTGAACTTGGAACTTCAAAATTACGTAGTGGAATCGCCCAAGGATGGATATGTGTTTTATCTTGACCTTGTTCCATATTTTGGAAAGCAAATACTTTTCCAACATATTTTCCATCTTTATATGCAGATTCTAATTTAATCGTATCTCTTTCTACTCCATAAGCATAAGTAATATAGTCTAAATATTTTTGAACCTCTGGAGATTTTTCTGTTAAATCTTTTTCGTTTGGAATTGTTGAAACATGGTCATCTCCATCATGGTCGTGATGCTCACCTTCGTGCTCATGTTTGTCTCCGTCATGATCATGATGTTCACCTTCATGCTCATGTTTATCTCCATCATGATCGTGGTGTTCACCTTCATGCTCATGTTTGTCTCCGTCATGATCGTGGTGTTCACCTTCATGCTCATGTTTGTCTCCGTCATGATCATGGTGGTGATTGTCTAAAATTGGTTTTCCATTTTTATCTTTATAAACAAAGTGGAAATGATTTCCATGACGAACGACATATCCTGATTCTGTTTCACTTTCAATGTCTTCTTTTCTGAAAACAAATCCATCATGATCATGGTCGTGGTGTTCACCTTCGTGCTCATGTTTATCTCCATCATGATCGTGATGCTCGCCTTCATGGTCATGTTTGTCACCTTCGTGATGATGGTGTTCAGCACTAGCTGCTGGTTTCCCATCTTTATCTTTATAAATAAAGTGGAAATGGTCGCCATGGCGCACTACATAACCTTCTGCTGTTTCACTCACTACATCTTTCTTATCAAATACATAGCCATCATGATCATGGTCATGGTGTTCTCCTTCGTGATCATGTTTATCTCCATCATGTTCATGGTGTTCTCCTTCGTGATCGTGGTGTTCACCTTCATGATGATGGTGTTCAGCACTAGCTGCTGGTTTCCCATCTTTATCCTTGTAAATAAAGTGGAAGTGATCGCCATGACGAACTACATAACCTTCTGCTGTTTCACTCACTACATCTTTCTTATCAAATACATAGCCATCATGGTCATGATCATGGTGTTCTCCTTCGTGATCGTGGTGTTCGCCGTCGTGTTCATGGTGCTCTGTAGTTACTACTGGATTTCCTTGTTTATCTTTATAAATATAATGGAAATGGTCGCCATGACGAACGATATACCCTGATTCTGTTTCACTCACTACATCTTTTTTATCAAAAACATAACCATCTTCAACTTCTTCATGATGTTCATGCGCTACTGAATTTGTAGCCATTGTTGTAGCAATCGTTTTTTGAGCATTATTTTTATAAATAAAGTGAAAATGATCTCCGTGACGAACAACATATCCCATTTCATTTTCTTCTACAATATCATTTGGATTAAAAACATATCCATCATCTGCAGAACTAATTGCAGTTGCAGAAGTTTTTTGTTCATAAATAGCATCTGCTGGCGGAGCTCCATATACAAAATGGTAGTGATCTCCATGTTTTTTTAAGTATCCATTTTCGAATACTTCTCCCACAATTGTTTTTGGTTTGTTATTTTTAATTTCTTCTGCAAGTTTTTCAAATTTAGTCATTTGAGCATTTGATACAGTTGTCTCTTCAACTTGTTGTTGAGAATTATTATCTGTTTGTCCTTGAAATAGTCCACAAGCTGCTGTGCTAAGTGCAATAACACTACTTAAGCTTGCCATCCAAAGTTGTTTTCTAGTTGGCTTCATATTTATCTCCTTTTAAATCGTAAATATTACGTTTTATAAAATAACCTTTTTTTCATCTTTTGTCAAGCCTTATCTCTTAATTTTTTTTACAAAAAAAGACGACTGCTGTCGTCCTTCGTTACTTCAGAGAAGTCAAGTCGTAGTTACTCCCTCATAAGCTTACGTACAAAATGGAAAGGACTTATCGCAGTAGCGTTAGTACTAGAAGCCATATTGGCTTCTAGTACAGGAAACTTCGAGACCATGGCTCGAAGTTTAGGCATGAGACCGTACAGGGCTGCTGCCGTCCCTCGCTACTTCAAAGAAGTCCATTTCTATTCTATTTCACTTGTTGAATGTGCCAAATTCTATCCGCATATTCTTTAACAGCACGATCTGCTGAGAAAATACCCGCTTTTGCTGTATTGACTAAACTCATCTTTTGCCATTGTTTTTCATTGTTATAAGCTTCTTCAATTTGTTGTTGCGCATGAATATATGATTCAAAATCTGCTAAACACATAAATGGATCATCATTTAATAAATAATCTACTAAGAAATTAAAGTTCATACCTCCAACAGTCATCGTACGAATGAAA
>QWCZ01002532.1_pt1 | contig 14642 bp, 16 predicted proteins | sample 1972651 | NCBI WGS metagenome assembly QWCZ01 (sample SAMN09866695, study PRJNA288562) | Human oral metagenome isolate pre1_saliva, whole genome shotgun sequencing... | isolation source: mouth | host: Homo sapiens | place: USA: California
CCTGACAAAGTCACAAAGCAAAATGCCTTGTATTTGTCAGGATATTTTTATTTAGTTCTGTGGGAAGTAGAAATGCTTATTTCCCGACAGCCCCTTTTTCTTTACAAAGTTTTAGTGTTAATTTCTTTAATATATTTTATACTAATTTTCGCTGTCATATCCCCTCCGATATGCTATACTATGAAGATGTAAAAACACTTAGGAGGTTATTATGGACGTTTCGTTTCCACATTTGGGGATTTATATAAAACATTTGGTAAATCACATTGATATTTTCGGCTTCAGGATTGCCTTTTACGGGATAATCATAGCACTTGGAATGCTGGCAGGCATCAATATGGCCTGTGCGGATGCCAAAAGAAGGGGGCAAAACCCTGAATTGTATCTGGATTTTGCAATGTATGCCATAATATTTTCAATAATAGGTGCAAGAACCTATTATGTAATATTTGAGTGGGATATGTATAAAAACGATCTTTTGCAGGTATTCAACTTAAGAGCAGGAGGACTCGCAATATACGGAGGTGTGATAGCTGCGGTAATCACACTTATAGTATACTGTAGGGTAAAAAAACAGTCATTCTTTTCTATGGCGGACAGCGGAGTTTTGGGACTTGTTTTAGGTCAGATTATAGGAAGGTGGGGTAACTTTTTCAATGCCGAAGCATTCGGAGGGTATACGAACTCACTTTTTGCACTAAGGTATAAGCTTGATATAGTAGGATCCGGAATGTTAAATGATAATGTACTGAGTCATGTTATGGATATAGACGGAGTGAAATATATTCAGGTTCACCCTACATTCCTTTATGAGAGCTGCTGGAATCTTTTGGTGCTTGTCTTTATGTTATGGTACAGGAAGAGAAAGAAGTTTGACGGTGAGGTATTCTTTATCTATCTTGGAGGATACGGACTTGGAAGAATGATAATAGAGGGACTTCGTACAGACAGCCTTTTGTTGCCGCATACAAATATAGCGGTATCACAGTTACTTGCAGGTATATGTTTTATAGTGTCAATCATATGTATAACAGCGGGAAGGAAGAGAGTAAAGAATGCGACTGAATAAGTTTTTGGCAAGTATCGGAGTCTGCTCAAGGAGAGAGGCTGACAGAGCTATAGAAGCAAACAGAGTAATGATAAACGGCGAGATTGCAAGTCTTGGTGCCATGGTAGGAGATGATGACCTTGTAAGTCTTGACGGAAAATATATTGCGACAGGTAAAGATGTAGAAAAAGTAAAGCCTATAATCATCGCCTTTAATAAGCCTGAGGGTGTAGTATGTACCACCTCTGACAATGACGGCGCAATGAATGTGGTGGATTATATAGGAATGAAGGAGAGAATCTATGCTGTAGGAAGCCTTGATAAGGACTCAAGCGGACTTTTGCTTCTCACAAATCAGGGTGCGCTCACAAATACCTTACTGAGGGCGGCAAATTATCATGAGAAGGAATATATAGTAAAGGTAAATAAGGATATAGATGATGAGTTTATAGAGAAGATGTCAAACGGAATCTATCTTTATGAGCTTAAGACAAAGACAAGAAAGTGTAAGGTTAAAAAATTAAATAAAAACACCTTCAGCATTGTGCTTACTCAAGGGCTTAACAGGCAGATAAGAAGAATGTGTGCGGCCTGCGACAGAAAAGTACAAAAGCTCAACAGAGTCAGGATAGTGAATATAAAGCTTGACGGTTTGGCTGTAGGAGATTATCGCAACTTAAGCGAAGAAGAGATCAGAAGATTGTATAAAGAACTGGGGATAAGAGATAATGGATAAAAAGGCAAGAATCAAAGAGTTGGTGGAAATCTTGAATAAGGCTGCAAAAAGTTACTATGTAGATGCGGTTGAGATAATGCCGAATATCGAGTATGACAAGCTTTATGACGAACTTGTAAAACTTGAAAAAGAAACAAATGTTGTATTATCCAATTCTCCAACTCAAAATGTAGGCTATGAGACGGCAAGTGAATTGCCCAAGAAGGCACATGAGAGCCCTATGCTTTCACTTGATAAGACCAAAAGCGTGACTGAACTTGAGGACTGGCTGGGTGATAATGAGGCGCTGTTGTCATGGAAGATGGACGGACTTACCATCGTACTCACATATAGAGGCGGTGAACTTGTAGAGGCGGTTACAAGAGGAAACGGTATCATAGGAGAGGTTATTACAAACAATGCAAAGAACTTTCAAAATGTTCCTTTAAAGATTGAATATAAGGGAGAGCTTATACTAAGAGGTGAGGCTGTTATAAAATATTCGGACTTTAAGAGAATAAACGAGAGCATCAGTGATGCCGATGCCAAATATAAAAACCCGAGAAACCTTTGTTCAGGTTCCGTAAGGCAGTTAAATCCTGCCGTTACAAGGGAAAGAAAGGTATATTTCAATGTTTTCAATGTTGTAAAGGCTGATAATATTGACTTTGAAAACTCCAAAGCAAAGCAGTTTGAGTGGGCAAAAAACGAGGGCTTTGATGTGGTGGAATATAAGTTTACAAACAGGGCGTCATTAGCAAATGATATAGCTGATTTTGAGTCAAGGATAGCAGATAATGATATTCCGTCTGACGGTCTTGTGCTTTTACTTGACGATATTGCACTGGGTGAGAGACTTGGAAGTACTGCAAAGTTCCCAAGAAATGCTATGGCATTCAAATGGAGTGATGAAAGACAGACTACAAAACTAAAATATATCGAATGGAGTCCTTCAAGAACCGGACTTATAAATCCTGTGGCCGTATTTGAACCTGTGGAGCTTGAAGGAACTACGGTTTCAAGGGCAAGTCTTCACAATGTGAGTATTTTTGAAGAGCTTATGCTTGGTGTGGGAGATGAGATATCAGTCTATAAGGCAAATATGATAATACCGCAGGTATATGAAAATCTTACAAAGTCAAACACTGAAAAGGTTCCGAAGATATGCCCTGCCTGCGGAAAGGATACCACAATAAAAAAGGACAATGAGTCAAAGGTACTTCTGTGTACCAATCCGGACTGTCAGGTAAAGCATATCAAGCAGTATGCCCTGATGGCATCCAGAGATGCACTCAATATAGACGGACTTTCAGAGTCCACATTGGAAAAATTTCTCTCAAAGGGCTTTATAAAGAGTGACAGTGATCTGTTTCATCTTGATAAGTTCAAGGACGAAATCATAAATATGGACGGTTTCGGAAAGAGAAGCTATGAAAAGTTGATAGCCGCACTTGATGAAGCTAAAAATACTACCGTATCAAGATTTCTCTATTCACTTGGCATAGCGGGAATCGGAAGTGCCAATGCAAAGATGATTGCAAAGTATTTTGACAATGATATTGACAGAATAATATCTGCAAGTAAGGACGATTTGCTTGAGATAGAGGGAATCGGAGAGGTACTTGCAAACTCAATAGCGGATTTTTTTAAGTCCGAAAAAAATATCGAAAATGTAGAGAGTCTTAGAAAGATTTTGAAATTTGAAAAGGAAGAGAGCGGCAGCGGTGATAAATTATCAGGAAAGGTATGTGTAATCACCGGTTCGCTACAACATTTTTCAAACAGAAATGAATTAAAGGAGCTTATAGAAAAAAACGGCGGTAAGGTGTCAGGCAGCGTGTCAAGTAAGACAAACTACCTTATAAATAATGATACCGCCTCCAATTCTTCCAAGAATAAAAAGGCCAAGGAGCTTGGAGTGGAAATAATATCTGAAGAAGATTTTCTGAAGCTTTTGGAATAATGATTTTTTGTAGACATTGTCTACCGGGAAAGAGGTATTATGCCGATAAAAATACAGAGAGAATTACCTGCAAAGGCGATACTTGAATCTGAAAATATATTTGTTATGGACGAAGACAGAGCCATATCACAGGATATTCGTCCTTTGCAGATTTTGATACTTAATTTGATGCCTATAAAGGAGGATACGGAGACTCAGATACTTAGAGCGCTCTCAAATACTCCGTTACAGGTGGACTGTTCGTTCCTTATGATGAAGAGTCATCAGTCAAAGAATACAAGTCAAAGCCATTTGAATAAATTTTATACATTCTTTGACGATATAAAGACTGAGAAATATGACGGAATGATTATCACAGGTGCGCCTGTGGAATGTATGGACTATGACAAGGTAAATTACTGGGATGAGCTGTGTGAGATAATGGAGTGGTCAAAGACTCATGTCACATCCACTCTTCATATCTGTTGGGCCGCACAGGCGGGGCTTTACTATCACTTCGGTGTGCCTAAGTATGACAGAGCCGAGAAACTTACAGGCGTTTTTACACATGAGATTTTAAAGAAAAAAGTACCGCTTGTAAGAAGTATGGATGACTATGTGAATTGTCCGCATTCAAGGAATACCGAGGTCAGACTTGAGGATATATTAAAGCATCCTGAACTTGAAGTGCTTGCAAAATCTGACGAGGCCGGAGTGCTTTTGATACTCAATGAATACGGCAGCGGTTCACAGGTCTTTATACAAGGTCATCCTGAGTATGACAGGATGACTCTTAGCAATGAATATCACAGAGATGTGGCAAAGGGACTTAATCCTGCGCTGCCGAAAAATTATTTTACAGACAATAATCCGTTTTCAAGGCCTGTGCTTTGTTGGAGGAACTTTTCAAATACACTGTATGCCAATTGGCTAAACTTCTATGTGTATCAGAATACTCCTTACGAACTGAGTAACAACTTTGATTGGGTAATATAGTATATATTTTATAAATAAGTTCAAAGTGGTTTGATTTTATGATAAAATATGATTAAGCTTTCAGGCGGATTGTAGAGTAATACCGCCTGACAACGGATATTTTAAGTTTAAAGGAGTATGGCTATGAGCGGAAAATATGTTGCTTATGTAGGTTCTTATTCATATACCGGTAAGGCAAAGGGCATCACAATATATGATGTGAATCCGGATAAGGGTTGTTTTGTGAAAAAGGGTGAAGTGGATGTCGACAACTCTTCGTATGTCATTAAGTCAAGAAATCAAAAGGTATTGTACTCTATAGCGGATGAAGGTATAGTTTCATTTAATATATTGCCTGACGGAGGGCTTGAAAGACTTAACAGTGTGAAGATAAACGGAATGAGAGGTTGTCATCTGTCTACAGATGTTGACGACAAATATATCTTCGTATCGGGCTATCATGACGGAAAGATTACAGTGCTAAGATTGCATGAAGACGGAAGTGTGGGAGATATAGTGGATGAGGTATATCACAAAGGATTGGGCTCTATTGCGGAGAGAAACTTCAGACCTCATGTAAGCTGTACCAGAACAACACCTGACGGACATTTTGTAATGGCGGCGGACCTCGGCATAGACCAGGTAAAGATATATCACTTTGATGACAAGGATGAGACACTCAATCTTGTAGATATGATTTCATGCAAAATCAATTCGGCACCGAGATTTTTTGAGTTTTCAAAGGACGGAAAGTATCTGTATTTGATGTATGAAATGAAAAATGTTATAGATGTGTTCTCATATGAAGCCAAACCGGGATGTAGAGTACCGAGTATTGAAAAGATTCAAACAGTACCTACAACAGGCAGCAGTAAGTCATCAGAACTGACAGCCGCAACCGCACTTTCATTTAGCGCCGATGATAAGTTCATATTTGTATCAAATGCAGGAGATGAATCGGTTTGCCTATATGAAAGAGATGCGGATACAGGTCTTTTGAAGGAGAAGATGTGCTTACCGATAAGCGGTGAGTATCCTAAGGATATAGCGGTTTTTGCAGACAATAAGCACATAGCATCTATAAATCATGAGAGCGGAACCATCACATTCTTTAAGATAGATTATAAGACCGGGCTGATTGTAATGTGTGCCAACTCGGTAAAAGTAAATCAACCAAATTGCTGTGTCATAGTGGAGGTTTAATGGCAGGTTCAAGTTTTGGAAAAAGTTTCAGAGTGACAACATTCGGAGAGTCACATGGAGCGGCATTGGGAGCGATTGTTGACGGAGTACCGGCAGGTATACCTTTATGTGAAGAGGACATACAAAAGTACTTGGACAGAAGGAGACCTGGTACAAGCAGTGTGACCACTTCAAGAAATGAAAGCGACAAATGTAAGATTTATTCAGGTGTATTCGGAGGGTTGACTACAGGTACACCTGTTATGGTAATGATAGAAAACACTTCACAAAGGTCACAAGACTATGACGAGTTGGCAATCACATACAGGCCGGGGCATGCCGATTTCGGCTATGATTCAAAGTACGGATTCAGAGATTACCGCGGCGGCGGAAGAAGCTCAGGCAGAGAGACCATAGGAAGAGTAATAGCAGGTGCAATAGCTATAAAGGCACTTGATATGCTGGGTATTAAGGTACAGGCATTTACACAGAGTATAGGAAACGTATATGCACAGTCGCTGAACTTGGATGAATGTAGTGAAAATGCGGTATATATGCCTGACAAAGATGCCGCTATGAGAGCAATAGAGCTTATAAAAGAAGCTAAGTCGGATAAGGATTCACTTGGCGGTATCATAGGATGTATAGTTACAGGTGTGATGCCGGGGCTTGGTGAGCCGGTATTTGATAAGCTTGATGCAAGACTTTCAGCCGCTATTATGAGTATCGGTGCTATAAAGGGCGTGGAGTTCGGCGCAGGATTTCATGTAAGCACTATGACAGGTTCACAAAACAACGATCCTTTTTATATTGAAGAGGATGATGAAGGACTGCATATCAGAAAAAGAACCAATATGTCGGGGGGTATCTTAGGCGGTATCAGTGACGGTTCACCTATTATTATCAATGCGGCAATAAAGCCTACTCCGTCAATTGCCAAGGAACAGGACACTGTAAATGCAATAAATGAAGAAGTGAAGCTTGAGATAAAAGGCAGACATGACCCTGTAGTGGTACCCAGAGCGGTGGTAGTAGTGGAGAGCATGGTTGCAATCACACTTTTTGATATGGTACTTGAAAATATGAAATCCAGAATGGACAATGTACTGAAGATATATAAAAAATAATTTTTATAAAGAATATTTAGGGGGCTTTTAATCACAATCTTTGTATGACAGGATGTAGTGCAAAGGTTTTGTTTAAAAGCCTCGAATATTTGGAGGAGGTTTTATGAAATGGTATGACGGTGCGGTATTTTATCATATTTACCCGATAGGAATGACGGGAGCACCAAGGACAAATGCTTTTGAAGCGGGTGAGCACAGGCTTAATAAACTGCTTGACTGGTTGCCGCATATAAAGGAAATCGGCTGTGATGCAATATATATCGGTCCGCTTTTTGAGTCTGTAGCACATGGTTACGAGACGATTGATTATAAAAAGCTTGATTCAAGGCTCGGTGACAATGATGACTTAAAGAACTTTGTAAAGGTTTGCCATGAAAGCGGTATAAAGGTTATAGTGGACGGAGTTTTCAATCATGTCGGCAGAGAGTTCTTCGCCTTTAAGGATTTGAAAGAGCATAGAGAAAACAGTGCATACAAGGACTGGTTTAAAAATATACATTTTGATTGGAACAATGACTACAATGACGGCCTATACTATGACAGCTGGGACGGACACGGTACCCTTGTAAATCTGAATCACCAAAATCCGGCTGTAAGAGAGTATTTTTTGGATGTGGCAAGATTTTGGATAAGCGTGCATTCGGTGACCAACTACTGGTTGCACAAGGCTCTTTATTCAGGCCACAATGACCACAACTATTTTGAGATAGCACATACCGTAAAGCGCTGCACAGATATGGGAATGCATATCGCCAATGCTTTTTATAACTTTGTTGACAACCATGATGTGGCAAGAATTATAACAAAGCTTAACAACAAGGCACATTTCTTCCCTGTTCATGTACTTTTGTATACATTACTGGGAAAGCCGTCAATATACTACGGTTCGGAGTTTGCGATTGAGGGCGAGAAGAAACCTTATGCGGATGAAATTCTCAGGCCTGAGCTTAAGATAGAAGATTATAAGGATGCCGTTAATACAAATGAGAATACAAAAAGGATTGCGGCTCTTGGCAATATGAGACTTAACAATCAGTGGGTAGGGGAAGCCGGTTATAGGGAACTTTTGCTTACCAACAGACAGTATGCATTCTTGAGAGAATATGGAGATAAGAGACTTGTTGCCATAGTAAATAATGATGACAATAACGCTGATATTCATTTAAATATTAACGGTGAATTTACAGAAATCTTTTCAGGAGAAAAAAGGAATTTCGACGGGAATATGCATGTGAATATCCCCGGAAATTCCGGACAGGTATGGATAGGGTAAAACCTATCCTATTTCTTTAATTTAAGATAATCAACTTATAAAGGAATATACGTGGTGCAATTGTATCCGCATTAAATATCAATATCAACAGTACAAGCAGTATTGCAACCTTGTAAGCTATATAGGTTATGCTGTTATCATCGTTTCTATTCATAATGAACCTCCTGAAGTGCGCGGTTAAGTAGGTATTACTGACATAAATATATATTATTTGAAGTAAAAGTTCAATAGTACACATATTTTATATTGAAAACAGAATAAAAAACTTGATAGATACAATTGAAATGTTTATACTGTTAGCGATTAATTTTGAGTTTTGTATTTATAGAAAGGTGATATAAATATTATATGAAGAAAATAATAATTGCGATTGCAATAATAATTGTACTTGTTGCAATCGGATGGTATTGCAGATTTATTCTCGGGCTTGCGTCGCAGATGGCAAACCCTAAGGTATCCACGTTGGAAAAGGAGATGTCTTGGGAGAAGGAGCATAAGCTTTGGGGAGATTATGATGACTATGAGAAAGAAGATTATATAGTAAAAGGCCTTAATGATTATGACCTCCATGTAACCTTGGTAAAAAATCCTATACCGAGTGATAAGTATGTGATAATCAGCCACGGCTTTAAGTCAAACAGATACGGTGCGGTGAAGTATGTGGATTCATATATTGACCTTGGATTCAACTGCATTATCTATGATATGAGAGACCATGGTGAGAATGCAAAGGCGACGGTAAGTCTTGGTCAGTTTGAATCTGAGGACTTATATAAGCTTATTGAAGACACATATAACAGATACGGCAATATAAAGCTTGGGCTTCACGGCGAGTCAATGGGTGCAGCGACTTCACTGATGGTGCTTGCTAAAAAGCCGAAGGTGGATTTTGTGGTGGCGGATTGCGGTTTTGATAATCTTTACGATCTTATTCACACAAGCTACAGTGTGGCAAAGGTGGGATTTGTATTGCCGAGTGTAAATATTGCCATGAAGTTAAGATACGGATATGATATGAAAAAGACTTCGCCAAAAGATGCTCTTGTGGGAAATGAAGTACCTGTATGCTTTATACACGGCGAGGCGGATACCTTTATTTTGCCTGACAATTCGCAGGTAAACAAGGCTGCCACAGCAGGGTATTCAGAGCTTCATTTGGTACCGAATGCGGCACATGCACAGTCAAGAGAAGTACTTGGCAAGGCTGAGTACAGGGGTATAATCGGTGATTTTTTGAATAATATAGACTTTAAATAAAGATTTTTGAGATTAAAAAATATCCTGACAAGCAAAAGGCGTTGGCGCTGTGACTTGTCAGGATATAAACTCCTCTAGTAATGGAAATTTACATTATTACGCTTTAGTATATCTGTAATCAAATCAAATTTATCTTTTTTGTAAATCAATAATTCTTTAAAATATTGGTCGGCTATAATGCTGTCGTATATATTTACAAAGAAAAATGGAAACAAACTATCTTCTTTAAAGTTCATGATTTTTCTCAAATCAAGCATACTTGTGGTCCCTTTTAATCTAATCAAAGATGGTTTTATCTCTATTAGCCTAAAGCCCAAATCAAATGCCAGATTTATAGTGTCAATTTCATTATTTAAGCAATCAAGTTCTATTTCCTTTTCTTCATATAAAAATAGTTTCAATACCTCAACAGGTAAATTTTTATCTTGCAGGTCATCAATTAGCAAGAAATTAACTGTTTTTTTAGCGGTACTATTTGATAAATCATTATTCATATATACACATATCCTTCTTGCGATACCAAATTAGTGGAATTCTACGTTATGACGATTCAAGATATCTACAACAAAATCAAACTTTTCTTTTTTATAAACATAATTTTCTCTGGCATAGTGTTCAATGAATATTTCATCTTTAATAAATAGGGAGAAAAACGGTAACAAATTTTCTTCTACATCTTCTTCTGTGGTTTGAACAAAACTTTTTAGACTCATAATTTTATTTAAATCGAGCATATCTGTAGTCCCACTCAGTCTGATTAAGAATTGTTTTATCTCTATTACTCTAAATCCCAAATCAATTGCCAGATTTATAGCATCAATTTCATCATTCCAGCAATTTAGTTCCACTTCTCTTTCTTTATCTAAAAACAGCTTCAATACTTCAAGTAACCACACATTATCTTGCCAGTCATCAAGCTCAAAACTATAGTACTTTAGCAATAGTTTAATCTCCTCTATAAAATTGTCTATTATAAAACTATAGGAGCAAGATATAACAATATAGTGGTAATTACAGCTGCAACACTTCACTATACAGTCTATCTACACCCGCTATATTTATAAATACATAATCTATGAAGTTTTTGAAATTTTGTAATAATCCACAGCTATCAACAATGCATCAAGGATTGATAAAATACTTAGGAGGATTTGTACCGATATATATGTTCTCATTCCCTCAAATTCACTAAAGCCTTCGGTATTTAAGGAATAAATAAAATCGGAGATTTTACTTCCGTTAAGTATACATATAACCAGTAATATCAGTATAACGACTTTTACAGACAGGCTTAAATTAAGGTTAAAATTATCAGTTTTATTCATATAATATAAATCCCCCTTTACAATAATACAAAATAATTTACGCATTACTGACTTCAATATATCATAGCAAGTATCAAAATACAATTTAAAAAACACAAAGAGATTGGTGAAAACTTATTTTTCGGTTTAATATAACTTTACAGATTTATTTATGCATAGTGCTATAAAATTCATTTAGTATAATAGTAAAAATTGAAAAGATAAATAAAAATAAAGTGCTTGACAGTTGTTTAAGATAATGTATAATATTCTTTGTTTAATAACACTAAACTTTTTGATTAGAAATAGTGTGCAACACAAAGAAAGGCTTTTTATGGATATCGGTTCAAAACTGAAAAGACTCAGAGTGCTTGCAGGACTTACACAAGAAGAGCTTGCCGACAGGGCGGAATTGTCAAAGGGATTTATTTCACAGCTTGAGAATAATATCACATCCCCGTCCATAGCGACTCTTCTTGATATTTTGCAATGCCTCGGAGTACAGATAAAGGATTTTTTTGAGGAAGAGACCGAAACACAGGTGGTTTTTACAGAAGAAGATTACTTTATCAAAGAGGATAAAGAACTAAACAATACAGTCAAATGGATAATACCGAATGCACAAAAGAATATGATGGAACCTATACTGCAAATCATAGAGCCGGGAGGGCTTACATATCCTGACAATCCTCATGACGGTGAGGAGTTCGGATATATTCTTTCAGGCAGTGTGGAGATACATAGGGGAAGTGATGTGTACTCGGCGAAAAAAGGAGAGTCTTTTTATTTTACATCGGATAAAAAGCATTATATCAGCTCAAAGCGTGGTGCAAAGCTTATATGGGTCAGCACACCGCCTAATTTTTAGAATATTTTGGAGGAAGTATGGGTACATCCCTTATTGATTTGGAACATATCTCAAAGAGTTTTGACGGAGAGATTGTTTTAGATGATTTGAATTTATCAATTAAAGAAAACTCATTTGTAACTTTACTGGGGCCGTCAGGCTGCGGTAAAACTACCACCCTTAGGATAATAGGTGGATTTGAACAGGCGGACAGCGGCAGAGTAATATTTGACGGCAAAGATATATCTAATATTCCGCCCAATAAGAGAAACTTAAATACAGTATTTCAGAAGTACGCATTATTTCCTCATATGAGTATTGCAGAAAATATAGCATTCGGACTGAAGATAAAGAATAAGCCGAAGGCATATATTGATGACAAGATAAAGTATGCACTGAAACTTGTAAACCTTGACGGCTTTGAGAAAAGAAGTATAAATTCACTCTCAGGCGGTCAGCAACAAAGAATAGCTATAGCAAGAGCCATAGTAAATGAACCGAAGGTACTTTTACTGGATGAGCCGCTTGGAGCGCTTGATCTTAAGCTGCGTCAGGATATGCAGTACGAGCTTATCAGGCTGAAAAATGAGCTTGGCATCACATTTATCTATGTCACACATGATCAGGAAGAGGCGCTTACAATGTCCGATACCATCGTGGTTATGAATCAGGGTTATATTCAGCAGATGGGTACACCTGAGCAGATATATAACGAACCTGAAAATGCTTTTGTAGCGGACTTTATAGGAGAATCAAATATAATCGGCGGAACCATGGTACAGGATAAGCTTGTAGAGATATTCGGTGCAAAATTTGCCTGTGTGGATGTAGGATTTGGCACCAATAAGCCTGTGGATGTGGTAATAAGACCTGAGGATATCGACCTTGTAGAGCCTGAAAAAGGTACTTTGGTAGGCAGAGTAACTCATTTGATATTCAAAGGAGTACACTATGAGATGGAAGTTACCACGCCGAACGGCTATGAGTGGCTGGTACATTCTACAGATATGTTCCCTGTAGGCAAGGAAGTCGGCATCAGTGTGGACCCTTTTGATATACAGATAATGAACAAGCCTGAGTCTGAGGATGAGGAGGCTGTGGGAGTAAATGAATAAAAACTTCAGAAAAGTGTTGGCATTCCCATATATTCTGTGGATGATAGGTTTTACAATAATACCTCTCTCACTTATCTTTATATACGGACTGACAGATAAAAGCGGAAGCTTTACACTGTCAAATGTACTCGCGATATTTGCAAAAGACCACTTTAAGGCACTTTTACTTTCAATTGCACTTTCGGTTATAAGCACTGTGATATGTCTTGTAATGGCGTTTCCTTTGGCACTTACACTAAAGGGTAAGAAACTGAATAAGGGTAGTTTGATAGTATTTATATTTATTTTGCCTATGTGGATGAACTTTTTGCTTAGGACTTTGGCATGGCTTTCACTTCTTGAAAAGAACGGAATTATAAATACAATTTTACATTTCCTGCATTTGCCGGGACTTAATATCATCAATACACCTGCCGCCATAGTGCTTGGTATGGTGTATAATTATCTGCCTTTTATGGTACTGCCGATATACAATGTACTTGAAAAGATTGACGACAATACCATAAATGCCGCCAGAGACCTCGGTGCCAATACAATGCAGACAATCACAAAGGTTATAATACCTCTTAGCATCCCGGGTATTGTCAGCGGTATCACAATGGTATTTGTACCTGCACTGACAACATTTGTTATCAGCAATATTCTTGGAGGAAGCAAGGTGCTTTTGATAGGAAATGTAATAGAGCAGGAGTTTACAAAGGGCAGCAACTGGAATCTGGGTTCCGGACTTTCACTGGTTATGATGATTTTTATACTTATCAGTATGGCGTTTATTGCCAAGTATGATAAAGACGGGGAGGGCATGAGCGTTTGATTTTTTCAAAGATTAGAAGAGTACTTGGTGATATCTACCTTGTATTTGTATTGATATTTTTGTATGCCCCGATAGCCACTTTGGTGATTTTAAGCTTCAACACTTCAAAGTCAAGGAACAGATGGGGCGGATTTACACTTGATTGGTACTCTGAACTTTTTAAGAGTGCCACAATAATGTCTGCTTTCAGAAATACACTTGTAATAGCGTTTTTATCGGCACTTATTGCGACAATTATAGGTACTGTAGCCGCTATCGGTATCAACAATATGAGAAAGGTACCTAAAACTGTGGTAATGGCTGTCAACAATATTCCGATGCTTAATGCCGATATTGTAACAGGTATTTCTTTGATGCTCGGATTTATCGCATTCGGCATCAGTCTCGGCTTTAAGACGATTCTTATAAGCCATATAACTTTTAATATTCCTTATGTATTGCTTTCTGTAATGCCGAAACTTAAGCAGACGGAGAGAGTTACATATGAGGCGGCTCTTGACCTTGGAGCTACGCCGCTTACGGCATTTTTCAGAGTGGTGTTCCCGGATATATTCCCCGGAGTAATATCGGGATTTTTGCTCGCCTTTACCATGTCGCTGGATGATTTTATAATAACACATTTTACAAAGGGTGCAGGTATAAATACTATATCAACTCTGGTATATTCCGAGGTAAGAAGGGGCATAAAGCCGAGCCTTTATGCACTCTCCAGCATTATATTCGGTACTGTTTTGATTTTACTTATAGTATCAAATATTGCACAGAATAAAATAAATAAAAATAAATAGAAGATAAGAGGAAATAAGCGTGAAAAAGAAATTTGTAAGTACAATGACTGTGATGAGCCTGCTCTCTGTGGCGGTGTTGTCAGGATGTGGCAAAAGTGATGCAGGTGCCAAGGCAGGCAGTGCAGGAGAATTATATGTATATAACTGGGGCGAATACATTGATGAGAGTGTCATTGATGAGTTCCAAAAAGAAACCGGTATCAAGGTTGTCTATGATATGTTTGAGACAAATGAGGAGATTTATCCTGTAGTTGA
>QWCZ01002219.1_pt1 | contig 14541 bp, 12 predicted proteins | sample 1972651 | NCBI WGS metagenome assembly QWCZ01 (sample SAMN09866695, study PRJNA288562) | Human oral metagenome isolate pre1_saliva, whole genome shotgun sequencing... | isolation source: mouth | host: Homo sapiens | place: USA: California
GCACACTATTGTAACCGCCCCCAATGCTTCAGCGGCAGCTATCGAAACCAGCCCGGAAGATACTGCGGGCACCAAGCTGCCGGTACGGTTTGAGTTTTTAACCCCGCAACAGTGCGAGCGTTTTCGCGGGGATACCCGGTACGCAAACGCCCTGGGGTTCAGCTGCCGCCGCCCCGACGTAACAGTACTAGCCGCATACGGGGTGGAGACGGAGGCAACCGATCCGATTGCTCTGGTAGGTGCAAGCGATGACTCACCGCTCATGCGTCAAATAGGTGTGGACGTGCTTCCAGAATTTCGGCACTACGGGCTGGCTTCACGAATGATCCGCGAGGTGGCTCGTATTGTACTCGCAGAAGGGTACCTGCCGTTTTACGGGACAAGCCCATCACACATACTGTCGCAACGCACCGCAGCGGCAGCTGGCCTAACCCCCACCTGGTGGGAATTTGTCTCAACCAGCCTGCACGATATGCAGGTAGACTAAACGAGACGGAAATACTTATTAGGCGCACGCGTTATATGGTGCGGATGGGCTGAGGCTGCCCAAGGAACTTTTCACAAAAACCCGCTACTAGAAGGGGAAAACAGATGAGCACAGAACCAGATTTGCACGCGATCGGCATTGATGAGAGCGTCACTGAGACCCGTGAACGCCTAGCGGGACGAAATGTTCCTGTGATTGATGATCCCACTGGCGCATCCTGGGGCGTGTACACCGACCCGTCCGGTGCGAAGGTGGCTTTTGGCAGGGCGGAAGACGGCACGGAATACACTGATGCGAACCTAGAGAGCCCACACGCTTACCCGGCGCAGGGGTACCGTGTCTCGCATAACCTGGCGCACTTTGACCTTCTGGAGGGCGGAGACCGTGAAGGCCGCTTCCTCGCGTATGTGGATAACCCCACGGCCCTTACCCTGACCGAGCCGAATAAGGTGACGGTACGACCCGCCGCTCTTGGCGCTGAGGTTGTGGTCTATGCTTCGGAGGATGAGTATAAGCAGGCCCAGTCCGAGCATGATGGCCTTACCCTAGACGCGAAACATCTGAAATCACCGTGGCTTCTGGCGCTGCACAGCGGGGATGCCACGGGGGATGAGGCAAGCTCGGTAGCAATGTTCGCGGCGGTTGTTCAAAGTGCGCAGCTGCGCACCAATGAGCTGACCGGGAGGGAATTCTGGTATGTTCTGGGAGAATCCGTAGTGCCGATGGCTATTGCTCTTCCTGCGGAGACGGCGCAAAACCTGCATCCCGGTGCCGTGATTGCCGGTGCGTTCATTATCGTTGCCTCCGTCGAGGTATAACCACCCCATAAGCGCACAATCCCGCATACTTAATCAATGTGAAGGCAATATAAGAGCCTTGACTAATGAGTAAATATGCGGGATTTTCTGTGTATTGTTGGATGCCCTACAGCTCGGCCCCGTTGGAGGCGATCACACGGCGGTACCAGTCGAAGGACTTCTTACGGTACCGGGCCAAGGTGCCTGAGCCGTCGTCGCTGCGGTCCACATACACAAAACCGTAGCGTTTTGACATCTGTGCCGTCGAAGCTGAAATCATGTCGATACAGCCCCACGTCGTATAGCCGAGCAGCTGCACACCGTCTGCAATAGCCTCCCGAACCTGCAGCAGATGTGCGCGCAAATACTCAATACGGTAGTCGTCCAGCACCGTCAGCTCGCCGTTGGTCTCCACCAGCTCATCGCGAGCCCCTAAACCGTTCTCCACGATAAAGAGCGGTTTCTGCCAGCGGTCCCAGTACTGGTTCAGCACGATGCGCAACCCCACCGGGTCAATCTGCCAGCCCCACTCCGAAGCCGACAGGTGCGGGTTACTGACCCCGCCGAGCATATTGCCTGCCTCACGCTCCCCGCGTGCCGGGTTGCCGCTGGCGCAGGTAGACATGTAGTAGCTGAACGATACGAAATCAACTGTGTTCTTCAGATCCTGCCGGTCCTGCTCCGTGATCTCAAGCTGCACACCCTTATCCGCCAGTTGACGCATAAAATAGCCGGGGTAGGCGCCGCGCACATGCACATCACCAAACATATAGTTGGCTTGCTCAGCGTGTAAGGCTGCGAGCGCATCATCGGGGCTCGGGGTGAGCGGATAGGTAGGCATCGCCAGAATCATGCACCCAATACGCGCATCCGGGGCAAGTTCGCGTGCTAACCGGGTTGCCCGTGCTGAAGCGACTAGCTCATGGTGAATCGCCTGGTATAGCTGCTGCTCTGTCAGCTGCTCCTTGGGGGTGTTAATACCCCCTGACATAAACGGCACATGAAGGACTGAGTTAATCTCGTTGAAAGTCAGCCAATACTTTACCCGGTGCCTGTACCGTTCAAACAGCACCCGGCAGTACCGCTCGTAGAAGCTAATCAGCTTACGGCTCACCCACCCGTTATATTTCTCGGCAAGGTGCAGAGGGGTCTCGTAGTGGCTAATGGTCACTAAAGGCTCAATACCGTATTTTTCGAGTTCATCGAGCAGACGGTCGTAGAACGCTAGACCAGCCTCATTCGGTTCCGTTTCATCACCGTGCGGAAAAATCCGTGACCAGGCGATAGAGAACCTGAATACTTTAAACCCCATCTCGGCAAGAAGTGCAATGTCTTCCGGATAGCGGTGGTAAAAGTCAATACCCTCAAGCTTTAGATTGTCGGGTGTGGGAGTTGCTGTACGCGGGTTGAACCCGCCGCGGGGAAGCACATCCTGAATGCTGGGGCCTTTCCCGTCTTTATCCCAGGCGCCTTCACACTGGTTAGCGGCGGTCGCCCCACCCCACAGAAATCCTGGCGGGAACTCAGCATGAGGTTTTACCATGGGGATAGGTTGCGTATTAAGGGTGTGAGTAATGTTCTGCTCTTGATGCATGAGAGGAGCCCTTCTGCAGCGGTAGACGCACCCGATAAGAACACCATCGTAGCGCGGCAGAACCCGCGGATGCGTGTGACAATAGCCTTGATTTAAAGCCTACCCCAGGTGTGATTTCGTGACCACCTACACCGGGCGTGTAGGTAATACTTCGGAGCCTCGGTTATGCTTTAACAACGGGTGCGGCACCGGCCACGGCAAACGCACCTTCGCCGATATTTTTTGACCCTGAAAGGAGCGCCGACGGTGGCTCTCGACCCCCAAAAAATTGCCATGTACCGGCAAAATCTGCAACAGCTGGACTCCCGCCGCGTCCTCAAAAACAAGATAGAGTCGGGTATGTCTCCGCAGGAGGCGAATGAGAGCGCCGGGTTTAGCGAAGAAGAACTGAACACCAATATGCAGGCGCTGCCGGGTGTGCGACCTGTGAAACCCGGTTTTTCGGGTGCTGGCCCCGAGGAGATCTGCACCCGTTACGCTATTGGCGCCCTGACCAACGAGCAGCTGGCCGACGAGCTGACCCGCTGGGAGTACAATGTGCACGCCCAGTGGAACCCCTACCACGAGTTCCGGTTCTTTATGCCCGGCAGCTACGACGAGCTGGTGATGGCGTTCTATAAGAACCTCATTGACCCCACCGATCTGCAGGCGCTCGCCGCGCGAGGTCTACCGCTGCCTGCTGATTTGATTGAAGAGTGGGAGCAGGAACGAGAGCTTTTCGGGCACGTCACGGCGATTTACCGCAAGATGTTCTCCACCGCCGGTGCGCAGCGGCAAGCGCATGTGGTGGTGGGCGCCCCGGGGTCGGGTAAAAGCGAGTATATTGCGAACACTATTGAGGGGTGGAACGAAGACTATATAGTGATTGACCCCGAGCTTCTTGACCGAGCGTTCTTGCGGCAGTACCTTGCCGAAGGCTGGTATGAGGCTCTAAAACCTGAGCCTGCACGTGAATTTGAGAAGCAGGGGAATAAGCTGTTCCCCATGGATATTGCGACGATCGCCCGTGAAGATTCAGCGAAACTGGGGAGTATTCTTCTGAGCACGTTCGCGGATGAGGGGATGAACCTGATCCTGGAGGCAACGTTCACCCCGGGCTTTGTGGCGCAGCAGCTTGTAGACTATCTGAGCCGTAACAGGTATAGCATTAATGCGGTACGGCTAACCATTGAGAAAGAACAGGCGATTGAACGGTGCGAGACACGCTATGAGCGGGAATACGAACAGGCTTTGACGCAGGGGCTTGACGCTCTGGGTGCTAAGCCCGTTGACACGGCGTATATTGACTATGTTTTTGAGAACTACGCTGAGGCTGAAGAAGCTCAGAAAGCGGCTGCTGGTAAGTAGGGTCTGGGCTTCAAAGACTGCTGTGGCGGGTACCTTTGAAGGTGCCCGCCGGGAGAACATCCAGACAGTACCGATGAGACCCCAGATAATAATATTCACGACCGATGCAATAAAGCCCAGCTTGAACCATTCGCCGGTCTTAATGTACCCGGATCCGAAGTACACCCCGGCAGGCCCGGAAGCGTAGTGGGTGATGCCGCCAATCAGGTTACCGGCGAAACCTAAGAATAGTGCCGCAAACATGGGCGGGGTACCTGCTGCGATAGCTGCACCGAGGAAGACCGCATAAAGAGCCACAATCTGCGCGGTATTAGACGCGAAGAAATAGTGGATGTAGAAGTATACGAGCGCCAGGACACCAAACGCTAAAGGCCACGCCATTCCACCCACACTGCTGGCGACGGAGGCGCCGATCCATTCAACCACTTTAAGGGTTTTGAGATGATCGGCCATGCCTACCAGCACGGCGAAGAAGATAAGCGTGGACCAGGCGCTTGAGTTAGCCGCCATATCTTTCCAGGTAAGTACCTTGGTAACGAGCAGAATAGCGATACCCAAAAATGCGGCCGCCGTAGCATCCACCCCCAGGTTGGAGCCTCCGATCCACAGGATAAGCAGCACTATAAAGGTGCCAAGCATAATCCACTCGGGTCGGGTCATCGGCCCAATGCTTTTAAGCTCTTCCCTGGCGTGAGCGGGGGCATCGGGGGTTTTCTTAATGGTGGGAGGGTATATCTTCGACATCACCCACGGCAGCACGATGAGGGCGGCTAGACCGGGGACGATAGCAGCCAACGCCCATGTTCCCCAGTCCAGGTGCACACCTTTATCTTGCGCGAATTTCACGGCGAGCGGGTTGCCAGCCATGGCGGTAAGAAACATTGCTGAAGTGATCGTGTTAACCTGGGCCTCTGTCATGAGCAGGAAAGAACCAAGTTTCCGGCGCGATTCCGTGCTCTCATTGGTGGAGCCATTCACCTCAGCAAGGGATTTAATGATGGGGTAGATGACCCCGCCTGCGCGGGCCGTATTGGATGGGGTGGCTGGGGCAAGCACCAGATCGGTAATAGCCATACCGTAGGAGAGCCCCAAAGAAGACTTACCCAGAAGAGACACAAAAAGAAGAGCGATGCGTTTGCCTAAACCGGTGATAAGGAAGCCGTCGGCGATAAAAAATGCCGCAACAATAATCCATATGGCGGAGTTGCCAAACCCGGCGAGCGCCTCTTTTTTAGCTGTCATCGTGCCGGTAATCATGGCTATGGCTAAACCAGTGAGCGCTATGGATGGGGTAGGCAGCGGTTGGAGGATGAGCCCCAGGATGGTGCCAACAAAAATAGCTGCCATGTGCATACCGCGCGGGTCTACCCCGGGCGGGGCGGGAATAAGCCAAATAGCTAAGGTGACGATGACGATGGCCGCAACTTTTAGTGCAAGAATGGTGCGTTCTTGTGGCGCACCCGTCGTGTGAGGCGGCGGGGGTGCGGAGGCTCCCGTTGCTGTATCTGGTGCAGCTGTGGATTCTTTGGGCGAATCCTCCGGTTTCTGGCTCATTGCGTTCTCCTTCGGACCAGTGTGGTCTATAGTTTACGCGGTTCGATGCATGTGTTTAGGTGGTTTTATGTGGGAATTTACGATACTGTTTTTCCTGTTCTCTATAAGCATACCCCTGGCAGGTCAAGGGAGAAAGGGGTAGCTAAACCACTAGTGTGTCTGACATTATGTCACTAAAACCCACACGGAGTTACCCGGCGGGCAAGGTTCACCCGCCACGAGCCTTATAGCTGACCATAAAGAGACACAATAAACCCACTGGTTCTTTGAACAGAACCGTTACCTGTAGCGAATACGGGTACACTTGAACCCGTGGATATCCTACGCGAAACCGGTGAAACAGCCGGTGGAATCATTGCCCGTTACGACGAGACACTCACAATTCTGCGCGAGGTTGCGCACCGGCGCCGAAACGCCACTTTGCGCATCTACCAGCCCGAAGCCACCGTTGCCTTTGGACGCCGTGACGAACTCAAACCCGGCTTTGCCCAAGCCGTTACCGCCTGCAAAAACATGGGTTTTAACGTGCTTGTCCGCAAAGTTGGTGGGCATGCGGCAGCCTACCACCCGGGGTGCCTGGTTATCGACCATTTTCAGCCAGCTGACGATGCGAAAACCGGCAGCCCGGAGAATACTGCCCCGGCGAATTTTCGGTGCACGCCCGGTTAGGAGGCGAACGTGCCGGAGAACGCATAAAACTGGTCGGTACCGCCCAGCGCGTTGTCTCTGGCGCCTGGTGGTTTAGCACAGGCATCGTGGTCGCCGACTCGGCTCCACTGCGGTCTGTCACCGAGCGTGTCTATGCAGCACTGGGGCTACCGCTTGATCCGGCAACCATCGGCGCCGCACAAGAAGCCAATCCAGCACTGCTCATGGAGGATTTGGAAGACGCCATCCTTGACGTATACGCGCAGAACGGGTTCCGCTAATGTGCGGCCGGTACGGGCTTGAGGCGCACTACGGCACCTCCCTGGGTGGGGTGCCGCTCACGGAGCCTTTTACCTCGTGGAATATTGCGCCCACCCAGCAGGTCCCAATCCTGCTGAACCGCCGCGTACCCCGTACCGCTCAGGGGCAGCTGCCAGATGCTCCGCGCCGCCCCGGCGTGCACCGGCTGGGGGCATCCACCCTAGACACAGGCGGAACCTACCGGGAAATATACCGTGCCCGGTGGGGCCTGATTCCCGACTGGCACCCCTGGGACGAAGACCCTAAACCTCCCTCCCTTACCTTCAACGCCCGCAGTGAAACCCTTTTTGAGAAAGCAAGCTATGCCCGTCCTGCCGTCACCGGGCACTGTGCAATACCCACCAGCGGCTACTACGAATGGGGTGTACAAGGCAGCACCGTCACGGCCCGAGGCACTGTTAAAGAACATAAAATACCGCAGCGTATCGGTCCGCCCGGTCAGTACCTGTACCTGGCGGGGCTGTACGCCTGGCATAAGATAAACCCGGTATCAGCAAAAGCGCTAACCGGTGGAGGGTATGAGCCGCAAACCGGCCAGTGGCTTTTGACGTTCACAATCCTCACGATGGCTTCACCGCGCTCTTACACCAGGCAAGATGGCTCACCGCTTTTACGGGAACTTGGGCACATTCACGAGCGAATGCCGCTGCCGCTCAACCCTGCTGCCGTCAACGGACAACCGAGCACCCTTGACGTATGGTTGGGGTCGGGGCGTGTAGCCGGCACCCCAGAAGATAGTCGCATGCCTACAATGGGCGTGAGCGACCTGCACGATGCTCGTACTGCTCTGGAACAGCTTCAGCACGCCGCCTACCCTCAGGCAGCCCAATGGCGTGTACGGCAGGTTAGCAGCCGTATCGGGAACATTAAAAATAACGATAAGAGCGTACTGGAACCTGATACGAACCTGCTCACCCTGCTAGACTCCGATACATACGCTGAACATACCACCAACCCGGAAGGAACCCATGCGCTGGGCACAGATTAAAGACCAGAAAGGCACCCGCGCCGTCTGCCTGCACGAGCAGACCGTGTATGAGTTCCCCGCCAAGCTCGGACCGCTGCTGCAGTTTTATGGGCGCTACCGGCTGAATTTCGGGGACCCCAAGAATGCGCTCGCTATTATGCGTGAAAATGGGGCGACTACGCTCGGGCACGGGATGCAGCTGTGGGAATCGCTGAATTTTGTGCAACCGATTGACCGCCCCGGTAAAGTGATCTGCGCGGGGCTGAACTACCGGGACCACGCCGCTGAGATGGGGTTTGAGCTCCCGGAGTATCCCGCGATTTTCGCTAAATACGCTAACGCTTTAATCGGCCCGCGTGATGAGATTCGTATGCCCGCCCAGAGCACTAAAATCGACTGGGAGGTTGAGCTTGGGCTGGTGGTGGGTCAGAGTATGAGCGGTGTGAGTGAAGAGCAAGCGCTGGAGGGGCTTCTGGGGTATACGGTCACGAATGACGTCTCGGTACGGGACTGGCAGGGCCGCACCAGCCAGTGGTTTCAGGGGAAGAACTGGGATAGGATGACCCCTTTCGGCCCGGTCATCGTCACCCCGGATGAGGTGGATCCTGCGGCTGGTCTGGCCATGAGCTGTGAGGTGGATGGGGAAATCCGCCAGAGTGGCACCACCGCCGATATGGTGTTCACCCCGGCTCAGCTGCTCTCTTACCTGTCAACGTTTATGACCCTTGAGCCGGGCGATGTGATTCTCACCGGAACTCCGGCGGGTGTGGGGCTGTCGTATCACCCGCGTCGGTGGCTGAAGCCGGGGCAAACTTTGGTAACCCGTATTGAGGGGATTGGGAAGCTGGTTAATACCTGCTCGCAGCCGCAGTAACACAGCCACCGGCCGGTGCGGGCAGCTGCGCGGAACTGCTGCGTGGGTGGTGGGACGCCTCCCACCCGGCGTTGGTTCGCGCATCCGCTCTAAACATGGGAAAATGTTAGATGGCTATGCCTATTATCTGTGGCGAACACCCTTGAAAGGATTGAAGCGAGTGGCTCCTCTGTCGAAGAACCCGCCCGTCCCGGCGGCCACCGACCCCGCGATTATTCGCAACTTCTGCATTATTGCGCATATTGATCACGGCAAGTCCACTCTCGCTGACCGTATGCTCCAGGCAACCGGTGTGGTTGCCCCGCGCGATATGAAGGCGCAGTACCTTGACCGCATGGACATTGAGCGCGAGCGCGGCATCACCATTAAATCTCAGGCGGTGCGCATGCCGTGGGAGGTGGAGGGCACCTCCTATGCGCTGAATATGATTGACACGCCCGGCCATGTGGACTTCACCTATGAGGTCTCTCGCTCGCTTGCTGCGTGCGAGGGTGCGCTGCTTCTGGTGGATGCGGCGCAGGGTATTGAGGCGCAGACCCTCGCTAACCTGTACCTGGCGATGGAAAATGATCTCACCATCATCCCTGTCCTGAATAAAATTGATCTGCCCGCCGCGATGCCCGATAAGTATGCCGAAGAACTGGCGCACCTTATTGGTTGTGAGCCCGATGAAGTTTTGCGGGTCTCCGGTAAGACCGGTGAGGGTGTGGAGGCCCTGCTGGACCGTATCGTTGAGGGTATTCCCGCTCCCGAGGGTACGGCGGACGCGCCCGCCCGCGCCATGATTTTTGACTCCGTGTACGATTCATACCGCGGTGTGGTCACCTATGTGCGTGTGGTAGACGGCAGACTGGAGCCGCGCCAGAAAATCAAGATGATGTCTACTGGTGCTGAACATGACCTATTGGAGATCGGCGTCATTTCCCCTGAGCCCATCCCCTCGAAGGGCCTGAGCGTGGGAGAGGTGGGGTACCTTATCACGGGTGTGAAGGACGTGCGCCAGTCCCGCGTGGGTGATACCGTCACAAGTGCCCATAAACCGGCGGAGGAGTCGCTGGGCGGCTATGAGGATCCTAAACCGATGGTGTTCTCGGGCCTGTTCCCCATCGACGGTTCAGACTACCCGGCGCTGCGTGATGCTCTCGATAAGCTCAAACTTAACGATGCTGCGCTCATCTATGAGCCGGAAACCTCCGCGGCACTGGGATTCGGGTTCCGCTGCGGGTTCTTGGGGCTGCTGCACCTTGAGATCGTGCGGGAGCGCCTGGAACGCGAGTTCAATCTCGACCTGATTTCGACCGCCCCTAACGTTATTTACGATGTGGTAGACGAAGCGGGTAATGCAAAGCGTGTGACGAACCCGAGCGAATTCCCTGAGGGTAAGGTCGCTACCATTCGTGAACCGATGGTGGCGTGTACGATTATTGCCCCCAGCGATTACATTGGTGCAATTATGGAGCTGTGCCAGTCACGCCGCGGGCAGATGGGTGGCATGGACTACCTGTCTGAAGACCGTGTTGAGATGCGGTACCGCCTGCCGCTGGCCGAGATCGTTTTTGACTTCTTCGATCAGCTCAAGTCCCGTACTCGCGGGTACGCATCGCTGGATTGGAAGTTTGACGGCGAGGAAGAAGCTGACCTGGTGAAGGTCGATATCCTTCTTCAGGGCGAGAAAGTGGACGCGTTCTCGGCCATCACCCACCGCGATAAGGCGTACTCGTACGGTGTGATGATGACCGGTAAGCTGCGTGAACTCATACCCCGCCAGCAGTTTGAGGTGCCTATCCAGGCTGCCATTGGCTCCCGCATTATTGCCCGTGAGAATATCCGTGCGATGCGCAAAGACGTGCTTTCAAAGTGCTACGGCGGCGATATTTCGCGTAAACGCAAGCTGCTGGAAAAGCAGAAGGAAGGCAAGAAACGCATGAAGATGGTCGGCCGTGTTGAAGTGCCGCAAGAGGCGTTTATTGCCGCTCTGTCTTCGGGTGAAGAGAAAGAGAAGAAAGACAAGAAAAAGTAGCCGATACAGTGTGGAAAACGGGTAGAGCTGTTGCTGCGTGAGAATTCCCGCGCGGTAAAGCTCTACCCGTATGACTTAAACGCACCTATCCCGCAAAAAGACTCATACGATACTTGGTGAGGAGGCACCCCTCTTGGCACCCGCACAGCCCTCTGGCGCGCCCGCGCCTCATGATGGGCATATACCCGCATCCTCCGTCCGGGGCTGTGAGAGCCGTGATTTCAGCCTCTATGTGCATATTCCGTTCTGTTCGGTGCGGTGCGGGTACTGCGACTTCAACACGTACGCCACCGAAGATTTCGGTGACGGGATAGGGCTGGGCACTTACGCCGATGATGCCATTGCCGAGATTCTCTTTGCCGCCCGAACACTTGAAGCATCCGGGGTGGCAAGGCGCCCGCTGCACACGGTGTTCTTCGGCGGCGGCACGCCCACGAAACTTCCCGCGCGAGACCTGGTGCGTATTCTGCAGGCCGCAGCGGATGTTTTTGGAATCAGAACGGGTGCTGAAATCACCACCGAAGCTAACCCGGATTCGGTGACCCGTGACGATCTGTTCGCCCTCAAGGAAGGGGGATTCACGCGTGTTTCCTTCGGCATGCAGTCCGTAGTTCCTGAGGTTCTGCAGGTGCTTGACCGTACCCACACCCCCGCGAATGTTCCCAAAGTTATTGCGTGGGCACAAGAAGCTGGCCTGCAGGTCTCGGTTGATCTGATCTATGGTTCACCCGGTGAGACACTGGAACAGTGGCGGCGCAGCGTGAAAGCCGCAATTTCGTACCGGCCCGACCACATCTCGGCGTACTCGCTCATTGTCGAGGATGGTACCAAACTTGCCGCACAGATCCGGCGCGGCGACTACACCATGCCAGATAACGACCTGATGGCCGATATGTACCTGCTCGCGGAGGAGTATCTCACCGACGCCGGGTACAGCTGGTATGAGGTGTCGAATTATTCCTCATCGGCGCAGACCCGCAGCAACCATAATTTGGCGTACTGGCGTAACCAGGACTGGTGGGGAATTGGCCCGGGGGCCCATTCGCACCTTAACGGTACCCGGTGGTGGAACCTTAAACACCCTGTTCCTTATGCGCACCGTGTACGGGCCGGGCAGTCCCCGGCAGCTGCGCGTGAGATTCTGGATGCCCCCACCCGGGCGTTTGAGACGATTATGCTCATGATTCGGGTGCGGGAGGGGCTGCCGGTACGTGAGCTGCTGGCGGTGCACGACCCTCAAGAACTCGGGGTTTCGTTGCGATGGCTGATAGCTCAGGGGCTGATTGAGCCAGAGGCTCTGACCGCAAATGCAGAACCGGATCCTCAAGCGCGGGTGCGTCTTACGCTACGCGGCAGGCTTCTGGGAGACGCCGTGACCCGTGAACTACTCCCAGAGATTGATCACAGCACCTAATGATTATATTTAAGGTTTAACCTTATGGAAGTTCATCGAATCTGTTAGACATCAGATTGAATGTTAGATAAACTATACCCGGCGGGGTGAGTTATGTTTAAGATTTCAAAAACATAACTTCCTTGCTGAAGTTGAGTGAATACGGCTGTGGGTCTCCGGTGTCGGAGGCCCACAGCTGCATCTACACCCAATATGCGGTGCCTGTTGGCACGTTGTACCTATGCTTTTGACATGCTGCCACACAATGAACCCTACCCCGAGCAGAGCCGCCCGGGCAGCAAGGCATCAATAGTAAAAGTATCGGGATTCTAGTTCTTATTGAAGTACGATTTCTCCAGCAGGCGCGGGGTGAAACGGTACGTGTACGCGTACCCTTTAGACGCTTTCGACCCACCAAGCATTGCCCCAATCGCCATGAAAATCCAGGCGAGCGCGGCAGCGGGTAAAGCAACATTCCCGATGTTCGGGATCAGACTGGCCACCATAAAAACAAGAATGACGATACTGGGAACGAGAGTAAAGTCCATCGCTTCGCGCGCCTCTTGCTCAGCGAACCCTGTGCCACGCCCGCGGTACTTGAGATAGATCGCGGCGGAGGGAAGAAACCCGAGGATGCCGCCGAAGTGCGCAAAAGAAGCAATGGTACGTTCTTTAGCTTCGGAAAGCTCAGAACTTGCCGACTGAGTATTGTGAGTCACGAGTATCCTGTGTATTGTTTGAGCGTTTTGTATAGTGGCTACCATCGCGCAGAATCGTGGGTGGTAGCAAGCTTTATTGTACCGGGTTTGGGAGCCCTAAATAACCGTTGCGAGACATTGACAGCGGGTTTTTGAGAAAATTTTTTGTTTTTCTTCCCTTGTGGGAGGCTATTTGCGGCAACTTGAAGCTGCTTTCTAGGACCCCGGCTCGGTTAGAAAATCAATGAGTGATTCCACTGGGCCCAGCAGGGCCGGATCGAGATCCGTGTATGAATCCACCCGAGATAGGATGCGCTTCCAGGCGTTCGCCACATCTTCTTGCGTGGCGTGCGGCTGACCTAACCGACGGAGCGTACCTTTCTTCCAGTCTTCCCCGTGCGGCACTGCGGGCCACGTTTTTAACCCGAGTTTTGCGGGTTTCACAGCCTGCCAAATATCAATAAAAGGGTGCCCCACAATTTTGACGTTCCCAGCCGCACCTGGAACAGCCAACGCCTCAGCAACAATCCGCTGCTCCTTGGCGCCCTCAACCAGGTGGTCCACCAGAATGCCCAGGCGGCGCCCCGTTGCGGGACTAAAGCTCCGGATGGCGGCAGCTAAGTCGTCCACGCCGTGCAGCGGCTCCACTACAATGCCTTCCACCTGCAAATCGTGGCCCCACACTTTCTCAACCAGCTCCGCGTCATGCGTTCCTTCAACCCAGATGCGGGAGGCGCGGGCAACCCGAGCGGGGGCGTTCTGTACCGCGACAGAACCGGACCGCGAAATTTTCTTCGCGGGCGCCTTGCGAGCAGCCGGGGCGATGACCTCAATAGGCTCGCCCTCCAGCAGGTAACCGTGCCCGAGGGGGAAATTACGTACACGCCCGTGCGCGTCTTCAAGGCCGAACACCAGCTCACCCCCGATACGTTCGGCACGTACCACCTCACCCACCCAACCGCTCTGGGTGTCCTCAAGAAGCAGGCCGCGCTGCAGCGGGATCTGACGCGGGGCCGGTGGGCGACGGTTCATCGCATCACTGGTAATATCTTGCGCGCCCCAGCCGTAACGCTCGCTCATAGTGCCTCCCATGCTCGTGTGGTGAACCCTCCCATTCTAAGGGAACCGATAACTCGCCGTGGGCGAAAGGCTGTCTGCGCACTGGGCGGTAGCTGGTAGCATAAACTACGGTATGAGTGCCTGCCCTACGGCGCCCCACGCTATGACCGGCAACCGGTGCGCCCCACAGCTAAGGGGAACCACCGATGTAAGTGACTCATGCTGCGCATAACCTCCACATTGAGTGCGCATGGGATGTATCCGCTACAATGTTCAACCGCGGGCACTGTGCAACACACCAACCGCCGCGTAATCGGCCTCTGAAAGATAACAAGGATAAACAAGCACGTGAGCGATCACTACGCAACCCTGGGCGTTTCCAAAGACGCCAGCCCCGAAGAGATTAAAAAGGCGTACCGTAAGAAGGCACGCCAGCTACACCCCGATGTGAACCCTTCGGCTGATGCCGCCGAAGAATTTAAACGAGTAACCCTCGCCTATGAGGTGCTCTCAGACACCGAGAAACGCCGTATCTACGATGCAACTGGCGACGAGCAAGGACGCGCTGGAGGGTTCGGGGGCGCCGGATTCGGCGGGTTTGGTGGTGCCGGGTTCGGTTTCCAAGACCTCTTTGACATGTTCACCGGCGGTCAGCAGAGCGGGCCTGCCTCCCGTGTGCGCCAGGGCCAAGATTCTCTTATTAACGTCTCCATCAGCCTGCGCGATGCCGTGTTCGGGGTAGAAAAAACTATTGACCTTAAAACCGCTGTCACCTGTCAGTC
>QWCZ01002866.1_pt1 | contig 14509 bp, 5 predicted proteins | sample 1972651 | NCBI WGS metagenome assembly QWCZ01 (sample SAMN09866695, study PRJNA288562) | Human oral metagenome isolate pre1_saliva, whole genome shotgun sequencing... | isolation source: mouth | host: Homo sapiens | place: USA: California
CTCGTCGAATTCTTCACCAAAATAGTGCAATATAAATTTACGACGTGAACTAGAGGTTTCGGCATACGCTACGATATCCTGCAAGAGAGCTTGCCCTATTTCTTGTTCGGCTATAGGTTTGCCTATCATAAATTTTTCGAGCTTCTCCACATCTTTATAAGAGTAGAAAGCTAAGCAATGTCCCTCACCGCCATCACGTCCTGCACGTCCTGTTTCCTGATAATAACTTTCAATACTTTTAGGGATATCGTGGTGAATTACAAAGCGTACATCGGGTTTATCGATTCCCATACCAAAAGCGATAGTTGCTACTACCACATCTACTTCTTCCATCAAGAACATATCTTGGTGCTTGGCACGTGTCTTGGCATCCAAGCCTGCATGGTAGGGGATAGCAGTGATCCCATTCACCTGTAGGGTTTGGGCAAGTTCCTCTACACTCTTGCGGCTCAGACAGTAGATAATTCCCGATTGTCCAGGACGTTGTTTGACAAAGCGAATGATATCACTATTGATGTTTTTTGTCTTGGGGCGTACCTCATAGTATAGGTTAGGACGGTTGAAGGAGGATTTGAATACATTAGCCTCAGGCACTCCTAAGTTCTTGAGAATGTCCTCCTGTACCTTGGTAGTGGCCGTTGCCGTTAGAGCGATAATAGGAATACCTTCTCCTAAGCGTTCTATGATGGTTTTTATATTTCGATATTCAGGGCGAAAGTCATGTCCCCATTCGGAAATACAATGCGCTTCATCTACCGCGACAAAGGAGATATTGATAGTTTTTAAGAAGTCCGCATATTCATCCTTGGTGAGTGATTCTGGAGCCACATATAGCAACTTGGTGTCTCCATTACGAATATCCTCCATTACATTACGAATCTCTCCTTTGGTGAGGGAGGAGTTCAATACGTGGGCTATTTTATCAGTGCCGGAGATGCCTCTTATGACATCTACTTGGTTCTTCATCAGGGCAATAAGTGGAGAAATCACAATAGCAGTTCCTTCCTTGAGCAAGGCAGGGAGCTGGTAACAAAGGGATTTTCCGCCACCGGTGGGCATCAAAACGAAGGTGTGATGATTGTCCATGATACTGCGAATAATCTCCTCTTGCTTTCCTTTGAAGGCACTGAAGCCAAAAATGCTTTTTAACGCTTTTTGTAATTCAACATTTGTTGTACTCATAATATAATATGTAGTATTTTTTTCTTACTTTTGCAGGATAAAATTACAATTTTTTTTTTAAGTAGCAAATCTAAATATTACTATTTTGGAAAACTTTAATAAAATACTCGATTTTGCTCGGGAAACCATTGAAACTGAGCTGTATTCTTTAGGGAAATTAACAAATTTTTTAGACAAAGATTTCGCTCTTTCCGTCCAAACAATCCTTGAAAGTGGGGGGAGGGTCGTGGTTACAGGCATCGGAAAGAGTGCAATTATCGCACAAAAAATTGTTGCCACAATGAATTCCACCGGTACACCTTCCCTTTTTATGCACGCAGCGGATGCTATCCATGGGGACTTGGGGATGATCCAGCCCAAGGATGTGATTATCTGTATCTCTAAGAGTGGTAACACTCCAGAAATCAAAGTGTTGGTACCTTTGCTCAAGCGTGAGGGAAATCCCTTGATTGCCATTACTGCCAATAGGGAGTCTTTCCTGGCCATTCAGGCTAATTATGTCCTCTATGCCTATACCCAGAAGGAGGCTTGTCCTAACAACTTAGCACCGACAACCTCGACCACCGCTCAGCTGGTCATGGGCGATGCGCTCTCAGTAGCACTCATGCGTATGAAATCTTTTGGGAGTGAGGACTTTGCTAAGTATCATCCAGGGGGTGCCTTGGGCAAGCGCCTCTACCTAACCGTAGGCGAGACCATTGCACGCAACCAAGTGCCATCGGTAGCCCCTGATACGGATATAAGACAGGTCATTGTCGAAATTTCTCAAAAGATGCTCGGGGTCACTGCTGTACTTGAGGGTGATACTATTGTCGGGGTCATCACTGATGGGGACATCCGTCGTATGCTTAGCCGCTATGAGGATATAAAGGGGCTCAAGGCCAAGGATATCATGTCCTCCCATCCTAAAACAATTGAGGCAAGTGTGCTGGCAGTTGATGCTCTTGACTTCATGCAAAATCACAAGATCACCCAGTTATTGGTCACTCACTCTGGTCGTTATATGGGGGTCATCCATCTTCACAATCTCATACAAGAGGGAATTATTTGAGAATGATTAATGCCAATAATGATTAATGAATAATACCAAATAATAATGCAATAGGGTGGATTAATCATGGAACATTAGTCATTAACCATTATTGAAATGGTTTTCTCATTTCCTTGTGTATCCATACATCGCAGAAGGTGTTCCCCTGGACTGAGTTGCAATTGCATGTCGTGGAAGTGGAGGGTCTCTCCCAGATAGGTCTCGTCCAAGTACCAAAACAACTTACCACTGTGCTTATAGGCCACACGGGCTACAATAGGCTGCACTTCTCCTCCGAAGCCTTTGGCTTGGTGAAGAACAGTACCATCCTTGGGGTAGATAAAGTCCAAGGCTGTTTGGCGCTCTCCCCCCTGGCAGTCTTCCCGTAGGGGTGGTAGGGGTAGGTAAGTGGGGTGTCCCTTGCGGTAGAACCATTCCATCAAAGGGGGCAAGACAAACCAGCTCTTGGAGTCTATCGCTGAGATGGGCTGACAATCCGCCGTCACTTGCCACTTGTGATCAGGGCTCAGGTGTACCCATTTATGATATTTACATGGAGTGCCTAATAGACTTGCTTTGGCAGTAGTTATCAGCTTCTTAGGGCAGATGTCACTGGCGAGCATCCCACTTATGGCACATACTTCTATTTGTTGTAAATCTTCTTTTGGAGAGACAAACCATTGGTTTTTCGCAAGCCATTGGAATATCTCCAGCATCACAGGGGAGGCAGTACCTACTCCTGTGAGCTCTGGTCGTCCTTCTCCGGAGGCATTGCCAACCCATACGCCTACTAAGTAATTGGCATTCATTCCTATAGACCATGCATCGCGGTTGCCAAAACTGGTACCTGTCTTCCAAGAGATTTTTCTTGCACTTAGGTGGGTTTTCTCTTGCTGCTCCTTGCCATAGTTACGCTCTCGGGGCAGATAGCTCAATGGCTGAAAGGACTGGGAGAGGTAGCTGTGCTTTTGGTTGTAATGGTTGAGTTCAAACCCCATATGAGCATAGGCTTGTGAGAGTTCCCATAGGCTGCTCTCAGCGCCTCCTAAGATCAAGGAAAGTCCGTAGTGGTCCGGGTGTCGGTTGATGGAGTACAGCCTATGCTTGCGTAGCTGTTGGTAGAACCTACTGATGCCATACTGTCGTAAGAGTAGTACAAAGGGAATATTCAGTGAGCGATACAGCGCCTCATGGGCGGGTACTACTCCCTCATAGGTGTTTTCAAAGTTCTGAGGGGCATAGCCTGCTATATGGGTAGGCACATCGGCAACGAACTCTTCAGGTAGCAGCTCCCCACTGTCGAGCATAGCTGCGTAGAGGAAGGGCTTGAGTACACTTCCGGTACTGCGAGGTCGGTGAATGATATTTACATCCTTCTGGTGCTCACCATCGGTGGGGCTATTCCCTACATAGGCGAGGACTTCTTGCCGCTGAATGTCTACAACCATGGCACAGAGGTTATGTACTTCAAAGCGCTTGTAGTAGCGATAGTACTTCTCTACGATCTGGTTGACTTTCTCCTGTAGGGGATAGTCTATAGTACTTCGCTTGCGCTCTCCACGGTGGCTTTTGGCAATGCGCTCCACCAAGTGAGGTGCCATATTTGGTAGCTCATGGGGCTTCTCAGGCAGGGATTCGCTCAGGGCAAGCTCATAGGTGGTTTTATCTATGGTATGATTTTTGTACAGTTTGCCTAAGAGAAAATCTCTCTTACGCTTCAGGGAGGTTTGGTTTTTCCCTGGGTAGATAAGTCCTGGAGCATTGGGCAATACCGCAAGGGTACAAGCTTCTGCCCAGGAGAGCTGCCATACAGGTACCCCAAAGTAGCGCCAAGCGGCCATCTCAGCTCCGATGATATTCCCGCCAAAAGGTGCGTGGGAGGCATAGAGACGGAGAATGTGCTCCTTGCTATAGCGTAGCTCAAGGCGTGTCGCCCAAATGGCCTCGATGAGTTTTTCGCCATAAGTGCGCTTTTTGTTCTTACGAGCCAAGCGAATTACCTGTTGGGTAAGGGTACTGCCTCCACGTCGAGTACGTCCATAGCGTAGGTTTGTAAGTAGAGCTTTACCTGTGGAGATGGGGTTCACCCCTAAATGATAGTAGAAATGAGCATCCTCGTAGGCTAAGATAGCCTCTTTAAGCTTGTGGGGGATACTGTCTAATTCGGGAAAGCGCCACTGCCCATCAGGGGCGATTTTGCCTCCTAAGAGCTTGCCATCACTGCTTTCGACTATAGTAGCATACCCCTGAGGGAAAAGTTCTCGTGGCAGGCACAGACTATACCATAATAATAGTATAATCCCGATCCCCACACGGATTTTGTGGCGACGGGCATAGCCTATAGCGGCAAGGAGATATTTTCGATATAGCGCTTTCACGATTACAAAATTAAATGTTTTTTCTATAACAAACAAATTTTTTTCATTACTCATTAACCATTGACCATTTACTCATTGATCACTGTTTATAATTTTAAAAAATGTTAATAACTTTTTAGGAAAGCGATTTTCTGAGAGTTTATTTTTTCTAAAGCCTTGTATTTATGCGGGGTATAGGTGTATTCTCGCCTTGAAATCTTATGGAATTTTACCTAAAACCTCCTTGAAACTTTTAAGAAAAAAACAACGTATAAAAACTTTTTTATATATTTGCATCGCTTTTCCACGCCTTGTAAAAAAGTAAAGAAAAGAGTCAATGTTCCATTATGGTAACACATACCAATTTTATGAAACTTTTTAATCAATAAAACGTACTATGAAAAAAATGAAACACATCATTTGTCTATTCTTGCTGTTAGTGGCAGGTTCGCTCTATGCACAGACAACACGTGAGATATATAGCATCCAGACAGGAAGTAGCGAATCCAATAATTATTATTGTGTGCGCAATTCCTCCGGTCAGGTTAAGGTATACTTCAAGTGGAAGGGTACCCGTGCCAATCCAGATAATAAGTTCATCGCAGAACTCTCCGATGCCAATGGGAATTTTGGTTCTCCTATAAGGCTTGGTGAGATCACCGAGCGTGGAAACCAGGTACAGGTTTTTGAAATTCTCTTCCACCTGCCGGCAGGTACTGATGGTCTGGCTTATAAGATCCGTATCCGTAGTACCTCGCCTGAGGTTATTGGGGTGAGTGCTCCCTTCGAGGCACACCACTTAGGCGATGCTACTCCTACTCAGCTGAACAATTTTAACAATGTAGAGCTCTGTCCTGGGGCTGGTGGACGTACTATCTCTGTCACAGGAGGAAGTACTGCCGCTGTATATAAGTGGTATAAGGATGGCCAACTTATCCCTGGGGCTACTGGTAGCAGCTATACAGTAACTACTCCCGGAGTATATGCTGTGGACCCTGATTTTGGCCGTTGTTCTACTTCCTTGCGCTCCAATCAGGTTACCGCTACCTTAGCAGGATCTTCAGGCTCTATGGTACTCAAGATCAAGGGGGCTTCTCCTCGTGAAATCTGTGCAGGTGTTCCCACTACACTTGAGACAGAGGTCGAAAATGGTGGATCCAATACCTTTACCTATCAGTGGTATAAGGGGGAAGTGGCCATCACAGGGGCTTCTACTGCTACTTACAATGTTACTGAGGCGGGAGACTATAAGGTAACAGCTACCGCAGCGGGTGCTTGTCCGCTCACTTCCAATATGATCAAAGTCACCGAGCGCAACACGGCTGGCTTGCTCACCATCTCTGGTGGAGAAACTCAGGTGAAGTGTCCCGCACAAACCATCACACTGACTTCTGCACTTTCCAACCCTTCTCTTACGGGTATATATAAATGGTATAAAAACAATACAGAAATATCGGGTGCCTCTACCAATACTTATACGGTGAGTGATACTGGTAGCTACTATGTCACTCTTACCGAGACTGATGGTTGTGTGATCAAGTCCAATACTGTGACCGTTACCGATCGCTCTGGGGTGAACCCTGGCGATATCAAGTGGCTCGGCCATGAGAATAACGATGTGGTCTTTTCTTTCCCTTATCGTCGTCCAGTTATAGAGTTGGACATTCCTTCTACAGAGACCCTTACAGTCAAGTGGTTCAAGGAGGATGACCCTTCCAATATCCTTCAGGAGAATACCACCCGCTCTTTTCAAGTACCTTCAGAAGGGACTTTCGTGGCGGAGGTATACGATGCCTGTGGGACTAAGGTGAGTACGGGTGTACTCAAGCTTCAGGTGAAAGAGCCTTCTCGCTATATCCCTACCATTGGCTTCAAGCAGGGCAATGCTCCTTGTGGTGCCTCTCAGGCAATCTTGGAGCTCTCCAAGCTCGAGGCGGTGATTGTAATAGGTTCTGAACAGAAAAAAACTCTTGTTCCTAATGCGGATTATGATCAGTATACTTTCCAATGGAAAAAGGATGGCGTAGCAGTAGGCTCTGGCAAGGAACTCTCGGTGACCAGTACCAATACGGTGAGTGTCTATCACTTGATGGTCAGCGGCGCTTTCAACTCCAATGAGATCAAGCTCATGAATGTTGATGTCCCTACAGCGATCTCCATTACTACCAGCACAGGGGCTACTGAGCTCGAAAGTGATCGTGCTCTCGAACTTATCCCAACCCTCTCTGGAAACTTCCTACAGGAACTCTTTACCTATAAGTGGTATCACCGTAAGGACAACACCCAGCCTTGGGAAGAGAAAAAAGATGTAACAGGTGAAACAGACAAAAAATATGTGATCCCTGCCACCTCTCAGAAGGATCCTGCCTTCAGATCGCTTGCAGGCGAATATCAGTTTGTGGCCAAGCTCAAGGAAGGCAACGTAAGCATAGGCGGACAGAGTATTGACCTTACACCCTATGCTGCTGCTTGTGGAGGTACCGAAGGGGTGATTAATATAAGGTATGTGCTCAGCTATGATGGGGTAGAGGTACCTAATATCTTGCTTCTTCGTGGAGAAGACCTCAACCGCAAGTGGATACTCCCCTCCCAGTGGGCAGGTGCCAAAGTAACTATATACAAACAAACTGGTGAAATTGTATACCAAGCAAACCAATACAACAACGATTTTCCAAATTTCGAATCAATACCTTCTCGTGAAGGTGCTGCTATCTACTTCTTCTATGAATTAGAAAAAGATGGTAAAACGCAGCGCGGAACTATAACCATATTCCATTAAAAATGAAAATAGGACTCTCATATAAGATTTGGCTTTGCTTTCTCATCTCTGCCTTCGCCTTGGCGCAAGAGCAGAAGGGATATTATATGCCTTACCAGATGCCTACCCATGCCTTTGTGCGCTTCAATACTTTTGTTGCCAATCCTGCTTTTCCGCTGATTGTCAACTACCAAGAGCACAATGTAGGTCTATACTATCGCAACCAGTGGTCGGGCTATAAGAATGACAACTTCTCTCTTATGGGGCTTTCCTATGGCCGCAATTGGAGGGAAACCAGCTCAATGAATGCAATGGTTTTCAAGCGCAATGCTACAGTGATGACCAATTACGGCGTCGTGCTCAACTATGGTCACCTTATCACCCTTTCCGATCAGGTACGTATAGGATTGGGACTCAGTGTAGTGCCTTCCTTTAGTGGCTTGGACAAGGGGCGCATTCGTGCAGCCGATCCTACCGATCCTTTGCTCAATGTAGGCAACTCTTTCGATATCAATGTCCAACCAGGGGGATATATCTCCTTTGGGGACTTCTATATAGCAGGAATGGCCGAGAACCTTATTGACTATTCCTCCGGAGCGGGCAAGGCCATGACCGAGTTCCGTGACAAGACTTTTACCGCACACCTGATGTATCGCACAGCTTTGGAGAGCAACAACAGCCTCTTGGAAAACGGCTATTGGTCAGCGGCTTTTCGTGCGACTAAGGAATATGATGGTTACAACTTTGGCGGTAGTGCCATGCTTGATCTCCCCGCTTTAGGATGGCTCAATGTGGGCTACACCCAGCGCAACGGGCTCTTAGCCGGAGTAGGGGTCAATCTACGCCAGCAGTGGAGCCTTGGGGTAGAGTATGAAAACCCTATAGGGGTAAAAATTCCTCAGCTGGGTAGCACCTTTGGGGTGTATCTCAATGTACAGTTCGGTGGTGAACGACAGAAAGTAGCTCCTGCTCCGACTCCAAGACAACCAAGTATCAAGAGACCTTTTATTGTACCGGTGACTCCTGAAAAGACTGAAGAAAAGAAACCAGAACCTTTGGTGAAACAGCCTGATTTGACAAAAGTGCCTGTAAAACCAAATCAAGCACCAATCTCTGTTAAGATAGAAACTATGGAAGGTGTATCTCCTGGACACTATGTCATCATTGGGGTATATGCTAGTGCACGTAATGCCTTCAATTTCCGTCAGCAAATGGCCAAACGTTATGAAGTAGGTACTTTTGTAAATAAGAAAAACGGCTTGAATTATGTATATTTAGGCAAAGGAAATATGTCTCTCGAGGAAGCACAAGCTCTTATGCGTAAACAGATGGTCAATATAGACTTCATAGGAGGTATTTGGGTGTTAGAAGTGAAGGCTTTGTAAGAAAAAAAGGTATTAAAAATTCAGTAGTCAGTGGTCTAATCACTGGCTACTGTTAAACAAATCATAAAGTTTCTTTTTTAACAAAATTAGCCTTTTGATTTCTAAAAAAATATATATATTTACCCATAAAAAGTAGCTTTTTAGGGTAAGAGGAATAGTATTTGTAATAAATTGATTCTTAATTAATTAACAATTTATTTTCCTTAAATGTGTTTATAGAAAAATACAGTTACTCTCATGTATTTGACTTTTTTTATTTCACCCCTTCTATGAACAAATGCAAAGTAGGTAGAACTATGCAAAACTAAGATAAACAAATCCATCTCAGCCATCTCTTCAAATCCCAATTCCTCTTCAGGGGGTAGGGATAAGAGGAATAAAAACTAAACAATTATGGATACCATTTTTTTTAAAAAAACAATTGTGAAAAAACTATTTCATTTTTTCTGTGCCGTTGCTCTATTTCTTATAGGGTCAGCGGTTTTCGCGCAAGAAGCCTTCACTACTGTCTATGACAATGGTGGAAAGCCCATCAAGGGTAGTTTCATGACTATAGGGAACAAATCCGATGCTCCCTATAACTTGAATATTCCCTCAAAGGATCCTAACTGTCCTGTTAATATCAAGTGGGCGCGCCTCTATTGGGCTGGTCATGCAGGTGGGGGCAACAAAGATCAGGTGCGTTTAGTAGGTCCTGGAGGTCTCAATAAATCCATTACCAAAGATGGAGGTAATGAAGAAACAAATGGGGTAGTATGGGCAGATGCTGACTATCTTATATATCGTTTCTATTTTACTAGTAATGATGGTGCTGATTTGGATATTGCAGCTGAAATTACTTCTCCTGTAAGATATCGTGCAGGATATTGTCGAGGCAGGTTCTCCTCTCAAGATATGCCAATAAGAGGAGCTGTTCCTTCGGGAAATTTTGCAATGTGGAGTGGTGATAATACAGGAGTTGGTTTGGAGTCTATTATTATCAATGTAAAAAAGATAAAACAGGCGCATCCTGCTTCTCAAGATATTGTTATGAACTTCTATGCAGGATGGTTTAGAAGGTATGTATCAGGGAATATGGCTATCAAAGCAGAAGCCTACAGAGGAGAAATGATAAACGATCCAGCTGATTATTACAACTGGATACCAGCTCCTGGAGCTCAAAAAGTAGGAGAAGCAACTTTCCCTATACAGTTGGCAAAATATAATGGAGCTTGTAATGGAAATAAGTGGACAAATGTGCCTACAGGCGATATGTACCACTTTGGAGAGTTTGTGTATAATCCTTCTGATGGTCGTATTCTTTGGAAAAAATCGTCTACCATAGGAGGAGGACAAGAGTACTTAGGGCAAAGTAATGTTGTGGATCCTACCAAAACAATTGTTAATGATGGTACTCGTGTCGATGATGACTCTTACTATTATCGTTGGTACTTCTTGGAAATTTGATTCAGGTTGGGCTTTAGTTGTGGTTTATGAAGATCCTAAAGGGGATCAAAATAATTTAAGGGTGATTAAGGTAGAACAAGGTTTTGAACGAGTCGGTGCGGGTGGTCCTACCACACGAACTCGTTCTATTGGAGGCTTTGTCAAACCGGGGCCTTTGAGTGATTATTGGGATATCTTCTCTGGAGTAACTTTAGGAGGGGAAGCCTCTCAAAATGGCGATAAGTATAAGCCTAATGCTGCTGAATATGCTTGGCCTTCAGGACATAGAACCTCTTCTAACTTCTTTAATGAGTCTGTTACGATCAACCAAGAAGCAAAACAACCCACACGTGGTTGGGATGTGTTTTTCTTTGAAACTAAGGCAGTAGCTCCTGGAGCTACTTCGACTACCTCTAGCTACTTGGCTAATGATGGTGGTTACGATGCTTATATCAATTTGGTAAATGTTATGTCTGTAGCAACAGCAAGGCCACTTTACCAAATGGTTACCTCCGTGAAAAACTCCGCTGGTACTGACATCTCAGGTCAGCGTATTGCCTTAGGAGCTACTGCCAAATATGAAATTACTCTACGCAATGTAGGCTCTGGTAATGCCTCTTCTGCTATTACCTTGGAGGCGTTACTACCTAAGAATCTTAACTATGTAAGTCATGAAGCCTTGCCGCTGGGAGCTACCTTCGCAGGTAAGACGGATAATTATAACAACACAGGTCGTTCCTTGCTCAAGTTTACCATTCCTGCAGCAGGTCTTCCTGCCAATGCTAATGCTCCTATGTCTGCGCCTATTACAATTAATGTAAAGGCGGTATCCGATTGTGGAGCTTTGCGTGATGCTTGTTCTAACAAACTTGAGTTCCAGCCTGTCCTTAAGTATAGTGTAGTAGGGCCTAATGAGAATTTAGAACAGCTCTCCTACAACAAGCTTACTGACTGTGAACCTAAGCCTACAACCTTTTTTATTGATGATACTCCTTGTAGCCAATCCGCCAACAATACCTATCCGTATTGTGCTGCCTTTGAGCTCGATGGAGGGGCTGGTTATCCTTCTTATAAGTGGACACGACAAGGAAGTACTCAAGTACTTAGTACCGAGCGTAAGTACCGCATCACTGAGGCTGGTGTTTATGTACTTGAAAGAGGGGCTTCTGCTTGTCAGAACCCTACAACCTTGACTTTCAACATCACACCTCGTACTGGCAACGATGCCCTGCATCCATTGCGCAACAATAGTCGTGTGGTGGAGCGTCAGACTTGTAACAATACAGGTCTTGAGTACCTGCAGGTGGCACTTTGCGGTCCTTCAGTGACCCTCTCTACCACTGGAGTAAGTCTCCCCGATAGTGATGTGATCTGGTACCGTTACAAAGGAAATACTTCTCAGCTAGTACCTTCTTGTCCTCCAGCTTCTGTAGCTGCTGAACCAGCCAACTGGGAACCCTTGGGTACAGGGAAGACTTTCACTATCAACGAAAACCAAGTAAGTAACAATGGTACACACTTCGCAATTGTCCTTAAGAATCCAGGTAATTGTGACGCGGATTATTACTTCCGTGCTTACAAGGCATCAGGTAATTATACTTTGGCTAAGGAAAATATCTTGTCGCTCATGTGTAATGGGGCTACTACAGCTACCTCTCAGGGCTGGCTCAAGATAACCAATATTCCTAATGGACAATACCAATATAAAATAGATGGACCTTCTGCCTCTGTGGGTTGGACGGATGTACCTGGAGGTAATAACAACTTCGAACATCAAGTCTCTGCCCGTGGGGAATATACTGTGACCCTACGTCCGAAACTTGCTGGAGGATCTTCTCAGTTCCAAAATAATGTATGTACTTTCGAACAGAAGATCACCGTGCAGGAGACCACCACGGCAGGTACGGATCCAACCCTGACCCTCACCAAAAAGGATGTACAGTGTGTGGCACAGACTCCTTCCGGAGGAGCCATTCATGTTATGCTACATGGCAATGTCTCCCTACCAGTGGATGTCATCGTCAAAAAACAAGCAGGGTCTCAGATAGTGCGTGTAACGGTAGATAATGATAGCAAGCGCGATTCCAACAACTGGGACAATGTTTCCAAGGCAGCTATCAGCACCTTAGGCAAAGGAAAATATGAAGTTACAGTAGTACCTAACCAGCGCAACTGTACTACTCCAGCTCAGATAGTAGAAATCAATGAGCTACCAGAACTCAAGCTTCTTACTATAACACCAGAAGATCCTACTTGTGGCCCTACTAAGAGAATTTCTATGACTTATACAGGGGGAACTCCTCCATATTCTGTATGGGTAGAGTCTTCAGGGGTGGTGCTACAGCGTCCTAGTGTAGGGAACCTAACTGCTTATACCTTTGAAATTAATGATCCCACTTTTACCTCAGGATCTAAAACCTATATAGTAGGAGTAAGAGATGCTAATGGTTGTTCTGTATTTAGAAATATAACCTATCAGTTACAGCCTAAGCCTACCTTTACCAAGGCAAGTACAGCCGCGGATTGTTCGACTACAGCGGGTACCATTACTATGACCATCAACAATCCATCGTTCGATGTGACCAAATACTCTGTGCGTTATGCTATTGAAAAAGCCAATGCAGGAGGTACTTTCTCAGGCAACTGGATATATCAAAACTATCCTAACAATACCTTTACAGGACTCGCCTCTGGTAAGTATCGTCTCCGTGTATACTACAAGCGCGGTAGTAAGGAGTGTTCTTGGCCAGAAGAAACCTATCAGGTGATGAATAATGGTCGTCTCGAATATCTCACAGGCCCTGACTTTGATGACCAGATCGTAACGATCAATGAAGGTAACGGACCGCTGACTGGTTTTGCTAACGTATCTCACTTGGCTTGTAAGGTAGGAGAAAACCCAACCGGACATGCTCACGCTTCTGTACGTGTTTCTGGTCTCGGTGGTGGTAACGGTACTGCTGGCGGGGTAGGACCTAGTGGTAAGTATGATGTCTCCTTGGATGGTGGAATTACTTGGAATGCGGCTCCAGGAGGATCCACTATCACTTGGGATCAAAATGACTTACGTTGGGATAATGTGCCAGCGGATACTTACCATGTAAAAATACGTAGCCACGCTCCTGCCGGAGGGCTTGTAGCCTGTGAACAACAGTTTACCGTACAAGTGGAATCACCACTTGCCGCTCCTGAAGTAACCAATAGTATTGCCTATGATTGTGAAGGAGCTGCACAGATAACCTTTACAACTTCACGTAGTGACTATAGCTACCATGTGGTGACAGGATCACCGCTATCTTCACTACCTACCGAATGGAATGGTAACTATGAAGGTACAGGTACTATTAACAAATTGACTATTGATAAATCTAAAGCAGGTACTACTCAATATGCACGTATCTTCTATAAGAGAACTGTAACGCCTAAGCGTGAACTTATTCGTGAGGACTTCGGGGTAGGAGAACCTACTGATATTGCTGGACTTAACAGAGTAGGAGTAAGTATCTCTCCATTATTAAGATATAAAACTCCTCCAGGACATGTAAGTTGGCAGGAATATTCTATTACAAACTATAAGGATTTCTATGATACTGGATGGCCAGGTCTTCGCTTAGGCAGTCCAAACTGGATACAAGATGCTCCTGAAGATCACACAGGTCTTCCTAATGGACGCTATATGTTCATAGATATGTATGAGAATATTCCTCAAGGAATGACTCTATACCAAAAAGAGGTAGATATAGTGCCTAATGGTCCTATTGGATTTGAGGTCTATGTAATGAACCTTAATAGAAGTGCTTCTCGTTGGGAACTTCCAAACATTCGTGTACAAGTAACAGACCTCTCTGACAACGTAATTGGAGAAGTAACTTCTGGAGATATACCATATAATGATATAGGAAATACTAATTGGGTACGTATCTCTTCTGATCAGTTAGGAGATATCAACCCAGGTAATAATACTCGTGTTCGTATCAAGATACAAAACACCCATAACCATCGTATGGGTAATGACTTTGCTATTGATGACATCTATGTATTCCAAGGACCTGTAAGCTGTCCTACCCTCAAGGTGGATGTAGCCTTACCAATTGAAGCTGGCAAAGAAATGAAAATCACCTCTCATACTACTATTGATGAGACTTGTAATGGTTCGAATGATGGTAAGCTTACCTTTGGAGTAGCCAACTATGGTAATGTGGCATATGGATGGAAGGTAGTAACACGAGGCACTACTACTCAGGTACAGGGAGGCACTAACAATAGTTCGGGGCTTACAGTAAGCAACTTAGCTCCAGGTCTTTATACATTGAAGTTGACCTCTGGGCATCAGGTTAAGTTCTCAGACAACCAAGCTTGTGAGGTTACACAG
>QWCZ01000820.1_pt1 | contig 14449 bp, 27 predicted proteins | sample 1972651 | NCBI WGS metagenome assembly QWCZ01 (sample SAMN09866695, study PRJNA288562) | Human oral metagenome isolate pre1_saliva, whole genome shotgun sequencing... | isolation source: mouth | host: Homo sapiens | place: USA: California
TATGAAATAACAGAATACAGTTTATATAATCACACTATTTCAAATTAATAATCGTACCTTTGCAAAACAATTTGAACTCTTCAATATACATATAATATAAATTCATTATTTATGATATCAAAGAAGCGTAAATCAGGATATATAAAACCAGAAATAACAAACTTCATGATTCAAAATGAAGGCTTTATATGCACCAGCGCATCAGTTGACGGTCTAAAAGTAGGTGATTACGAAAATGGTGGTGAACACGATGGAGGTGGTAACGATATATAAGACTGATTATAAAGAACTAAAAGGATTGACATTACATAATGTCAATCCTTTTTTTATATCTATAAAACAGATCCTACAAAACTATCAATATATTATTCAAATCTATATGCTTATAATACATCATAGAAATCACTCTGAACAAAAGTCCTTATAAAGAAAAAGCTCGGCAAGTTACCTTACCGAGCTTTTAATATAGAGCTTAACTAAAATTATTCAGCCTTTACTTCTTCAGCCTCTGGAGCCTCTACTTCTGGAGTAGCTACCTCATTAGCAACTTCAGTTGCTACAGTAGCTTTCTTAGAACGGCTACGACGAGTTTTCTTCTCTACCTTAGGAGTCTTAGCCATATTCTCATCGAAGTCAACAAGCTCAATAAAAGCCATAGAAGCAGCATCGCCTTGACGAGTACCCAACTTAATAACACGTGTATAGCCACCTGGACGGTCACCTACTTTTGTTGCAACGTCACCGAAGAGTTCCTTAACAGCATATTTATCCTGTAAATAACGGAACACAACACGACGTGACGTTGTAGTGTCATTCTTAGCACGAGTAATCAAAGGCTCAACATACTTCTTAAGAGCTTTTGCTTTTGCAAGAGTCGTAGTGATTCTTTTGTGCATAATCAGGCTTGCAGCCATGTTTGATAACAGGCTTGCGCGATGAGATGCAGTACGACCCAAATGATTGAATTTCTTATTATGTCTCATTTTATTTTTTACTTTGAATAGAAGCCATGAAAGTCTAAACAACTTACAAGGCTCCCAAGTGGATATTATTCTTTATCCAGTTTATACTTTGAAATATCAGTTCCAAACGACAGATTCAGACTCTCGAGCAAATCATCAAGCTCAGAGAGCGATTTCTTACCAAAGTTACGGAACTTAAGAAGATCTGTTTTGTTGTACTGCACAAGATCACCAAGTGTTTCAACATCAGCAGCCTTAAGACAATTGAGAGCACGAACACTAAGATTCAAGTCAACAAGTTTAGTCTTTAACAACTGACGCATATGCAGAACTTCCTCATCAAACTCTTGGTTGCCGTCCTGATCAGGATTCTCAAGAGTAATCTTCTCATCAGAGAACAACATGAAGTGATAGATAAGGATTTTTGCAGCTTCTTTAAGAGCGTCCTTTGGGTGAATGGAACCATCCGTTGTAACTTCAATGATGAGATTATCATAGTCGGTCTTTTGCTCGACACGAGTAGGCTCAACGTTATATTTTACATTACGGATTGGGGTGTAGATAGAATCGATTGGAAGTACACTGACATCAGTACAGAATTGACGATTCTCATCAGCAGGAACATAACCACGTCCCTTGTTAATGGTCAAATCAATTTGAATAGATGCCTTGGAGTCTAAATGACAAATCACCAAATCAGGGTTTAACACTTCAAATCCAGTCAGATACTTACCTATATCACCAGCTTTGAATTCAGTTGAATTCTCTACAGTGATACTAACTTTCTCGTTCTCGAATTCGTCTACTACTTGCTTGAATCGAACTTGCTTGAGATTCAAGATGATGTTGGTTACATCTTCCTTTACACCTGGTACTGAAGAAAACTCATGCTCAACACCAGCAATACGCACAGTGTTAATAGCATAACCCTCCAGCGATGAAAGGAGGATGCGGCGGAGAGCGTTACCAATGGTAACACCAAAGCCAGGCTCTAGAGGACGGAATTCAAATTTTCCGTACTGGTCGTTAGCCTCCAGCATCACAACTTTATCAGGTTTTTGAAATGCTAATATCGCCATTAATTTAATGATTTATTGTTTAGAGTACAACTCAACGATTAACTGTTCCTTAATATTCTCAGGGATGTCTGCACGTTCAGGCTTGTGCAGGAACTTACCACTCTTAGTGTTTTCGTCCCATTCTATCCAAGGATACTTGCTGTGATTGAAACCTGCCAAAGCAGCTTCAATAACCTCAAGAGATTTTGCCTTCTCACGAACAGAAACAACCTGACCAGGCTTAACAGAGAAAGAAGGAATACTTACTAACTTACCATCAACCGTGATATGCTTATGATTTACCATCTGACGAGCTGCTGCACGTGTAGGTGCAATACCGAGACGGAACACAATATTATCAAGGCGGCTTTCAAGAAGCTGGAGCAGAACTTCACCAGTAATACCATCACTCTTTGCTGCCTTATCAAACAAATTGCGGAATTGACGCTCTAGTACACCGTAAGTATACTTAGCCTTCTGCTTTTCTGCAAGCTGTGAACCATACTCTGACTGCTTGCGGCGACGATCATTTCCGTGTTGTCCTGGAGGGAAGTTACGTTTTGTCAGCACCTTATCAGCGCCGAAAATGGGCTCACCAAAACGGCGTGCAATACGTGATTTAGGACCTATATATCTTGCCATAATTTATTGCTTTTTATCTATTGTATCTTTGTATTCTAAAATTATACACGACGACGCTTAGGTGGACGGCAGCCATTGTGTGGAAGCGGTGTAACGTCTACAATTTCAGTTACTTCGATACCTGCACCATGTACGGCACGAATAGCGCTTTCACGACCATTACCAGGACCTTTAACAAACGCCTTAACCTTACGAAGGCCAAGACCAAAGGCCACCTTTGCACAATCCTCAGCTGCCATTTGAGCTGCATAAGGAGTGTTTTTCTTAGAACCACGGAAACCCATCTTACCAGCTGAAGACCAAGAAATAACCTGACCCTCACCGTTAGCGAGTGATACAATGATATTATTGAAGCTGCTATGAACATGAAGCTGTCCAACAGCGTCAACTCTTACATTTCTCTTTTTAGATGTTGCTTTTGTTTTTGCCATAATTAAGTTCCTCCTCGATTACATAGTAGCCTTCTTCTTGTTAGCAACAGTCTTCTTCTTTCCCTTACGAGTACGAGCATTGTTCTTTGTGCTCTGACCGCGAACAGGAAGACCATTACGATGACGGATGCCACGATAGCAGCCAATATCCATAAGACGCTTAATGTTCAATTGGATCTCAGAACGAAGATCACCTTCTACTTTGAATTCAGCGCCGATAATTTCACGGATTTTTGCTGCTTGGTCATCTGTCCACTCGCTGACCTTCAGGTCACGGCTTACACCAGCTCTATCCAATATCTTTGCTGAACTACTTCGACCTATACCATAGATATAAGTCAATGCGATTTCGCCACGCTTATTCTGGGGCAAATCTACTCCAACAATTCTTATTGCCATTTAAATAATTGAATAAAATAATTAAAAAATAATTGCTCTTCTTGCTAAAAAGCATGCAAAGATACAAATAATCAGCGTGATTATATATATACTTTACATATCTTTAACATTAACCCTGACGCAATTTGTACTTAGGGTTCTTCTTGTTAATAACGAACAAACGACCTTTACGACGAACAATCTTACAGTCGGCTGTACGTTTTTTTAATGATGCTCTTGTCTTCATATCTCTAAGATATATATAATTTTATTTGTATCTGTATTCTATTCTTCCTTTTGTCAAATCATAAGGACTCATTGCAACTTTAACCTTATCACCAGGAAGAATCTTAATGTAATGCAAACGCATCTTTCCAGAAATATTTGCAATAATCTGTACCCCATTCTCTAATTCTACTCGGAACATAGCATTAGACAAACTCTCTATAACTGTTCCGTCCTGTTCTATAGCAGACTGTTTTGACATAATATTTATAATATAATTTCAAATACTTCCTAAAACATTTAACAAAATTCGCATATGTCACCTAAGATAACAGAGACGAACTAACAAATCAGCTCGCTCTGTTTCTAAGATTATTTCATATCTGTTTTAAGAAATATGATTTAGTTCAAAAAACAAATATTAATATGCACTTACAGCACCTGCCTTACGTGTATGACCCGAGTCAAGAAGACCATCATAATGACGCATCAACAGATAACTTTCAATTTGCTGAATTGTATCGATAACTACACCTACAGTGATGAGCAACGAAGTACCACCAAAGAACTGAGAGAAAGCTTGTTGAACATTCAGAAGACCTGCCAAAGCTGGCATTACTGCAATAAAGGCAATAAATAGAGAACCTGGGAAAGTAAGACGAGTCATAATTTCATCAATGTACTCTGCAGTATCATGTCCTGGTTTAATACCTGGAATGAAACCATTATTACGCTTCATATCCTCAGCCATCTGCTGTGGGTTGAGTGTAATTGCTGTATAGAAGTATGTGAAAGCAACAATCAAGACAACATATAGCGCATTATACAAAAGACTACGGTTATCAAGAAGGCTACGAACAATCATACTTGTATTATCACTCTGATACTGAACGATTGCTAATGGAATAAACATCAATGCCTGGGCAAAGATGATAGGCATAACATTAGCTGCAAACAATTTCAAAGGAATATACTGGCGGGCACCACCATACTGCTTGTTACCCACAAGACGCTTAGCATATTGAACAGGCACCTTACGTGTTCCCTGCACCAAAAGAATTGAAGCACAGATAACAGCATAGAGAATAAGAATCTCAACAATAAACATTACAAGTCCACCACCAGAAATTGCCGAAAAACGAGAACTAGCTTCCTGAACGAAAGCTTGTGGAAGACGAGCAATGATACCAATCATAATGATAAGCGAGATTCCATTTCCAACTCCTTTGTCTGTAATACGTTCACCTAACCAAAGGATAAACATACTTCCTGCAGCCAAAATAATTGTAGCTGGTATCATGAATACACTCCAAGAGATTCCGCTAGCCAAAGCCTGACCAGCCTGCATCTTTAAGTTGATAAGATAACTCGGTGCTTGGAAAACCAATATAGCTACCGTAAGCACACGAGTATACCACTGTATTCTTTTACGACCACTCTCACCATCACGCTGCATCTTTTGGAAATAAGGTACAGCAATGGCAAGAAGCTGCATAACAATAGAAGCTGAGATGTAAGGCATAATTCCAAGTGCAAAAATAGATGCATTGGAAAATGCTCCACCAGAGAACATGTCCAAAAGTGACATCAAGCCACCCTTAGTTTGCGACTGGAGTTGATCAAGTTTAGCCGGGTCAATACCTGGTAATACTACGAATGATCCAAAACGGTAAATAGCCGTAAACAGAAGAGTAATAAGGAGTCTTTGACGTAAATCTACTACTCTCCAACAGTTCTTTAGTGTCTCAATTAGCTTTTTCATTGTTAGATTTTAGTTGCGTTACCACCTACAGCTTTAATAGCTTCTTCAGCAGTCTTAGAGAATGCATTAGCTTCAACATCAACCTTAGCTTTCAGCTCGCCCATACCTAAAATTTTGATAGGAAGCTTACCATTAGCCACACCTGCTGCTACCATCTCGCCTACACCAATCTTGGTAAGACCTTTCTCTTCAGCAAGTTTTTGTAGAGTTGACAGATTAACTGCAAAAAACTCTCTATGGTTAATATTCTTGAATCCAGCCTTAGGAATACGACGCTGTAGAGGCATCTGGCCACCTTCGAAACCAATCTTTCTCTTATAACCAGAACGAGACTTTGCACCCTTATGACCGCGAGTAGACGTACCACCCAGACCAGAGCCTGGACCACGACCAATGCGACGACGAGAATGCGTAGAGCCTTCAGCTGGCCTCAAATTATTTAATTTCATGATTACTCTGAATTTTAAAGTTTATTACTTAACTATTTCAACCAAGTGGTGAACTTTACGTACCTTACCAAGGTTGCTTGGAGTATCTTCAATCTCAACAACCTGAGAAATTTTGCGAAGACCCAATGCCTGAAGTGTGCGCTTCTGATCTACAGGAGCACCGATACGGCTCTTAATCTGCTTTACTTTAATTGTTGCCATTGTATATTATCCAATTAACCGTTAAATACTTTATCCATAGAGATTCCACGATCACCAGCAATCTGATAAGCATCACGAATCTGAGAAAGAGCTAAAACTGTAGCCTTTACCAAATTGTGAGCGTTTGAAGAACCTTTTGACTTTGCAATGACGTCAGAAACGCCAGCACTCTCAAGAACAGCACGCATAGCACCACCGGCCTTCATTCCTGTACCAGCTGCTGCAGGTTTAAGAAGAACACGAGCTCCACCAAATTTAACTTCAATTTCGTGAGGAATAGTACCATTAAGTACAGGAACTTTAACAAGATTTTTCTTTGCAGATTCTGTACCTTTAGAGATAGCAGCAGTAACTTCACCAGCCTTACCTAAGCCATAGCCAATTACTCCCTTACCATCACCTACAACGACGATAGCAGCGAATGTAAAGGTGCGACCACCCTTTGTAACCTTTGTCACACGGTTGATAGCTACCAAGCGATCCTTCAATTCAGCGTCACTATTTACTTTTACTTTGTTCATTGCCATAATCGATTAAAATTTAAGACCTCCCTTACGAGCTGCGTCAGCCAAAGCTTGAACACGGCCATGATAGAGATAACCGTTACGATCAAAAACTACAGTTTCAATACCTGCAGCTTTTGCCTTTTCAGCAACAAGTTCTCCGACTTTTTCAGCCTGCTGAATCTTTGGCAATTTTTCCAAGCCAAGAGAAGAAGCTGAAGCAAGAGTCTTGCCTTCAATATCATTAATTACCTGAGCATATATCTGCTTGTTAGAGCGAAAAACACTAAGACGTGGGCGCTCAGCTGTTCCGTTGACGCTCTTACGAACACGGAACTTTATCTTTATTCGTCTTTCAACTTTCTTTGTTGTCATAATCGTAAATTTAAATTAAAATTACTTAGCTGCAGCTGTCTTACCAGACTTTCTGCGAATGACCTCACCCTTGAACAGGACACCTTTACCCTTATAAGGTTCAGGCATACGGAAAGAACGAATTTTAGCACAAATAAGACCAAGTAACTGTTTATCAGCACTCTCTAAAATAATTAGAGGGTTCTGATTTCTTTCAGACTTTGTCTCAACCTTAACTTCGCTCGGAAGTTCTAAGAAAATAGGATGGGTATAACCTAAAGATAATTCTATTAGATTACCTTGGTTAGAAACGCGATATCCAACTCCGACTAGCTCAAGTTCTTTCTTATATCCTTCACTTACACCAACAACCATGTTGTTAACAAGTGAACGATAAAGACCATGATAAGCTTGCTTCTGCTTATAATTTACAGGGCTATTCTCATCAATTTCTAAGATTAACTCTCCATCATTCTGAACCAGTTTAATAGAAGAGTCTACCTTTTGACAAAGCTCACCTTTAGGCCCTTTTACAGTAACAACATTATCTTTCTCATCAACGTTAATAGTAACACCTGATGGAATACTAATTGGCAATTTTCCAATTCTTGACATATAAAATCCTCCAATTAATAAATGTAGCAAAGAACCTCACCACCGATTTTTAAGTCAGCAGCTTCTTTGTTTGTCATAACACCCTTAGACGTAGATAAGATAGCAATACCCAGTCCGTTAATAACTCTCGGCATATCCTTGTAACCCGTATACTGGCGAAGACCAGGGGTAGAAACACGCTTCAAACATTTAATAGCGTTTTCTTTTGTTTGAGGATCATACTTCAAGGCAACCTTGATTGTACCTTGGGGACCATCTTCTACAAATTTATAGTTCAAGATGTAGCCCTTCTCGAAGAGAATCTTTGTAATAGACTTCTTCATGTTTGACGCAGGAACTTCTACAATACGGTGATGAGCCATAATTGCATTTCTGAGTCTTGTCAGATAATCTGCTATTGGATCTGTCATAAATATAAATGTTTAATTAATCGGGACAACCCCGACAATATTAAATAAAAAGTATCATACCAATTTTATTAAGATTATATTTCCAAGTAGTCCCACTTACCAGGAAATATACTCTCAATATAGATATTTACCAGCTAGCCTTCTTTACTCCTGGGATAAGACCTTGAGAAGCCATTTCACGGAACTGAATACGCGAAAGACCAAACTGACGAATATAACCCTTTGGACGACCAGTCACCTTACAACGATTATGCAAACGAATAGGATTTGCATTCTTAGGAATAGCTTGCAGTTTACGAGCAGCCTCGTAAGCCTCTGCTAAATCATTTGTTGTAGCAATAGTCTTTTTAAGGGCTGCACGCTTCTCTGCGTAACGAGCTACAAGCTTAGCACGTTTGACCTCACGTGCCTTCATTGATTCTTTTGCCATATCTTATTAGTCGTTTTTTGCGTTCTTAAATGGAAGACCAAATGCTTTCAAGAGTGCATAACCTTCTTCGTCAGTTGACGCAGATGTTACAAAAGTAATATTCATTCCCTGAATACGATCTACCTGATCAATATTAATCTCAGGAAAGATAATCTGTTCTGTAATACCCAGAGTATAGTTACCACGTCCATCGAGTTTAGAGTTAATACCCTTGAAGTCACGAATTCGAGGAAGTGCAATACGTACAAGTCTTTCTAAGAATTCATACATGCTCTCACGGCGAAGAGTAACCATAACGCCAATAGGCATCTTCTTACGAAGTTTGAAGTTTGCAATATCCTTCTTTGAATAAGTTGCAACTGCTTTCTGACCAGTAATTGCAGTAAGTTCATTGATTGCAACATCAACAATCTTCTTATCCTGGGTAGCGTCTCCAAGACCCAAATTAATAACAATCTTCTTCAGGACAGGAATCTGCATTGCTGAAGAATAGTTGAACTGCTTCTGTAATACAGGAGCAATTTCTTCTCTATACTGTTTCTTTAACTGTGCTGTATCCATTACTTAATCTCCTCTCCTGATTTTTTTGCGATACGGATAACTTTCTTTCCTTCACGCTTAATTGCAATACGAGTTGGCTTACCACTCTTTGGATCGATAAGACTTAAATTTGAGATATGAATAGGAGCCTCCTGCTTAACGATGCCTCCCTGAGGATTCTTAGCTGAAGGCTTTGTGCTCTTAGAAACCAAGTTTAGTCCCTCTACTATGGCACGGTTCTCTTTAACCAGCACCTTGAGCACTTTACCAGACTTGCCCTTTGCAGAACCTGCAAGAACAATGACGGTATCGTCTTTCTTAATATGTAATTTGCTCATTACTATTTACTAATTTAAAATTAAAGAACCTCAGGTGCTAAAGAGACAACTTTCATGTTAACTGCACGCAATTCGCGAGCAACGGGACCGAAAATACGGCTACCGCGAATCTCACCAGCGTTATTGAGCAAAACACATGCGTTATCATCGAAGCGAATATAAGAGCCATCAGCACGACGAATCTCCTTCTTTGTACGAACTACCAGCGCTTTTGATACTGCACCTTTCTTTAAATCACTTGATGGGATGACATTTTTAACTGCAACAACAATTACGTCACCAACACTTGCATAACGACGGCCTGTACCACCAAGTACACGAATGCACATTGCCTGGCGAGCACCGCTATTATCACATACTGTAAGTTTAGATAATGCCTGTATCATAATTACTTAGCCTTTTCTACGATTTGTACTAATCTCCATCTCTTTGTCTTAGAAAGAGGACGAGTCTCCATTACCTGCACCGTATCACCTACGTGAGCTTCGTTCTTCTCATCATGAGCATGGGATTTTTTTGTCTTCTGAACAAACTTACCATAAATAGGGTGTTTCTCCTTAAACTTAGCTGCAATAACGATGGTTTTATCCATTTTGTCGCTAATCACAACACCTTGTCTAACTTTTCTTAAATTTCTTGTTTCCATCTCGACCACTATTATTTATTAAGTTCTCTTTGGCGAAGCACAGTCTTCATACGTGCTATATCACGACGTGCTGCCTTAATCTGTGATGGATTCTCAAGTGGAGAAATCTGATGGTTGAGCTTTGTTTGATTAAAAGCAACCTCAGCCTGCTCCAACTTCTCGCGCAAGTCCTTGTCAGCGAGTTCATTTATTTCTTTAATCTTCATAATTAAGCGTTTTTATCGTAATCACGTCTAACAACGAACTTAGTTTTAACAGGTAACTTTTGTGCTGCGAGACGAAGAGCCTCTTTTGCAATATCAAAACTTACACCTTCTACTTCGAAGAGAATACGACCCGGAGTAACTGGTGCAACCCATCCTGCAGGATCACCTTTACCTTTACCCATGCGGACATCGGCAGGTTTACGTGTAATGGGTTTATCCGGGAAAATACGGATCCATACCTGACCTTCACGGTTCATATAACGATTGACAGCAATACGAGCTGCTTCAATCTGTCGGCTATCGATCCACTTAGGTTCAAGAGTCTTGATACCAAATGAGCCGAAAGCCAATTGCGTACCTCTATGAGCGTTGCCTTTATTGCCACGTCCATCTTGAGGTCTTCTATATTTTACTCTTTTTGGCTGTAACATTGTAGATGCTTCTTTTAACGATTATTGTTTCTTCTACGGCCTCCACGGTTCTGACGACCGTTGTTACGAGGACCATTTTGCTTCTCTTGTGAGAAGTTAGGCATCAAGTCACGTTTGCCATAGACTTCACCACGACAAATCCAAACTTTAATACCCAGCAGACCTACTTTTGTAAGAGCTTCACACTGACAGTAGTCGATATCTGCACGGAAAGTATGCAAAGGAGTACGACCCTCTTTATACATTTCCTTACGTGCCATTTCAGCACCATTCAAACGACCTGTAATCTGAATTTTAATACCCTCTGCACCAGCACGCATTGTATTCTGCACCGCCATTTTAATCGCACGGCGATATGCCATCAAGTGCTCAATCTGACTTGCAATATTTTTACCAACAATACATGCATCAAGCTCGGGACGCTTTACCTCAAAAATATTAATTTGAATATCTTTTTTGTAAAGCTTCTTCAGCTCTTCTTTTAGTTTGTCTACATCCTGACCACCTTTACCAATGACAATACCCGGACGGGCTGTACAAATAGTAATGGTAACAAGCTTCAAAGTACGCTCGATAATAATACGAGAAATTTGGGCTTTCTCAAGACGCTTTTCAAGATACTTACGTATCTGCTGGTCTTCAACGAGATTATCACCAAAATTCTTGCCACCGAACCAATTAGAATCCCAACCACGGATAATACCAAGACGGTTGCTTATTGGATTAACTTTCTGTCCCATTCTATTTATTATTTTTCGTCATTAGTTTTGGCATCAACAAACAGAGTGACATGATTAGAACGCTTACGAATTCTATAGCCACGGCCTTGTGGTGCCGGTCTCATACGTTTCATAGTTACGCCTTCATCAACAAAAACTCTGCTAATAAACAGTTCTCCATCTTCAGCCTTACGCTCATTTTTGGTTTCCCAGTTAGCTATTGCTGAGCGTAGCAATTTCTCGACATCAGCAGCAGCCTGCTTTTTCGAGAATCTAAGTACTCCGAGGGCACGATTTACCTCCATACCACGAATCATGTCAACTACATAGCGCATTTTACGTGGAGAAGAAGGGACGCCATTGAGCTTAGCGAAGTACAAATTTTTACGGGCTTCTTTTAATTTTTCAGCCGCAATATGTTTTCTTGCTCCCATTTTATTTTACTTGATTAAATGGTTGTCCCTTTTACTTCTTGTTGTTACCTGAATGGCCGCCGAATCGACGTGTAAGAGCAAACTCACCAAGGCGATGCCCTACCATATTCTCAGTAATGTAAACAGGGATAAATTTATTACCGTTATGAACTGCAACAGTGTGACCCACGAAATCCGGGGAAATCATTGATGCTCTCGCCCATGTCTTAACAACGCTCTTCTTGCCACTCTCGTTCATTGCGAGAATTTTATTCTCAAGCTTTACGTTAATATATGGACCTTTTTTAAGTGAACGACTCATAATTTACTCTAATTAACTTGACTACTTCTTTTTAGCTCTTTCAATAATATACTTGTTTGAAAGCTTCTTAGGTGCACGAGTCTTAAGACCCTTAGCGTACAAGCCCTTACGAGAACGTGGATGACCACCAGATTGACGGCCTTCTCCACCACCCATTGGGTGATCTACAGGGTTCATAACAACACCACGGTTGCGAGGACGACGACCAAGCCAGCGAGAGCGTCCTGCCTTACCTGACTGCTCCAAAGCATGATCTGAATTACCCACACTACCAACAGTAGCTTTACAAGTAGAGAGAATCTTACGAGTCTCTCCCGAAGGAAGCTTGATTACACAGTAATCACCTTCACGAGAAGTTAACTGAGCAAAGTTACCAGCCGAACGAACAAGCAGAGCACCCTGACCAGGACGCAACTCAATGTTGTGAATCACAGTACCAACAGGAATGTTGGCCAATGGAAGTGCATTACCTACCTCAGGTGCAGCTTCTGCACCTGACATCAGTGTTGCACCCACCTCCAGTCCGTTAGGAGCAATAATGTAACGTTTCTCACCATCTACGTAGTAAAGAAGAGCAATACGAGCAGAGCGGTTAGGATCATACTCTATTGTCTTTACTACAGCAGGAACACCATCTTTCTCTCGCTTGAAGTCGATTAAACGAAACTTCCTCTTATGACCGCCACCCATATAGCGAACAGTCATCTTACCAGTGTTGTTTCGACCACCGGTAGAACGCTTACCGTAAACGAGAGACTTCTCTGGCACGGATGCAGTAATCTCCTCGAACGTGCCAATAACTTTGTGTCTTTGTCCCGGAGTTACCGGGCTAAATTTACGTACTGCCATTTTTTATAATTAAATATTGCTGTAAAAATCAATTGTCTCACCCTCTTTCAGGGTAACGATAGCCTTTTTGAACGCGCTTTTCTGACCTTTTACAAGACCTGCTTTGGTATAACGACTTGAACGTTTACCTGCATAACGAAGCGTGTTTACATCTATAACTGTAACGTTGTACAGACCCTCAACCTCACTCTTAATTTGGAGTTTATTAGCTTCTGGGCGAACAACGAAACCATAACGGTTTTGCCGCTTGTCTGTAATCTTGGTCTGCTTCTCAGTGACCAAAGGTTTAATGATAAATGCCATAATTCTAAATCTCCTTAATTACTTGTTTAAGATATTGTCGATTGTCTGCAGAGAACTTTCAGCAACAACTAACACATCTGCATTCAAAATTTTATACGCATTGATTGCATTTGCTGTCATTACTTCAGCCTTCTGTATGTTACGAGCTGACAAATATACGTTTTTATTAATGTTTGGCAAAACAAGCAAAGTCTTCTTGTCATCAACTTTAAGATTTTTAGCAATATTTACAAAATCTTTGGTCTTTGGAGCCTCTAAATTGAAGTCTTCAACAACAATAAGACTATTTTCTTTTACCTTGTATGAAAGCGCAGATTTGCGAGCAAGAATCTTTACTTTTTTGTTTAATTTAAAACTGTAGTCACGTGGTTTTGGACCAAAAACGCGACCACCACCAACGAGAACAGGTGATTTAATATCACCGCGGCGTGCACCGCCACCACCTTTCTGACGACCAAGTTTGCGAGTTGAACCCGTAATTTCACTTCTTTCTTTTGATTTTGCAGTACCCTGTCGTTGATTTGCAAGATACTGTTTTACATCAAGATAAAGAACATGATCGTTAGGCTCAATTCCAAAGATAGCATCATTCAAAGTTACCTTTCTCCCGGTCTCCTGACCGTTGATATTCAAAACGCTAACTTCCATTACTTCTCAATTAATACTGTTGAACCATTGCATCCAGCAAAAGAACCCTTAACAATAAGGAGATTCTGCTCTGGAATTACCTTTAATACCTTGAGGTTTTGAGTAGTCACTCTATCACCTCCCATTTGACCACCCATGCGCATGCCTTTGAAGACCTTTGCAGGGTACGAGCAGGCGCCAATAGAACCTGGTTTGCGCAGACGGTCATCCTGACCGTGAGTAGCTTGTCCTACACCAGCAAAACCATGGCGTTTTACAACTCCCTGGAAACCTTTACCCTTAGAAGTGCCGACTACGTCAACAAACTCTGCGTCATTAAACAGCTCAACTGTAATGGTGTCGCCGAGGTTATATTCCTCGTCAAACTTGAACTCGGCCAAGTGCTTCTTTGGTGTTGTACCAGCTTTCTTAAAAATTCCGGTCATAGGCTTATTAGTTCTACTTTCCTTAGCCTCACCGAAACCCAGCTGAACAGCCTTATAACCGTCTTTTTCGACGGTCTTTACCTGCGTTACAACACAAGGACCAGCTTCGATAACAGTGCACGGTACATTTTTACCGTCGGCACTGAAAACGGATGTCATTCCGACTTTTCTTCCTATTAATCCTGGCAT
>QWCZ01000823.1_pt1 | contig 14443 bp, 9 predicted proteins | sample 1972651 | NCBI WGS metagenome assembly QWCZ01 (sample SAMN09866695, study PRJNA288562) | Human oral metagenome isolate pre1_saliva, whole genome shotgun sequencing... | isolation source: mouth | host: Homo sapiens | place: USA: California
GGTAGGCTGCGCTAGTCATGGCGGCCAGCAGCGACTCGTCGGGCACAAAATATGGGCTGGTGATAGTTACCCGCCGGCGCGCATTGTGGATCAGGGAAGTGAACATGCGTAGGTTTGGTTCAGTGGAGTAGCCCGGCCCTGAAGGGACGATCTGCATGGCGTTTACGACGCCGTCGGCCAAGTCTTTTTCCCACGCCGCCGAGGTGTTAACCAGCTCTGCAGCAAGTGCGCTCAGACCAGCGGTTTCTACCTGGGAGATATCCTCATCGCTTACGGCTTGGGAGCGGGCGCCAACGAAAATTTTGCCGGTTTCGGCGTACCAGTCCATGGCGAATACACCCCCAAGCTCAGCCACGATAGCCCCGCCTAGCTGCACGGATAGGTCTTTCCACTCGCGTCCAGGGCCGCGCAGGTTGGTTTCGTAGAAGGGGTCAATGAGGTTGTGGGAGCCAACAAAGCCGACGCCGTCGTCGATTACCGCTAGCTTGCGGTGGTTACGCAGGTCTGGGCGCCCGCGCTGATCAGGCTTAAAACCTAGGGGCATCATCAGGTGCCAGTGGTAGCCGGCGGAGTTTAGCCGCTTCAGCAGCTTTTTCCAGGCTTTGTAGCGGCGTGAACCCAGGTGATCTAGCAGCAGTGCCACCCGCACCCCGCGTTTATGGGCGCGCTCTAGGGCCGCAAAAAGCGGCTCAGTGATGGGATCATCATGGACTATGTAAAACTCAATATTTACGCTGTGCTGGGCGGCGTCAATGGCCTGCACCAGGGCCGCAATGAAGCTGCGGGTGTCGTCATAGATGCCCTGGACTGTGCCCGGCATACAGGGCATTCCGGTTAGGTGGCGGTTCATGCGCACAATCCCCAACAGGCGCTCATCAGCTTTTATACCTGGAGGCACGTCTGGGAGGGCGGTGCTTAGGGCGGAGACAATGCTGGTTAGCTCGCTTTGACGGCGGTAGCGTTTGCCCTGAATACGGGCACTTCCCAGCAGTAGATACATGGGTAGGCCCACCAGGGGCAGGAACAAGATGAGCAGCAGCCAGGCCGATGACGAGGCAGGGCGCCGATTTTCAGGCACCACCCCCATAGCCCCAATCTTAATGATGTACTCAATCACCACCCAGATTTCGGCGGCCATCTGCATATAACTCATTTAACAATTGTACTTGAGCCTGCTAAAGCAGCCTGTGGTCCAAGACTGGGTGCCAGCCGCGCTAGCTGCGCAAGTCGTACGGAAGGATAAGCCGTGAGGTGCTGTAGACACTGTCAGCTGACGTAAGTAAACGTGTCAGGCGCGGGCGACGTCGTCGGCAGAGCGGCAGCTAACGCAATAGCGAGCAGCAGCTAGTGGGGGGAGCCGAACCAGACCTTCCAAAAACCGTAGAAGTTCAAGTTACCCCAGCTGGAGCAGTCATCCCCATCATTCTTAGCGGCCTCATTGGGCTGGTAGGGAGTGTAGTTATAGAGCGCGGCGGTGGCGGTGTTAGCTGGGGTGATGATGGAAGAACCGCAGCTAGCCTGGGGGTTGTAGGCGATACGCACGGGTTTGCGGGCCTGCACCCGGTAGCTGGAGGGGTTAAGGCGGTATTTTTGCAGCTGGGCGGCGGCCTGATAGAGCTGGCTGACAAAGCCACGGTAGCGACTGTCGCAAGTCTGACCATCAGGGCAGCCATAGCCGGCAGCCCATTCATAGCGTGAGGCAGTCAGTTTCTCGCCTGAAGCGGTCAGCAGCCCCTGCTCTTTTTGCAGCAGCACCAACAAAACCCGGGGGTTAATGTTGCAAGCCACCGAAACGCGGTAAATAACCTCACCAGCAGTTAGATTCTTGGCGGGATTCATCCCCAACGGGCAGGCCGTTGTGGGGTCAAAGCCTTTAGTGTCAAAGCGGGCCTTGCTGATGCAAGTAGTGCCGTCGGCGCTATTAACGCAGCCAGCATTGACTTTGGTGATGAAATTATCGATGTCCTCGGCGTTCATATTGGGGGCGCCATAAAGCTTATTGTCAGAGATGATATTTGCGGCGTTAAAACCACTGTAATCAGGGGTTACCTTAACCGGGCCGGCCGGGGTGGGGCCATCATCAATCTGTGCGGGGGCGGTGAACTTAGGCAGGATCAGTGCCCCAGCTAGGGCAGATAGGGTCAGCAACGCAAAAATTGAGACCAACCGGTAACGCGAAATAAACCGCTCGGCACTGGCACTAGAGATGGCACGCTTGCCCTTGCCTCTAGTTGCGCTGCCGGCGGAGGTTACCGTTTTGGCTTTAGAATTAGATTTAGGTTCTGACACTAAGGGTTATTTTTCCACGAAATGGACAATGAATGCATCTTGATCAGGTTTATGCTTTAGGCCGCGACCTGATGGACGCCAACGGCTTGCAAGGCTGGAGCCTGGGGTGGGATCGTGCCCGGCGTCGAGCTGGACAGTGCAACCACACAAACCGCTGTATCACTCTCTCACGTTACTTAATGCAACTCTATGACGTGCCTCGCGTGCGTGACACGATTTTGCATGAAGTAGCCCATGCCCTGGTTGGTCCAAGCCACGGTCACGATGAAGTTTGGCGCCGCAAAGCCCTAGAACTGGGCTGCTCAGCGCAGCGGCTGGTAGATAAGCGCGCCCCTAAAGTCCCCGGCGACTGGGTGGGCACATGCCCGGCTGGTCACCGGGTTGAACGTATACGCCGCCCCAGCCGCGTGCTGGCCTGCGGGGTGTGCGCAAACAGTTTCTCCCTGGCTAACCTGCTGCACTGGACCTATAAGGGTGCGCCTATGGAGCCAAGCCAGATTGGTGGCCCCTACTTGCGCTCTTACAACCAAGCCACGCTTTATCTTTCATAGATGATTCATAGGCTACGCTAACCACCACCATAAAAGCCCCTTTTAAAGTTTTAACCAGCAAGGCTGATGCAGATCAGCAAAGCAACTGGCCCACTAAGCCGCCGGCAGGTAGCCCCGGGGTAAGCCTCGGCAGCGCTCGCTGGTTAAGCCTCGGTGACGCCCACCGGCTAAGCCCCGGTGACGCCCACCGGCTAAGCTCCGGCGGGCAGGCCACGGAAAACTTTTAAGGGAGGAAACCATGAAGCTCATGAAAAGGGGTATCGCATTCGCAGTGGCGATGGCAATGGCATCCATGCCGTTAGCAGGCGCCTTCATGGGAGCCTCAACTGCTATGGCTGCGGAGGTGAATAAGGGCGCCTGACTGGTGTTGAACACTCGATAATCTCTCCTTGTGAATAACTGACCCCCGGATTGGCTTTTTTGGGTTTCGCCAATACGGGGGCCAGTTGCATTTACAGACAAATACAGCAGGCAGGCAAAAATGCATGCATGCATTTACAGGCAAACACAGGCAAAATCATCCCTTCCCTATAAAAAATACATGGGGTTTTATAGGGAAGGGATGAAATGTCAGTATTTGTGTGCGCCGGCGTGGGCAAGGGTGCCGACGGCGCCCAAAAAGGCGACGACGGCGCCCAGTCAGCGCGCCAGCCAGTCTAGATGCTGGCCCTGGTCAGCCATGCCTAGGCGGCAGTCCTGGCCGAAGGCGCAGACTGCAAGTCCCGCCCAAAGGCGTGATCCTTGGTCCGGATAGACCGCCGGCGCGGAAGTAGACAGTCGTCTAGAGCGCCGGGGCGGAGGCCAGCAGCCGGCTGATGCGCTTGGCTGAAACCTTGTGCGCCGTCCCCAACTGTTGGGCAAACAGGCTCACGCGCAGCTCCCACACCATATTTTGGGCCTGGCGCAGCACCGCCGCGCGGGCGGGATTAGCCGGCAGCCCCTTAGCGTGCTCGACGGCGTCGCTCACCTGCCTCTCAATCTCACGCACCTGGTAGGCCAGAGCTGCATCCTGGCTGGGCGAGGCCGCCGCCTTCTCCAAGCGATAAGCCAAAGACTTAAGGTAGCGCGCATAGTGGGCCAGCTGTGCCGGATCGGCGTCGGCGATAAAGCGCGGCGCAATCAGGGCAGCAGCCTGCTCGCGAATTTCCTGCAAAGTGTCGAGCAAAGCCAGCGAAGTATTACGCCCCACTGCTTTATCCAACTGGCCCTTAGCCTCCAAAGCGGCCTCTACCTGGGCGGCAATAGTTTCCACCTGGTCTTCCAGGCGGTCGCGCAGCCAAGATGCAAAGAGCTCAAAATCTTTGCGGTCGCGCAGCTGGGCCAGGTCATGGCCGGTTTCGCGGCTCCACTGCTGGGCCAGCAGACGCCCGGTAGCCAAGCACAAATCAGACACCAGGGTGTCAGTGGATTTGTAGGGCGCAGACACCATGAATAGAGAGCGCTTAGCGTTCCAACGGCTGGTCACCCGCGCAGTTTCGAGCGGGGTGCGTGCCAAGGCCAACGCCAAGACTCCCTCAGCGTGCTGAGCTAGCTGAGAATTAACATCCGCTAATATCTTTAAATCAGCTTTAAATGCTTTAGATGTTGGTTGTGCAACTAAAGTGGGGTAACCGCGAACTAATAGCCCCGCCCGCCCGGCAGATTCTATTTGTTGCGGAATTATGCCCTGGGGAACTTCAGGCCAATCAACTAAATTAGTTTGCTCCTTTAAAGGGCTAGTTAATGACTGTGAAGTAATAGTTGCAAAAGTATTTGCGGCAGAATTATTGGCTCGGGTGCCGTTATTGGCGCCGTTATTGCCCCCGTCAGGGATCCCCTTGCGGCTCTCGTGGGCTCCGTTTGCACGCTTAGATTTCGCCGATTTCTTGGACCGGGCCTCATCCATGGCCGCCGCCAGGGCGCCACGTACCGCCGAGCGCACCGCCGCCTCGCTTTGTTTAGCCAGCTGCCGCTGCAAAACGATCAGGTTGCGCCCGCGCCCTAGCTTGTTGCCGCGCGCGTCCAGCACGCTAAAGCCCATGCGCAGGTGCTCCGGCAGGTTTTCTTGCGCCTGGTCCCAGTCCTCGTCGGTAATTTCCACCTGTCGTAGCTGCTGTGCGGCCTGGGTGAAGGCCTGCTGGAAACTCACCGGGATCGGTTCGACGCCGCCGTGGTTACTGCCGACGCCGCCGGGCTGGCTCGCTGCCGCGCTGGCCCCGCCGCCCGGGGCGCTGGACGTGCCAGTGCCACTGGCCGCGACGCCGTCGCTAGCCTCTCCCGCAGCTTGCGGGTAAAGCTGGCAGATTAGCTCCCAAATGCGCGCGCCGGTGTCGGGGGCCGGAACCAGCTGGCGACGCACCCGCTTAGGCAGCGCGCGGATAGTGGCCACACACAGCTGCGGGCGCATCCCGGGCACAAGCCAATCAAATCCCTCTGGGCGCAGGCGAGTGAGCACCTCAATGGGCACCTGTACGCTGACGCCGTCGTCGAGCCTGCCCGGCTCAAAAACGTACGTAAGCGCCAAGGTCAGGTCACCCTGATGCCAAGTGTCGGGGTAGCCGTCAAGGTTGTCACCTTCGGGAAGCAGCAGCTCACGGGTGAAATCCAGCAGCTTGGGGGTGTCTTGACGCTGATGCTTCCACCAGTTGTCGAAAGCTGCCGCGCTGGTGATTTTCTCCGGCAGGCGCTCATCGTAGAAGTCAAAAAGAGCCTGGTCATCAGCCAAAATACCGTGAGTGCGTTGACGACGTTCCACCTCGGCGGTGTCTTCAAGCAGCTCACGGTTACGCTCAACAAAAGCGTGGCGGGCGTGCCAGCCCCCCTCCACCAGCCCGGAGCGAATGAACATTTCCCGCGCAGCCTGCCGGGCGGCGTCGGTACCCACACTGGCTAGCGTGACCGGGCGGTCAGCTACCAAAGTCAGCCCGTAAAGCAGCACCCGCTGATGTACCATGGCCGCGCCCTTCTTGGTGGACCAGTAAGGCTCGCCGTAAGTGACCTTGACCAGGTGTTTAGCGGCCTGCTCCACCCATTGAGGCTGGATGCGGGCCACGGTGCGGGCAAATAAGCGACTGGTTTCCACCAGCTCAGCGGCCATTACCCAGTCGTACTGTTTGCGGCGCAGCCCGCTACCAGGCCAAATAGTGAAGTGGGTGGCGCGCGCCCCGGCATATTCGCGCCGGCGCTCATCATAGTTACCCAGGTTGGAAAGCAGCCCCACCAGCAGGGATTGGTGGATTGCGTCGGCGTCGGGGGTGTCTGCGCTTTGCCCCAGGGCCACGACGGCGTCGGCTACGTCCGCATTAGCCATGCCGGCCGCGTGGGAGCCGGGAACTAAGCGGTCACTAGCGGCGCGAATGGAGGCGCGGGTGGGCAGCTCAATGTTTTGGGCGTTAATGCCTAGCGGCCGCGCCAACTGGGCCAGCTGATTGTAGACGTCGCGCCATTCACGAATACGCAGGTAGTGCAGGTATTCGTGGCGGCACATGCGCCTAAACGCGGAGCCGGACAGGTCACGTGACTGGGTACGCAGGTAGCGCCAGAAGTTGAGGTAGGTAAGAAAATCGCTGGTGGGATCCGCTAAACGCCGGTGCATGGCGTCTGCGGCTTCCTGCGCGTCAAGCGGGCGTTCACGTACGTCTTGGATTGAAAGCGCGGAGACAATCACCATCACTTCGCTGGCGCAGCCGCGTTTATTGGCTTCTAGTAACATGCGCCCCAGGCGCGGGTCGATGGGTAGACGCGCCAGTTGGTGGCCGATCGCGGTCAGGCGCGGCTCGTGCATGGATTTAGAGTTTGCGCTGATAGCGCCGATTTCGGTTAGTAGCGCCACGCCGTCGGCAATAGCGCGCCGGTCTGGCGAGTCAATGAAGGGAAAATCTGCCACATTACCTAGGCGCAGCGCTGCCATCTGCAAAATTACGCTGGCTAGGGAGGTGCGCAGAATTTCGGGTTCCGTGTATGGCTCGCGCCCCTCATAGTCGGTTTGCGAGTACAGGCGGATTGCCACGCCGTCGGCCACGCGCCCGCAGCGGCCGCTACGCTGGTTGGCGCTGGCTTGGCTGATGGGTTCAATGGGTAGGCGCTGCACCTTGGTTTTGTTGGAATAACGCGAAATACGCGCCACGCCCGGGTCAATCACGTACCTGATGGAGGGCACGGTTAGTGAAGTTTCAGCCACGTTGGTGGCTAGCACAATGCGTCGCAGACGGTGTTTTTCAAATACGCGATGCTGGGCGGCGGCGCTTAGGCGCGAATATAGGGGGATGATTTCAACGCTGCCGGGCAGGCGGGCGCTGGACTCGTTGGCGGCGTAGCGTGGGCCTAGATGGTCGATAAGTGCGGCTTCAGTATCGCGAATGTCGCGTTCTCCTGCCAGGAACACCAAAATGTCACCGGGGCCTAGGGCCATTAGTTCGTCGACGGCGTCGAGGATGCCCGTGACCTGGTCGCGCGGCTCGTCGGCACTTGCACTGGCAGCTGCTGAGTTTGTTTGGCTGCTAGCTGGCTCTGGCTCGACGCCGTCAAGGGGGCGGTAGCGGATTTCTACCGGATAGGTGCGCCCGGATACCTCAATAATTGGGGCGGGGCGGCCTTCAACCCCAAAGTGGGCGGCGAAACGTTCAGAGTCGATGGTGGCCGAGGTGATGATGACCTTCAAATCTGGACGCTGAGGCAGTAGCCGCGCTAAATAACCCAAAATAAAGTCAATATTTAGGCTGCGCTCGTGTGCCTCGTCAATAATTAGAGTGTCATAGCGGCGCAATAACGGGTCGTTTTGAATTTCGGCCAGCAAAATACCGTCGGTCATTAATTTGATAAGCGTATGTTCACTAACTTCATCAGTGAAACGAACCTGATAACCGACTATTGATTCTTTAGAAACTTTAGTGCCCAGCTCTTGGGCAATGCGTTCAGCTACTGAGCGTGCTGCGATACGCCGGGGCTGGGTGTGTCCAATCATGGCGTTGACGCCGCGACCTAAATCTAAACAGATTTTAGGGATCTGGGTGGTTTTACCAGAGCCGGTTTCACCTGCGACGATAACCACCTGGTTAGCCAAAATGGCGGCCGCGATCTCCTCCTGGCGGGCTGAGACTGGAAGCTGCGCTGGGTAGGTGATGGTGGGCAGGGAAGCTGCGCGTTGGCTTAGCTGTGCGGGGGTGAAGGGGCGCGGCGCCGCCTGGTTTTTGTGTTGGCGCCGTCCGTGATTGCGCTGGTGGCTGGCAGGACGACGGCGTGGCGCTGCGGTTGAGTTAGTTGCGTCTGGTTGGCTGGGCTGACTGGAGTGTTCGTTCATTACCCCTGCATTGTCTCGCACTTTGACCCAACTGTGGAACCAGCTCACCGCGTAAGATAAGCACAGCCTAGTGAACTAATTAATTGTACCTATAAATGTAAATTGTCGATTAAATATTGCAAAACTAGTTGTGGGCTTGGGGTAGTAGATGTATTCTGTATTCACTCCAATGACGAGTGATGCAGTGCTGATCCACTGCTTGTTCCCAGACCTGGCCTTGCCAGGCCTATCCGCTCATTAACGTGAGCAACGCCCTTAACTGGGTTCCCTATATGCGATGAACTTTAATCAAGGAAGATGAAATGAAGTATCTGAGGATCATTGCAGCTCTAGTATTAATTTGCGGTTTGGCCTCATGTGGGAGTGGTGAAAAAGCTTCGTCAACTACCCCTAATGATAAGGCTGCTAAAGTTTCTGCTGACGGTTTAACGCGTTACGATATGTCTAAATGGCGTCTTCCCACAGATCCATATAGAGAGGCTGATACGATTCTAATTTCGCGTGCTCGAACCGCCTATTTTAGGTATTGCATGAAGTCCAAAGGATACACTTATCAAGGAAGGCCAGAACCGCCAGAAGGGCAGGTCGAGCGATACGTAAATAGTGCTGGTAGACGCCTATTTGATGAGAAGATTGCAAGCGAAGTTGGCTACCACATGGGTATCGTCCCTGGCTGGAATGTCTACCAATACAGCTACGATACTATTGAAAAGTATAAAACTGATCCTGGATACCGGGATGCTAAACTTTTATGTTTTAATAAACTAATGGATCAGTATCCAGTATTGAAGTCTTATGAAGAAAAGTCTGGGACCGGGAATGCTGTTGTGTCATCAATTGGTAATGCCGAGCAGGGGATTGATGATCCTAAAGTTAAAAAACTTGCTGCCATTTGGAAGCAATGCATGAAACCACTGGGCCTTAGTGATCTACCCGATAATCCAATGTTAATGCCAGGACCGCAGCTCAGTCAGAAAATTGGCTTAAATCCAGGTGCTGATGCGCCCCAATCTGCTATCGCGGCGTCACCCGGAACCGTGTCAGAGTATGAGCGAAAAATCGCGGTTGCAGATGCAAAGTGCCGGATCAGCTCCGGCTGGCAGCAGGCATACTACGACGCTGACTGGAACAGCGCCGATGCTTATGTCAAAAAGAATCAGAAAGAATTATCTGCCTGGCTGGGACAAATCAAGCAGGTCGAAGCCACTTGCCGTGAGATTGTGAAGAAATACTCGTAATTATTTGTGATCGAAGGGGGGGTAGCTGTGGGCGCTAAACGATCTCAAGTGAAACGCTGGTTACTTGTAGTTTTAGTTGTGTTTATGGCGGTGGCGCTAGTGGGTGCAGGCTGGTTGCTGGCAAGCTACACCCAATCGCCAGCGCAGCGCGCAGCTGCCGCTGCACCTCCAACTTCAGCTCCTGTAACTGTGGAAGTTGAGCAAGGAGACCTGACAGATCAAATCACTGCCACAGGTGTTATTACCGGGGCGCAGGATTCAGCCGTTAACTTGCCTGCTACTAGCGCCGATTCGGTTGTTACCGCTGTAAACGTAAAAGCCGGTCAGCAACTTGAAAACACGCAGGTGGTGGCTTGGATTAACGATCGCCCTCTGATTGCCTATCAGGGTAGTTTTCCCGCCTATCGCGACCTGTATGAAGGTGATTCTGGCGCGGATGTGTCACAGCTGCAACGCGCCCTGGTTGCATCGGGCTACCAGCTAGCAATAACTGGAACCCTAGACGCTGACACAATCACTGCACTAAAACATCTATACGGGCAAACCAAAGACGAATTAGCTACTACCGATACTCATCAAAACGAGTCAGACAATTCGAGTGCTAATCAAGGCGGCAGAAACTCAAACGAGGCAGGTGCATCCGAAAAACCACAGCAAGCCAAAAAGAAGGTAGTTATAGCGAAAACTGAGATGCTGTTTATTGCGCAGCTTCCAGCTGTTGTTACCTCACTACCTAAAGTAGGCGATAGTTTAAATGGAGACAAACCTTCTCAGTTAGGCCTATCTACAGGTGAATTTTCTGTAACCGCTGAAGTGCCGGCTGGTGTGGGCTCGGTATTGAAAACTGGCAGCGTGGCTAGCGCTCTCTATGGCTCTCAGCAGTTAAACTTAACTCTCAAAACTGCTGCGCCTAAGAAAGACGAAAAAAGCCAAGCTGAAGCAACCACTTATACACTAACCTTTAGCGTTAAAAAGGGAAAACTTCCAAGCGATGCGCGCGGTAAATCAGTGGTGCTAACCGTAGATCGACAAGCACCAATCAAAAACGCTTTACTGATCCCTCAACGCGCAATGGCGCTAGATGCTAATGGTAACGCAAATGTGCTCAAACGCCAGGCATCCGGTTTTGTTATGGTTAAAGTAGAGCAGCTTGGCTGTGTATCTGGGCAATGCGCCATTAAATCTGACCAGCTTAAAGTTGGTGACAGTGTGCGAGTGGACCGCAAATGACGATACTAGAATTATCGCAGGTTTCTAAAACCTATAATCCTGGTGCTCCTGGTGAGGTTAAAGCACTAAAAACCGCCTCGCTGCTGATTGAGCAGGGTGATTTTGTGTCTATAACCGGCCCTTCTGGGGCTGGTAAATCAACCTTGCTGAATGTTCTGGCGTTACTTGACCCTCCCACTAAAGGCAAATACTTTATTGATGATCTAGACGCAACCAAGTTAAGTGATTCCCAGCTAGCAGCATTGCGGGCTCACACATTCTCTTTTGTGTTTCAAGCATTTCACTTAATTGATGAGCGAACTGTAACTGAAAACGTGGCTTTAGGGTTGATGTACAGCGGAGATACGGCTGGCTCTGGTGAGGAAACCGTGCAAATCACGGATACGCAGCGTATTGAACAAGCCCTAAACTTTGTGGGGCTCACACATAAGCAACACGCCAAAGCAGTGCAGCTTTCTGGTGGTGAAAGACAAAGAGTAGCAATTGCCAGGGCTATCGTAGCCGCTAACCCGGTGCTAGTTGCTGATGAACCCACCGGTAACCTCGACTCAGCCAATTCGCGTTCAGTGATGCGTGTACTAGATAAACTCAACCAAAGCGGCACTACCGTCATAGTTGTCACTCATGATCCAAAAGTTGCAGCCCACGCTAAAACCCGCATCGAAGTGCACGACGGCGTCGTCACCGTTCCCGAGAGTGAAAGTTCAAAGCCTCTAAAACCAGCTAAAACCACCCACGCGGCGCAAGCTAAAAACCCTAAAACCAGCAGCAAAAAAACTAGCCTAAGAGCCATACTCGCCGATGCAGGGCGCACAATTACCGCTAAACCCGCTGCCAGTGGCGCGCTAATTGCCGGCGTATTACTGGCGGTAGCGTTAGCGTTAGCTACGGTAGGTATTTCTGAAGCTGCCCGCGCCCAGGTGTCGCAGCTATTTGATGCGGCCCGCAACCAGCGTGTAGCCGTCTCGGTGCCAGAACCTAAACAATTAACTAAAGATGGAAGCGTTAAACAAGCCAGCACCACTACACTAATGCGCCTGAAACGCATTCCCGGAGTGGAACGCGCACAAATCTACTCAAACCACGGCAATCAAAATATTTCACTAACTAGCGACACTAAAGGCCAAAACTTTGATGTATTAGGAGCAACCGATCCTAGTGTGCCCGGGCTGGAAATCGAAGGCAAAGAATCCGCCAAAACCAGTGGCATAAAACTTGGCCCAGGCCAGGTGCTAGTAGGTCGCGGTATCGCAAATAACCTAGAGTTAGGCCCAGTTGACGCCAGCCCCGTAGTGTGGATCGCCAATAAAGCCTACGTAGTGGTGGGAGTTATAAGCGACTCAGGTTTAGACGCCAGCATCATGAACGCCGTGGTGATGCGTGAAACAGACGCCGTTGCTGTGGGGGCAACCAATGCCGTCACCGCCGAAATACGTACGCGCCCCGGCGCCGCCCAGCTGGTGGCGCAGCAAGCACCCATCGCCCTAGATCCTTACACCGGCGAAAACGCCCACGTGGATGCGCCTGAAGACCCTAAAACCATGCGTCAAAGCGTGGAATCCAATGTGCGCACAATGCTGGTGACATTAACCGCCGTCTCATTATTAGCTGCCGTGCTAATGCTCACTAACTCCACGGCGACGGCGGTATCGCGGCGCTCTGGAGAATTCGGTTTGCGCCGGGCAATGGGGGCCAGGCGCTGGCAAATTGCCGCATTAGTCACCGCTGAATCGGCGATAGTTGGCTTAATCGGCGGAGTCATTGGCACATTTACAGCGGTGGTAGTCATTATCTCCACAGTGCTAGTGCGCCACTGGCAGCCAGTGCTTGACCTGCGGCTTTTGCCTGTAGGAATCATTGGCGGCATGGTAGTTGGCTTAGTGGGTTGTTTACTGGCAGTGCGCCGCGCCGCAGGCGTTTCACCTGCAGATGCTTTACGCCAATAACTAGCGGCGCCAAAACATCCAAAACCAGGTTTCCCCTCAAGCTGTCAGCCTCCTTGAGGCTGACAAGCCAGGCTAATTTCGGGTAACCAAACGTTGCAATGACGCCAAAAAAATGAAACATTGAACCAATGACTTCCGCACCCCAAAGCCCTGAAACTGCCGCTGCGCCGTCGCGAACCCAAATTAAACACTGGCGCCGCCACCTAGCTGAAGAACGCGCAGAAGGGAAAGTCTACCGGGACCTAGCCATGCGCCGCGAAGGCGAAGAACGCGAAATCCTCCTAGGCCTAGCGGAAGCCGAAGCCCGCCACGAACGCTACTGGTATGAGCTACTAGGCCCCCACGCCCACCCAGCCCCCAGGCAAACCCTACGCGGCGCCATCATGCCCCTACTGGCGCGACTATTTGGCTCAGTGTTCGTACTGGCCCTAGCCCAACGCTCCGAACAACGCAACGACTATGAGATCGACGCCGACGCCTCCAATGCCATGGCCGCAGACGAACGCATCCACTCCGAAGTTGTGCGTTCCCTAGCTGCCCGCCACCGCCAACGCCTCTCGGGCACGCTACGCCCAGCTATTTTCGGCGTTAACGACGGTCTAGTATCCAACCTGTCCCTAGTGCTAGGCGTGGGCGCCACCGGCATCAGCACCCACGCGATCCTACTAACCGGCCTAACCGGCCTACTAGCAGGGGCTTTAAGCATGGCGGCAGGCGAGTTCATCTCGGTGCGCTCCCAAATCGAGCTGCTAGAAGCCTCCACCCCAGACCCCGGCACGGGGGAGGTTGTGCCCGCGCTAGACGTCAACGCCAACGAACTCGCCCTGGTCTATCGCGCCCGAGGCGAGGATGAACACGAAGCCGTCGCACACGCCAAACTAGTACTCAGCGCCGCAAACATTGACCCACGCAGCGCCCGCCAAATCTCCCACATTGGCGGCGAAGCCCCCAACTATGAGGAAATCGGTACCGCCAAGCGGGCAGCACTATCCTCATTCGTGCTGTTCTCAGTCGGCGCCATCATTCCCTGCCTGCCCTACCTGGTTCGGCTCAGCGGAATGGTTGCTGTAGCCGCCTCAGCCCTGCTGGTAGGGGCCGCGCTGTGCCTGACCGGTGGCGCCGTCGGCGTACTATCGGGCAAAGCCCCCCTACCCAGCGCCATGCGACAGCTAGCTATCGGCTATGGGGCGGCCACCATAACCTACCTGCTGGGCCTGGCTTTCGGCACCTCCGCAAGTTAAACGGTAGCCTGAAGACGATGCACGAACTACTTGAACCCAACGCCCTACCTGCCGTTTTCCGGTTCATCGACCTATCCGGGGTGATCCTAAATGGGATCCTAGGAGGGCTCATTGCCCGCCAAAAAAACTTCGACATAGTAGGTTTCGTGGTGCTGGCGCTAATGACGGCCACCGCCGGCGGTATCCTGCGCGACCTCATGATCCAAAACGGCCCGCCCTTCGCCCTGACCGACCCCTACTACATTTGGATGGCGTGTCTGGGCGCCGCCATCGCCTGGTTCTTCAAATTTGAAGGCAAGTGGTCCCATCGCTTCCTGGTGGTTGCCGACGCCATTGTGCTGGGCATCTGGTCCGCCACCGGCGCCGCCAAAGCCCTAGAAAATCACCTAGGTTTCATCCCCGCCCTGCTTTTAGGCTGCATGACGGCGGTAGGCGGCTCCATGATCCGCGACATTAGCGTAGGGCGCACCCCGGCAGTATTTGGCGGCAATCGGCTTTATGCGCTGCCGGCGCTTGCGGCTGCTTTTACGCAGGCTTCATTGGTGCGCTTTGTTGATTTAAATCCGGTGTTGGCGATGCTGTTTTCAATGTGTGTCGGGGCGGGTTTCTGCCTGCTGGCTTATTGGCGTGTGTGGCAATTGCCGGTGGTGGGTAAGCAGCGTTCCCTTAC